>JAEEGK010019536.1_pt1 | contig 14517 bp, 13 predicted proteins | sample 8958771 | NCBI WGS metagenome assembly JAEEGK01 (sample SAMN16246547, study PRJNA631951) | gut metagenome | biome: gut microbiome; feature: rumen; material: SC-attached | host: Bos | place: Iran: Karaj | collected 2018-10
AAGGGAGGTGGACTGGGCGAGATTCGAACTCGCGACTTCTTGCTTGCAAAGCAAGCGATCTGCCAGCTGATCTACCAGCCCACTGGATGCCCCGACTTTTTAGGAATTATATAAAGATTAGCGTAATGCGAATGACGCGACCTCATTGGACAAGGTCAAGAAGCGCCTTCACGCCCTTCAGCATCCCAGCCTCGTCCTTCTCGATCCCAGACGCGCCCTCCGCCTTGGCGATGGCAGCAACGAGCCGGTTCTCATAGGACCACTGTGTGGTCACGTGGATGTTCATCTTGCGGACGGCCAGGAGATTGAAGAAGGTGGAATACAGGCCTAGCGTGACCACCAGGAGGACCGCATGCGGCCACAGACGGACGCGAGACCCCGTCAACGAAGTCCTCATCGGCTCATGCACGTCGAGCACGTCCCCCATCGCCTCCACGAACAAGGACGTGAATTCGTTCTGGACGGAATCGTGCGACACCACCGTTTTGAACAGGTACGCCGCGGTGACGGACAGCTCCACGACCATCACGGCGGGCATCACATCCACTATCAGCTCGCTGTCCTCCTCGCCGATGGTCGCCAGCCTCATCGTTAAAACCAGGAAGATGTTGAATGCTAACAGCAGCAAGAACGCCGCCTTGGAGGCCTTCATAGCACGGCCGGAGTTCGCCATTCCCTTGGACTCCAGGAAACCGTCCATCTCATCGCTGCCGTGGCCGCGCGACCTAGCATAAGACGCCAGCGCGCCTATCCATTCCGCATCGCGGATGCGGTGCAGGTTCACGCTCTTGACCTCAAGATAAAGGGTGTAGAACAAGATGGTCCATGTCAGGAGGCCTATGCCTATCTCCATGCTGACTGTGATCTCCTCTGACCAGCCGTAGCAGATCAGGATTACGAAGAGAGGGCACAGCACGGTCACCGCCAGGACGACGCCGATGCGGAACAGCGAATCGCTCTCCGAACGTCTCATGACGCAGTTGAGGAAGCGGTCGGCCTCGGTGACTTCCATGCTCCGCCATAGATTTAACCGTATAAACCGATGACCCGTCCCGATGGCCCTTCGGAAGAGAGGCGAAGGCCCGGACAGGGCCAAAGTGCCTGTGCTGCTGGCGATAGGGGAGTTCTTCCTATGCCTGACAATTATCCGCTACATGCTCAACTTCCTGATCAACCTGCAGATAAGGGTCGATGACGCCGGGACCATGTCCCTGAGGATCTTCTCGCTGATGTTCTCCCTAGCCATGATCCTGGTGACCGTGAGCTCCGTGATCGGCATCGCCTCGGCGCGCCCCAAGTCGTGGAGGAAGGTCGTGAGGACGTCGATCCTGCTCATGCTGGTGAACCTGGGCTACGAGGCGCTGCAAAGCATGGGGATGGATCTGGCCGGCGCCGTGTTCGACGACCTGTTCCTAGCCATCATGACGGCGATTACGATAGGGGTCATGATGCTCCCGTCCGTCCGCCGGTTCTACCTGCCTCCGATGACGGACGACCCTCCTCTGTCGAAATGGGCGGGATACGTGTTCGCCACCAGGCTGTTCCCGGAGGCCACGTATAGATACGCGAAGGACTGAAGCATCGCGCGGTCAGGACACCATGTCCATGAGCACCTCGCTCTTCTTGCGGCTCCTCTCGATCCTCCGGACGTCCGTGGCGCCCTCCGCCTTCGCTATGGCCTCCAGCAGCCCCTCCTCGTACGCCCATTGGCAGGAGACGTGAAGGTTCATCCTGTGGACGACGAAGAGGTTGAAGAAAAGCGAATAGATTCCGAGCGTGACCACAAGCAGCAGGATGTGAGGCGGCAGGTCGGACTTCGCCTTGGTGACGTCGGTGACCATCGGCGACTTGAATCCGATCACGTCGCCCATGTCCTCCACGAACATGGAGGTGAACTCGCACTGCTCGGAGTCATGCTTGGATACGGCCTTGAGGATGTATGCCGACGTGAGCACCAGCTCGGCCACGATCATCGCGGTGGCCGCCCAGGACAGGACCGTATGGGTCAATGAGCCGACATCATAGGAACTGGTGAAGGCCGCCATGGAGGTGTTCGCAACCGCGAATGCGATGAACGTGTACTTGGTGGCCTGCATCATGCGCCCGATGCCCGCCATGCCCGCGGATTCGGCGAGGGAGTCCATCTCGTCCGTCCCGCGTCCGCAGGACCTGGCATAGGCCGCCAGGGACGACATCCATTCCGAATCGCGCGCGCAATGCGAGTTCAGGCCCTTCACCTCCAGATAGAGGACGTACAACACCGCCGTCCACGCCACCAAGGTGACGCCCGTGTCCATGAGCCCCGATCCGGGAATGAGGATCCGAAACATGATGAAGACGACGGCCAAGGGAGCCAGGACGATCAGCATCAGGATCGCGCCGACGCGGAAAAGGGAGTCGGAATCCGAACGTTTGATGACGCAATTCAGGAAACGGTCGGCCGCATTCATACGAAAGCATCGTTTTATCCTTATAAGACGATGACTCCGCCGATGGCGTTGTGGAGGAACAAGGGACACGACAAGACCAAGGTGCCTGTCCCGCTGATCGTGGGCGAGATATTCCTGAGCGTGGTCATAGTGCGCTACATGCTCAGCTTCACCTACACGCTCTACATGATCGCGGAAGGGGTCGAGGAGGTCGCCTACAGGGCGTTCTCCTTGGCGTTCCCCGTGGTAATGATCCTGATAGTGGTCAATTCCGTGATCGGAATAGCCTCGGCCAAGCCGACCTCCTGGAGGAAGGTCATGAGGACGACCCTAATCCTGCTTGTCGTCAACTGGCTACGTGAATTCATCGGCATCACGGGCGTGATGTTCGACGACACCTTCCTCATCGTGATAACGGTGCTGACGATGGCCGTGATGATGCTTCCGTCCGTGCGCAGGTTCTATCTACCTCCGATGACCGAGAATCCTCCTCTGACCCGCTGGATAGGCTACATATTCCTGATGCCCCTGTTCAAAGAGGCCGACTACGAGTTCGTCAGAGGGGGGAAGGAGCCGCGCGATCCACCAGCCGCTTGAGATCCTTCCTGGTCATGTACAAGGCCAAGACGGCGGCAACCGCGCCTGCGGCCACCATGCCCCAGCACATGGTCGGAATCGTGGTCCCGCATAGCAATGCGAACAGGCTCGTGGTCAACACCGTGCGCAACGTGGTGACGCACAACGACTTCAGCGGCTTCTTCATCGACTGCATCATGGAGTTGCAGACGAACGTCGCCGAGATCAGCGGAGCCATGAACGCCTCCACCCTCAGGACCTCCTCCAAAGCCGGCTTCATCGGGGCCATCGACTCCGACATGGTGAACGGGACCAGGAGGTAAGGGGCCAGCAGCAAGTACGCCACGAGCATGGTCAGCGAGGTGGCCATCGCGCACTTCATGCAGAGCCGGAAGGCGTAGGCGCTCTTGTCCGGCCTCCCGGCGCCGAAATTGGCGGATGCCACCGGAGTCATGGCCATGGCGAACGCGTTGGGGACGAACGCCGCCAGCATAACCAGGCGGAACGGAACCGAGAACAGCGTCAAGGCGTCGACCCCTCCGCAGGCGATAAGGAACGCGCGGTTGATGGCGTCCAGGGCGTCCATCAGGAACATCTCGGACATCTTCGGTATCCCCAGGCGGAGGATCTCGGCCACGTCCTTGCGGTCGAAGCGATAGCCTCTGAGAGTGAGCGGGACGGTGGTCCTGCGGGCCAGGTACATGTACAGCATCGCGGAGGAGGACACGACGCAGGAAAGACCGGTGGCCAATCCGGCTCCCGCGACCCCCATGTCCAGCCCGAATATCAGGATCGGGTCTATGGCGATGTTGAACAGCGTCCCGGCGACCATGGCGTAGTTGGACCTGTTGGCCGCCCCCTCGCCCCTCAGGAAGCCGGAGAGCGTGGGAGAGAGCACCTGGAAGACGTTGAACGCCAGTATCATCTCCAGATACCTTGTGGCGTCCCCTGCGAGCTCCGGGGCCCCCATCCACGATACCATGGGGGATATCAGAAGGTAGACCAGAGGGGCCAGGACGACGGCGATGGCCACGGCCAGGACGACTCCCTGGGACACTATCCTCTGCGCCCCGGCGCGGTCTCCGAACCCGATGCGGTGGGCTATGATGACGTTGCAGCCCAGCCCGATCCCCAGGCCGACGTCGAACACGACCCAGTACAGCGGGGATACGGACTGTATGGCGCTCACGCTGTCCGAGCCCAGCCCGGAGCACCAGGCCAGGTCCGCCAGCATGTTCACCTGGCCGACCACGATGGATATCAGGAACGGGAGGACCGTGGAGAAGATGGCCTTCTTCGGGTCCCCCAGCATCCTCTCGGTATCCCTTTCAGGATTCTTCGCGGACATCAATCCAGGTATGCGCCGTCTGCTCCGCTGGACACGAGCTTGCGATACTTCCTCTGGACGCCGACGACCGGCCTGTCCAGCCTCTTGACCTCCGACAGGCGCTTGGATATCTCCTCGTCCGTGAGCCTGACGTCGAGCCTCCTGGCGGGTATGTCTATATCGATGACGTCCCCGTCCCTCAAGGCGGCGATGGGGCCTCCGGCATAGGCCTCGGGGGACACGTGGCCGATCGCCCCTCCCCTGGACGCGCCGGAGAACCTTCCGTCGGTGATCAGGGCGACAGACTCCCCCAGGCCCCTGCCGACTATGAGGCTGGTCGGGGAGAGCATCTCGGGCATCCCGGGGGCGCCCATGGGCCCCTCGTACCTTATGACGACCACGTCGCCCGGGACGATGGACCCGGAAGTGATGGCATCGGCGGCGTCCTTCTCGCCGTCGAAGACCCTGGCCCTCCCGCTGAACCTCATCATCGAGGGGCTGACGGCCGACTGCTTGACCACGGAGCCCTCGGGAGCGATGTTGCCCTTGAGGACGGCGATGCCCCCTTCCTTGTGGAACGCCTGGGAGACGTCCCTAAGGACCTCCGGGTTCAGGACCCTGCCCTCCGCGGCTATCTCGGCGATGCTCCTGCCGTTGCAGGTGGGGACGTCGGACAGGGAATCCCTGAGGATATGGAGCACTGCGGGTATTCCGCCGGCGTCGTCGAAGTCCTTCATGCTGTAGGGCCCTCCGGGCCTCAGGCTGGTGATGTGGGGCGTGACCCTCGATATCTCGTCGAAGTCGTCCAGAGTCACGGGGCATCCGAAGTCCTTGGAGATCGCAGGCAGATGCAGAGCGGTGTTGGTGGACCCTCCGATGGCCATGTCCACGCGTATGGCGTTGCGGAACGACTCCTTGGACACGATGTCCCTGGGCTTCACGTCCGCCTTGACGAGCTCGACTATCCTCCTCCCGGTCTCCCTGGCGATCGCCAGCTTCCTGACGTCGTCCGCCAGGCATGTGGCGCAGCCGGTGACGCTGAGCCCGAGGGCCTCGGTGAGGCAGGCCATGGTGTTGGCGGTGAACAGCCCGGAGCAGCTTCCCCTGCCGGGGCATGCGGAGCACTCGATCCTCTTCACGTCGGACTCGGACATCTTGCCGGCGCTGTAGGACCCGAGCGCCTCGAAGACGGACTGGAGGTCCAGAGCCTTTCCGGAATCCTTCCCGACCTCCATGGCGCCGCCGGTGACGATCATTCCGGGGACGTTCATCCTCCCCATGGCCATCAGCATCCCGGGGGTGACCTTGTCGCAGTTGCTGACGCCGACCCATCCGTCGAGGGCGTGGCCTTCGACCATGACCTCGCAGCAGTCGGATATGACCTCCCTGGAGATGAGCGAGTACCTCATCCCCTTGTGCCCCATGGCGATCCCGTCGCAGACCGCGGGGACGCCGAACACGAAGGGCCTTCCCCCGGCCTCGATGATCCCCTCCCTGACGGCCTCCACGATCTCGTTCAGATGGACGTGGCCGGGGACTATGTCGTTCCAGGAGTTCGCGATCCCTATGAAGGGCTTCTCGAAATCGGCATCGTCCAGCCCGTCCGCACGAAGGAGGCTCCTGGCGGGGGCCTTGTCTATTCCTTTCTTGACGGCGTCGCTTCTCATGAAAACGTCCATGCGGGACGGCGATATATCGGTTTCCAAAAAAGAACGGTAAAGGGTTGCGGTCCGGAGGGAGGGGATGCCTCCCCCCGTTGTTTGACGTTTACGCGCTGCGGAGGACGATCTCGATGTTGACGCCGTCGGGGACGTTGATCCTCATGAGCTGCCTGAGGGCACGCTCGTCGGCGTCGAGGTCGATGAGCCTCTTGTGAATGCGCATCTCCCAGCGGTCCCACGTCTCGCTGCCCTCCCCGTCAGGACTCTTCCTGCAGGGGACCTTCAGCTTCTTGGTGGGAAGGGGGACGGGCCCGCGGATGTCCACACCGGTCCTCTGGGAGATTCCCTTGATCTGGGTGCAGACACCGTCGACCAGCGCCGGATCGGTTCCGCTCAGAGATATTCTTGCACGCTGTGACATTTGGACCACTTTCAGGCTTTCTCGACCTCGATGCAGACTCCTGCAGCGACGGTCTGTCCCATGTCACGGATGGCGAACCTTCCGAGAGGTCCGAACTCCTTAGCGGCCTCGATGACGAGGGGCTTGGTGGGCTTGAACTTCACGATGGCGTTGTCGCCGTTCTTCAGGAAGCTGAGGTCCTCGAGCTTCTTTCCAGCGCGCTGGGCGGTGATGATCTCGACCAGCTGGCAGGCCACCTGGGCGGTGTGGACGTGGAACACGGGGGTGTATCCGACGGTCATGACCGAGGGGTGGTTCAGCACGATGATCTGAGCGGTGAAGGTCTTGGCGACGGAAGGAGGCGCGTCGACGGGGCCGGCGACGTCTCCCCTCTTGATCTGGTTCTTGGCGACTCCGCCGACGTTGAATCCGACGTTGTCTCCAGGGATGGCCTGGGGGATCTGCTCGTGGTGCATCTCGATGGATTTGACCTCACCGGTGACGTGGGAGGGCTCGAAGATGACCTTGGTCTTGGGCTTCAGGACTCCGGTCTCGACACGTCCGACGGGGACGGTTCCGATTCCGGTGATGGTGTAGACGTCCTGAACGGGCAGCCTGAGGGCCTTGTCGGTCTCCTTCTTGGGGACGACGAGGTTGTCCAGGGCCTGGATGAGGGTGGGTCCCTTGTACCAGGGGGTGTTGGCGGAGATCGTCTTGATGTTGTCTCCCATGTAGGCGGAGACGGGGATGAAGGGCATGTTCTCGGCCTTGTTTCCGATCATGGCGAACAGCTTCTTCATGGCGGCGACGGCCTCGTCGTACTTGGCCTGGTCGTACTTGACGGCGTCCATCTTGTTGATGGCGACGATGATCTGCTTGACGCCGAGGGTGGTGGCGAGGAACACGTGCTCCTTGGTCTGGGCCTGGGGTCCCTCGATGGCGGAGCAGGTGATGATGGCCGCGTCGGCCTGGGAGGTACCGGTGATCATGTTCTTGACGAAGTCACGGTGACCGGGGGCGTCGATGACGGTGAAGTAGTACTTGTCGGTGTAGAACTTCTTGTGGGCGACGTCGATGGTGACTCCCCTCTCCCTCTCCTCCTTGAGTCCGTCCATGACCCAGGCGAAGTAGAAGGATCCCTTTCCCTTCTCCTCTGCTTCCTTCTTGTATTTCTCGACGATGTGGGGGTCGATGGCACCGGTCTCGAGCAGGATCCTTCCGGTAAGGGTGGATTTCCCGTGGTCGACGTGTCCGATGATGACCAGATTCATGTGCTCTTTCTCTGCCATTTTCGTTCCTCCATAGGAATGTTATAGTCTGCGATAAGGGGTTTGATATTTAAGGTTTACAGACCGGAGTAGTAGCGGTCGTCGTAGGGCTCGGGGTTGAGTCCCTTGCGGGTCCTGATCTCGGTGACCACCTTCTTCTGGAGGTCGGGGAGGAGCTTCTCGAACCCTGCGTTCTCTATGGACCAGATGGCGCGTCCCTGGGTGGATCCGCGTATGTCGGAAGAGAATCCGAACATGTCGGCGACGGGGCACAGCGCGGTGACGGTGGAGTCGGCTCCGTCCTGTCCCATCTCGAGGATGGTTCCGCGGCGCTGGTTGATCAGGTTGACGGCGCCTCCCATGTAGTCCGGAGGCACGCTGATGAAGACCTTCTGCATGGGCTCCAGCAGGATCCTGCCGCCCTGGCACATGGCTCCGTAGATACCGTCCCTGACTGCGGGGATGATCTGGGCGGGGCCCCTGTGGATGGTGTCCTCGTGGAGCTTGGCGTCCATGAGCTTGACCTTGATTCCGGCGACCTTCTCGTTGGCGAGGGGGCCCCTCATCATGGCCTCCTCGAAGGACTGCTTGATGAGCTCCATGGTCTCGTGCAGGTACTGGATACCCTTGGTGCAGTCGATCAGGACGTTGTTGTTCTTGAATCCGACCACTCCCTTGGCCTCGATGTCGGACATTCCGAGGTCCATCAGCTGCTTGGCCAGGGCCTTGGGGTCCTTGATCTTCGAGTCCACGTCGATGTCGCCCTTGTGGATGGCCTCCTTGACGGACTCCTCCAGCGGCTCCACTATGAAGTAGAACTTGTTGTGCTTGTTGGGCGACTTCCCCTCGAAGGGGTTGGCGTTGGGTCCCTTGACGGACTCCTGGTACACGACGATCGGAGGCGAGGAGACGATGTCCACTCCCTGCTCGTGGATGATCCTGTACTCGGTGATCTCCAGGTGCAGCTCTCCCATTCCGGACATGAGGTGCTCCCCGGTCTCGTTGTTGATCTCGATGCTCAGCGAGGGGTCCGCCTTGGCGATGACCCTCAGGACCTCGACCAGCTTGGGCAGGTCCGCCATGTTCTTGGCCTCGATGGCCTTGGTGATGACGGGCTCGGAGTAGTGGGTCATCTTCTCGAAGGGCTCCATGTCCTTTATGCTGGACACGGTGGATCCCGCGATGGCGTCCTTGAGTCCGGTCAGCGCGACGATGTTCCCGGCCTTGCATTCCTCGATGGGAGTCCTGTCGGCTCCGACCATCAGGGCGACGGTCTGGACCCTCTGGGGGTTGGGCATTCCTGAGATGTACAGGGTCTGTCCCTTCTTCACGGTACCGGAGAACAGCCTTCCGATGGCGATCTCTCCGGCCTGCTTGTCCATGATGATCTTGGTGACCATCATCGCGACCTCTCCCTTGGGGTCGCAGTTGAGCATCTGCTTCCCGATCTCGCTGTTCAGGTCTCCCTTCCAGATGGTGGGGATGCGTATCTTCTGGGACTTGACGGGGTTGTCGATGTGGTTGATGGCCATCTCGAGGACGACGTCCGCGATGGGGATGATCTTGGCCAGCTTCTTCTGTCCGTCCTCCATCCCGCACATCTCGAAGACGGTGTTGAGGTTGAAGGGCTTCCCTCCGAGGCTTCCCTTGATCTCAGGGGCCAGCTCCAGGGCCTTGGCGGTGACCTCGGGCCTCTGGAGGTAGGGTATGGAGACCGCCCAGTTGTTGAAGGCGGATCCGAGGGCAACGGTACCGTCCTGCAGGCTGACCTGCCACTGCTTGTTGAGAGGGGCGGGAAGGATGTCCTGGATCTTCTGGTTGAACTGGGTGATGATCTTCGAGAACTTGTCCACCATCATCTTGGGGGTGAGCTGCTGCTCGACGATCGCCCTGTCCACCTTGTTGATGAACAGCATGGGCCTGACCCTCTCCTTGAGCGCCTGCCTTATGACGGTCTCGGTCTGGGGCATGATGCCCTCGACGGCACAGCACAGGATGTACACACCGTCCAGAGCCCTCATGGCCCTGGTGACGTCTCCTCCGAAGTCGACGTGCCCGGGGGTGTCGATGAGGTTGACGAGGTAGTGCTCGGCCTTGCCGGTCTTGGGGTCCTTGTAAGGAACGACCATCGCGGCGGAGGCCGCGTTGATGGTGATTCCGCGCGCCGCCTCCTGCTCGTCGTAATCGAGCAGGCGCTGCTCTCCAGCGGTCTCGGAAGACATCATTCCGGCTCCGGCGATCAGGTTGTCGGAGAAGGTGGTCTTCCCGTGGTCGATATGAGCCGCGGTTCCCAGGTTCCTGATGAGGTCCTGGTTGTTCATCAGCTCGACTGCCTTCTTGGCGTTGTCCTCTCTGCGTCCCATAATCACTCACCTTGTTCATCTGGCCGACTGCGCGACCCTCTCGATCTCCTCTTTCTTCGCGACGGAGTAGGAGGTCATGTCGCCCTTGGAGGCGAGTATGATCTCGTCGGCGAGGCACTCGTAGATGGCCTTCTTGTTCTTCGAGGACGCGTTGACGACGCCGGTGCTCAGGTTCCTGAGGGCGATGTCAAGCCTCCTCTGGGGGGATATGTCCACGGCCTTGGGGACGGAGATTCCTCCGAACTGGAGCCTGGTGACCTCCTCGCGGGGAGCGGCGTTCTCGAGGCCGTCGATGAGGACCTGGATGGGGTTCTTCTTGGTCCTGGAGGCGATGATGTCGAACGCGTCGGACACGGCCTTGTACGCCTTCATCTTCTTTCCGGTGTACTTCTCGGTCCTCATGATGTTGTTGATGAGCCTCTCGACGATGCTCAGCTTGGACTTTCCGAACCACCTGTTGGCGTGCTTTCCGCCGGAGTGGGGGACGTTGGTGGGGGTGAGGTCGATGTACTTGGCGAGTCCGCCGTCGTTGACGACGACCTCGGAGGTGTCGTACTTTCCGAAGATCAGCGCCTTCTGTGCCACAATCTCGTCTGCCATCCGAATCACCTCACGGGCTTGTCCGTCTTGCCTCTGACCATCTGGTTCAGGGAGACGTTGTTGACTTTGATGACTTTGTAACGGACTCCGGGAATGTCTCCGTAGGACCTTCCCATCCTTCCGCCGATACCTTCGACCATGACCTCGTCATGCTCGTCGATGAAGTTGATGGCTCCGTCTCCGACGGCGAAAGCGGTGACCTGGCGTCCGTTCTTGATGAGCTGGACCTTCACGCACTTCCTGATCGCGGAGTTGGGCTGCTTAGCCTCGACTCCGACCTTGGCGAGGACGATTCCGCGGGCCTGGGCCGATCCCTCGAGCGGATCGGACTTCTCCCTGAGCTTGAGAACCCTCTTCTTGTATCCCCTGTCGAGCCACCGGAACTTCTGGCGGTCGTCTTTCATCTTTCTTGCGGTGTAAAGACCGTTTCCCATTTTTTCACCTCTGCGAGCGTGTTGATTTGGAGTTGAAATCCCGTCGAGACGGGTACCTAATCCAGGCTCGCTATTCTGACATCCTATTTATTAGATTCTGTCAAAAGTATCGGAGCGCGTCCCTGCAGGCCTTGCCCAGGATCTTCATCCCGGAGAGGATCTGCTCCTCGGACGGAGTGGCGTAGTTGAGCCTGAGGGTGTTCTCCCCTCCCCTCACATGGAAGGGCCTCCCGGGCATGACCACCAGGCCGTCTTCCAAGGCGGCGTCGAATACGCGCATCGCATCGGTCCCCGGAGGGGTCTTCAGCCAGACGAACATCCCGCCCTGGGGGTCGTTCCACTCCACGGAATCGGGGAGCTCGTCCTCCATGGCGTCCAGGAAGAAGTCCTTCTTGGCGGCATACGCCTTGCGAAGGCCCTGGAGATAGACGTCGTAGTCGTTGTCGGCAAGGAAGCGGTCCACGATCCTCTGGTCGAACGATCCGGACTGAAGGGAGGCGGCCTCCAGCGACCTGCCGGCCTGCTCCCTCATCCACTCGGGGACGACCATCCACCCTATCCTCATGCCGGGGGATATCGTCTTGGAGAACGAACCTGTGAGGACCGCGTCTTCGGGGGCCATGGACTTCATGGTCCTTCCCGCCCTGCCGCTGAACCCGAGCTCCCCGTATGCGTCGTCCTCTATCAGGAGGCATCCGGAGCCCCGGATGATGTCCGCGACGCGCTTGCGGACGGGATCGGAATAGCTGCCGCCGGACGGGTTCTGGTGGTTGGGAATGGAGTAGAATAGCTTGGACCCGGAGGCCACGGCGGCCTCGAGCTGCCCGGTGTCCACCCCTTCGGGACCCACGTCCGCCCCGATGATCTCTGGCCCGTACGCCGAGAAGGATTGGATCGCCCCCAGGTATCCCGGGTTCTCGACGACCATCCTGTCTCCGGGCTCCAGGAACATGCGGGCCAGAAGGTCGAAGCACTCCTGGGAGCCGTTGGTAAGTATAACATTCTCGTAGCCGACGGAGAATCCAAGCTCCTTGCGGCAGCGGTCGGCGATGCGCATCCTGAGCGGCACGAATCCCGTGGCGCTGTCGTACTGCAACGCCGCGCCTCCGGCTTCCCTGAGGACCTCCGCGGCGGCCTTCGCGACGCCGTCCACGTCGAACAAGGAGTTGTCCGGAAGCCCGGTGGCGAAAGATATCATCCCCGGGCGGGAGGCCACGTCCACGAGGCTCATGATGAAGGACTCCATGGTCCCGGAGGCCCTTTGGGAGAATCTCGGACGCACGGCATCAGCTCTTGAAATCGGAGAAGGCGCGCTTCATCTCCGGCAAGGAGACGGTCCTCAGCTCGGGGTTCATGCCGACGATCTTCCCGTGCCACTTGGCCACGGCGTCCATGTCAGGGGAGCCGTCCTTGAACAGCCCGTCGGGGAGGGGTATGCGCTTGTCCTTGCTGACGTAGAGCCAGAGGTCCCCGGCGATGGAGCTGATGAACGGCAGCGGCTTGACCTTGACCGGGGTCACCCTGCGCACCTTGTCCTTGAACGACTCGACGATCTCCGCCTCCACGGCGTCCTTCGGTATAGGCACCTCGTTGAGGCCCTCGGCCAGCGGCACGGTCTTGGAGGTCTTGTCCTGAAGATAGATGACGCATGCGCAGTCGGTCTTGCCTCCGGCCACGTCCGCCTTGATGATTCCGTCAGCCACCGAGATCCTGGCCTTCTCCGGGTTGCGGATCTGGATGAACTTCCTGTTGGGGGACGAGTTGACGGATATGAAGAAGCAGTACGTCCCGGTTGAGGAGTAAACCTGGTCCAGAAGAGGAGGGAGGTTGATCTGCACGGAGTCGGAGTCCCAGTCCTTGGTTATGTCCTCCTTCTTGCCGCCCTCGGGCCCGAAGTAGATCTTCTTCTTCCTTGCGCCGCGGACCTTGACCACGAGCATGCTGGAGGTCAGCTCCTCCGCATCCAGGACCAGCGGCTCGTACGGGCGCGGGCCCTCTCCGAGGTCGTACGTGACGACCGGGACGGACCAGAGCATGCTGAACGCGACGTCGCCGCGGGAATACGGGCCCTCGAGGTCCTGGTCGTAGATGTCCTTCTCGTAGTCCTGGCCGAACATGGTGAACTTCATCACGGTGTCCTCGGGTATGTCGCCCTTGCCGGAGTATTCGCAGGAGAAATCGGGGATGAGGAAGTACTTGACGGATTTGACGGTCTTGCCGTCCCTCTCCACGCTAAACGTGAGAAGCCCGTCCGAATGCCCGTTGCGGAGCTCCATGCGGCTCTCTGCCGGAACGCGGCCGAACACTATCTCCCCCGAGGCGTCCACGACGGACACCGAGCATTCGGAAGGCTCGCACCCCTCTATGGAAATGGAGGCGGTCGGAGGCTCCCTGTAGACGGGGACGGTCTCTCCGGCTATCGACGCCGAGGCCTCCTGAAGGCCAGACGAAAGCGATATGGCGACCTTGACGGCGGCCTTCTTGGCTTTCTTCGGAGCGGGAGCCTTCTTGGGAGCAGAGGGCTCGGGCGCCTTCTTGGGCTCCTCGGGCTTCTTCTCCGCGACGGGAGGCTCGGACGGCTCCCCGGAATCTATCCTCACGTATCCTCCGGGAGCCACATCGAATACCGAGACCGTCACGTCGCCCCTGGTATCGGTGCTCTGAAGGCCGGCTTTGAACATCTTCAACGGAGTCCCCTTGCGGAAGACCACGACCGTCTCTCCGGAAGCATGGTTCACCGGAAGTCCGGCGCCGTTGAAAAGGGCGATCTTGCGGCCCTTGTTGGTATACACTCCGACCCCGTCGATCGTCAACGTGAACTCGTCCAGAGGGCTGACGCCCAGACCGTCGAGCTCCACAGTGGCGGGGCGCGTGAGACGGTGCTCGCGGAGCTTGGTGGAGTCGAGACGGACCACCGGGATGACCTCGGCCTTCGTCTCTATGGCGACATCGAACCTGCCGGAGCCTTTGAAGCGGGGGATGTACAGGTAGAACTTGCCGTCCTTATGGTTGATTTTGGGCGAGGATCCTCCGAAACCCATGGTGGCATCGCGTTCGGAACCGTTTTCAGATACAGTGGAAGGACCGCTCTTCTTCGAATCGGCATCGTCCCCGGATTTACTGAAAAACTCTTCGAAACTCATTTCCGAAATATCCTTGCGCTCGACCATCTTAATCAACGTCCCGGCGTTATACATCTAAAATAGTTAAAGATGGCGAGAACCACATCTGAAACACGCCTAGACAAACGAATCATCATTCGGAATGGCCATATCGATTCGATCGGCATGTCAAACGACAATCGAAATCGAGCACGGGACAACGGAACACGCTAGGCAATCCTGACCGACAAAGAATGAATCGATGGTATGACGTTCGATGCTACGTTTGATGCATGGGAAGCCGCCGTGGAACAGCGGGGAACCGTCAGGTTCCCTTGCTTGTGTCTCGCGTCGATTG
>JAEEGK010019540.1_pt1 | contig 14515 bp, 9 predicted proteins | sample 8958771 | NCBI WGS metagenome assembly JAEEGK01 (sample SAMN16246547, study PRJNA631951) | gut metagenome | biome: gut microbiome; feature: rumen; material: SC-attached | host: Bos | place: Iran: Karaj | collected 2018-10
TTTTTATAAAAAAAAACTTTTTTTTTTTGAAAAAAATTCGCCTTGTTTTTTTAATGATGGAAAAGAAATTATTAATATTAATGAAGAATATGAAAAAATAAAAAAAGAAAAATTTTTATTTGAAGGAAATTTTAAAATAGTTGAAAATTATTTCAAAAAAGATTTAAATAAAAATAAAATTAATATTATTTACATTGGAGATGATTTAATAAATGATTTTTATAAACCATTAAAAATCAATTGGAAAGCAATTTACATTAATAATTGCATTAAAACTGGATTTTTTGAAGAATTTCCTGAAAATTTTGGAAAATTTTGGGAATTAAATGAAGAAGAAAAAAAAGATTTTATTGATATTAAATGTGAAATTATTCAAGAAGGTGAAATTTCATTATCAAATGTTGAATGTTTGAAATATTTAATATAAAAATAATAATTTTTTAAATAATAATTAATAATATTTTTATTAAAAATGGAAAAAGAAAAATTTATAAATCAATTAGAAAATGAATTAAAATCAAAAAATTTCATAAAAGAAAAAATAAATTTAAATGTTTTAAAAGAAATTGATGTAATTGGATTTGATTTAGATCATACATTAATAATTTATAATAATAAAAACATGATTAAATTATTGTATTCATCTTATTCAAATTTTTTAATTTCACACAAAAATTATCCAAAAGAAATTTCTTATGAATTAAACGAAAATTTCATTATAAATTTTACTGAATTAGGATTAATTTTAGATTCTGAAAAAGGAAATGTTTTAAAAATTTCAAATAATAAAGAAATAATATGTGCGTTTCATGGAAAAAAAAAATTAACAAACGATGAAATTTTAAATTTTTATCCTTCGAAAAAATTTGAAGAATTTGATTTCGATTTAAAATTCAAAGAAAATAAATATTTATTAAATAATGGAAATTTTGATTATGGAACTTCTGCTTTATTTTCATTGTGTGTTGAAATGTTAGATAATAATAAAATAAAAAATATTAAAAAAAATGATTATAATAAAATTATTTTTGATATTCTTGAATCTTATGTTTATAATTTTCGTTTAAAAGATAATAAAACTGATTTTAAACATGAAAGTTATTATTATCAAGGAATTTCAAATGATATTCATAAATATATTTTTAATTATAGCGCAATGAATATATTAAAAAAATTAAAAGAAAAAGGGAAAAAACTTTTTTTAGCCACAAATTCTTTTTTTTCTTATTCAAATTTTTTATTAACAAATTCAATTGGAGAAAATTATTTAGATGTTTTTGATTTGTTATTTTTTAATTGTAAAAAACCTCTTTTTTTCTTTAAAAATCAAACTAATTTAAAATGTTTTTTAAAAGAAAACAACGAAGAAATAAAAATAAAAGAAAATTTAGATGAAAATGAATATGAAAAAATAAAAAAAACAAAAATTTTATATGAAGGAAATTACAAAATAGTAGAAAATTTTTTCAAAAAAGATTTAAATAAAAATAACATTAATTTTATGTTTATAGGCGATGATATTTATAATGATTGTGACATTCCATCAAAATTAAACAATTGGAAAAGTATTAATATTAATGATAGAATTAAAACTGGATTTTTAGGCGAAAAAATAAATTTTGGTTCATTTTGGAACGAAAATAAAAATAATTTAAATTCTAATAAAATTTTAAATTCAACAGAAATTGTTTTATCAAACATTGAAAATTTAAAATATTTTATTTAAAATTAAATAATTAAATTAATAAAAATTTAATTAAAAAAAAAAAAAAAATAATTTTCATCTTTTTTTTATTAAAAATATAGATAATAAAAATTAATTTATAATAAAAAAAAAAAATGGAAAATAATTTAATTTTAGATGAAAAATACATAATAAAAAATAAAATTAGTTTCGGCGGAACAGCAAAAGTTTATTTAGTCGAAGACATAAAAAAATCAACTTTATTCGCATGTAAAATATTAGAAACCGAAAATGATTTTTTTAAAAACGAAATTAACATTTTATCTCAAATTTCCCACAAAAACATAGTAAATATAATCGATTCAGGCGAAGGAAAAATCAAAGGAAAAAACAACAAAAACTATTTTTACATAATTTTAGATTACTGCGAAAATCAAACATTATTCAACTACATTTATTTCTATCGCAAAGGATTTGGAGAATCATTTGGAAAATACATTTTTAACATAATTTTAGACACAGTAAATGACATTCACAATTTGGGATTTGCTCATAGAGATTTAAAAACAGAAAATATTTTATTAGACAAAAATTTTAACATTAAAATTTCAGATTTTGGTTTTAGTGCTTCTTTAGAAGACAAAGAAGGAAACAAAAAAAAATTAACTACAATTTTAGGCACACTTCAATTTCTTGCGCCTGAAATGATAGAAAAAAAAAATTACGATGGAAAAAAAGCGGATATTTATGCTTTAGGAATTTTATTATTAGCGATTGTTAGTGGAAAATATATTTTTTATTGCGCGAAAAAAACAGATGAAAATTATAGTTTGATTTATAAAAAAAATTATAAAGAATTTTGTTCGAAATTTGAAAAGTTATTTAAAGATTTTAATTATAGTAAAGAATTTATTGATTTGTTTATTAATATGATTAAATATAATCCAAATGAAAGATTTAATTACAATGAAATTAAAAATCATGTTTGGATGAAAAACATTGAAATTAATAATGAAAAAATGATAAAAGAATTTAAAAGAAGAGATTTTTATGTTCGAAGCAGAATTGATGATGAAAATGAAGAAATCACAAGCGAAAATAATAATGAAGAAAATAATGAAAATGTTTTTCGAAATGAAAATAATTTAAAAAGTTTTTATTCAAATGAAAATAAAATTAAAATAATTGATGAAAATAAAATTAAAAATATTCTAAAAATTAAATTTTCTATTAATATTCAAAATGAAGTTAATTTTATGAATTTAATTACGAATTTAATTTTTAATAATGAAAATAAAAATATCAATCAAAGTCAAAAAAATTTGAGTTTTAAAATTATTTATGAAAATGATGATTTTGAAGAAGAAGAAGAAGATGAAAATAATGAATTTGAAATTGAAAATTTAGTAATAAAAATCGAACTTGTAAAAAATAATAAAAAAAATTATTATTTTCTATTCAAAAAAAAAAGCGGCGATTTAGAACAATTTTTACAAAAAACAGAAAAAATCAAAAAAATTATTAAAAATTACATTATTAAAAATTATTAAAAAATGTTTATAAATTTAATATAAATATTATTATTATTTATTTAAAAATTATAAAAAAATAATTAAAAAATAAAATAAAAAATAAAATGAAAAATATTTTATACAAAACAAATCAAACATTTTCTTTATCTAAATTAAATCCATATTTAAATGAACACGGACAAGAAATTCCTTTTCGTTACATTGATCCTTCTTTTAAACAAAATTTCACTGGCCCAGTTTTATTAAAAGATCTTTATTTTCATAATATGTATAATAAATTTTATAATAATAATAATAATATTAAAATCAAACACAAAAATAAAAATAAAACTAAAGAATTTATTTTCAATCCTAATAAATTCAATGAAAATAATGCCAATGTTTATAATAATATTTTAAGAACCATTGATAAAAAATATTATGATAATAATCCTTTTGTAGAAAAATACGGAATTTTTAATTTTGGATTCGCAAAAAAATTGCAAGAAAGAAAATTATTAAGTTCAAATAAAAATATTAATAATAATAATAATAAACATAAAATTAAAACAATTAAAAATAAAAAAATTAAAATTATTCCAAAAAAAAAAATCGATAATTATTATTCATATCAATTGCCTTCAATTTACGATAAAAATAATAATAATAATAAAAAAATTATGGTCAACAAAAGCACAAACATTACAAATAAAAACACAGTAAACAATAGTAAAATAGAAACAAATTATTTAATAACAGACGAAAACATAAAAACAAAAAAATTCGACACATCAACAATAAAAAAAATCGAACTTTCATTAAATTTTTAATAAATAACTTATAAAAAAAAATATAAAATTTAATAAAAAAATAAATAATTAATTTCAATATTTTTTATTATAATAACTATTTGGTGTCAATCTACTAATATCAAATTTATACGTATTTGAAGGATACAAAATCGGATTGTCACTCAAAAAAGAAGGTCCTAAATCATTTTCTCTTAAATTAAAAGGATTTGTAGGAATTTGATCTTTTTTAGCATGATTTTTAATGTAATAAGGAACATTTTCATCTTTTGTATTTAAATATGAAATGTTGTTTTGATGAGAAAAATTTTCATTTAATTTAAAACGCTGTTCATCTAATTCTTTTTTATATTTTGAATAGTTGTTATTGTATTTTCCTATTAATTCTGCTTCTCTTTGTTGAAGTTGCTTTTTGTATTCGATCATGTCGATGTTATTTATTTTTTGATTATTATTATTATTAATGTTATCAGAAAAATTTTGAGATGAATAATTTCGACGAAGATATTTATCATATGAATTAATATTTTGTTCATTATTGTTAATATTATTATTAATGTTAATATTATTATTATTGTTTGTTGAATTAATTTGATTATCATCTAAATAATTTAATTTTTGAACGAAATTTCTTGGAGTGACTCTTGAATTTAAAGAAGGTATGTTTTCATTTATTTCGTTTATAGAGTAATTTTGATTTTGATTTATTGTAACTGTTGAAGTTTTTGGTCTGAATCTATTGAGCATGGGATTGTTGTATATGTTATCATCTAATTGAGGAATACTAAAATTATTATTAATATTATTATTATTAGGAATCACAGGTTTATATTCATAATTAATTTCATTATTATTATTAATATTATTATTATTAATATTATTATTAATATTATGATAATTAACAATTGAATCATTATTATTATTATTATTATAATTATTATTATAATTATTATTATAATTAATATTATAATCATTATTATAATCATTATTATTAATCATAATTCCTTTATTAATTTCCACATTTCCTCTTTTTTCCATAACGAAATCATTTGGATTTTGTTTTTGGAATTTTTTATTTTCATTTCCAGTATAAACACTCCCATTTATATTTTTGTTATAAAAAGGGTGTTTTTCCGGAACATGTCCTTGTTGTTCTTGAATGATATGATAGTGGTCATAATTATTAAGATAATAAGGATTATTATAATTATAATTAAACAAAGGAGTTTGTTGTTTGACTAAATCATATTTATTTTCATAGCCGATTTTATCAGTGATTTTATCATAATTATTATTATTCGCAGGAAGAAAAGACAAATTTCTATTCGGCGTTTGCAATTGTTTTAAACCATTGTTTGTTTTAGAAATATCTTCATTAATATAATAATAATAATCTTTTGAGTTTTTAAACGAATCCGGTTGAATCATTTTTATTAATAAAATCAATAATTATTTTCAGTTTGTAATTAAATAATAAAAAATAATTGTAGAATTCTATTAAAATATTTAAATTTAATTAAAAAAAAAAAATTAATTTACATTTAATGTCATCATCATCAGCCTCATCAACATCAACAACAACATCAAAGTCATTTTCCTACGACACAGTCGCAGTGCATCCAATCGTTTTATTAAGTGTAGTCGACCACTATTATCGTTTAGCAAAAGAGACATCACGTCGGGTGATCGGCGCATTATTAGGCGAATACGTCTCAATAGACAACAAAATCGATGTTACTAATTGTTACGCATTGCCATTCGAAGAGGATCCAAAAGACAAAAAAGTTTGGTTCGTCGACCACATTTTTTCCGAAAGCATGTTCGAAATGTTCCAGAAAATCAACCACAAAGAAAAAATAGTTGGTTGGTATTCAAGTGGGCCAAAAATTCGTCCGCACGACATAGAAATAAACGAAGTGTTTAAAAAATACTGTGAAAATCCCGTTTTCGTAATAATCGATGTGCAAGAAAAATCAGAATCATTAGGAATTCCAACTGAAAGTTACATTATGAAAGAAGAAGTTGACGCTGAAGGACAATTAGTAAAAACTTTCTTTAAAATGCACACAACAATCGAAGCGAGTTTGCCCGAAGAAATCGGCGTTGAATTTATGTTGCGAGACATTAATGACACAAATCGCGTGGGAAGCATTAGCAAAGTCGTTCAAGATAAAATTATGAGTTTTAAAGCGTTGATTAAACGATTGAATGAAATAAAAGAATATTTGAAAAAAGTTCTTGATGAAAAAATTCCCACGAATCCACAAATTATTTATAACATTCAAGAGATTTTTAATCATTTGCCCAATTTCGAAACTGAAAATGTCATTAAAGCAATGAGCATTCAAACGAATAATAATTATTTAGTTTTGTATTTGAGCTGGATTGTGAAAACTATTGTGCAATTGCATAAATTAATTAATAATAAAATCGCGTTGAAAGAAGAAGAAAAACAACCAGAAAAAAAAGAAAATAATAATAATAAAAAAAAAGAAGAAGATGAAAAAATAGAAAAAAAAATATAAATTAAATAAAAAATAAAATATAATTAATAATAATTATTAAAATAATTATTAAAAATTATTAAAAAATGAATTCAAAAAAAAAATTCTTGCTCAAAACAATAATTTTAGGCGACGCAGGGTAAAATAAAAAATATATAAAAAAAACAGTGTAGGAAAAACTTCATTATTAAATCAATACGTAAAACAAAATTTTTCATTGCAATACAAACCAACAATCGGCGCAGATTTTCTAACAAAAGAAATCGATATTAATGGAACTTTAGTTTCATTGCAATTGTGGGACACAGCAGGACAAGAAAAATTCCATTCAATGGGCGCTTCATTTTATAGAAATTCCGAATGTTGCGTTTTAGTTTTTGACTTAACCGAAGAAAGCACATTCGAAACTATTGATTCTTGGCGAGTTGAATTTTTAAATCAATTGAATCCAAAAGATCCCGAAAATTTTCCTTTTGTTTTGATCGGAAATAAATGCGACCAAGTCGATAATATTAAAGTTAGTATTGATAAAATAAATCGCTATTGCGAAAAAAATAAAAACATGCAATATTTTCAAACAAGTGCGAAAGATAACATTAAAGTCGACGATGCTTTTCAATTGGTTGGAAAATTGGCGTTTAATAGAAATAATAATAATGAAATGAGCTTCATTCCTAATAAAAAAATCGTTTTGGAAAAAAAAGTAGAAACGAAAAAAAAAAAATGTTGTAATTAATATTAATTTTTATATAAATTATTATTATTTTATTAGACATGATTAGTGATTTTTATTAAAAATTTAATTAAATAAATAATTTTTTAATTATAAATCTGATGTTATTTTATTTAAAATATTTTCTTTTAAATCACTTTTATCTTCATCATTATGAAAATGTTTATGAATTTTTCCTTTTTCTTCTTTTAATTTTCTTTTATATTCCAAATTTTCTTTATTTTTTCTTTCTTCTTCTTTTTTTTCTTCTTCTTTTTTTTTCTTCCATTCTTCAAATTCTTTACTATCAAAATCAACAAAACCATTTTCTTTCAATTCATTAATGTGCTTTTCTTTCATTTCATTCCAAATTTTCACATTAAAATTCTGCCCATTTTCAAACAAATTTTCCCAAATCGTTTTGTTATTTTCTTTGCTCATTATTACACTCGCAACACCAAAATTATCTAATTTAAACGAAGAATTTTTAGCCACAATTTCATTAAATAATTTCATATCAATCACAAATTCAAAAGGATTTTCTTTTAAAATACAAAGCGCTTTTAAATAAAATCTTTTTTTTTCAAATTTATAATCTAAATTATTTAATTCATTACAAACTTGATTTTTTTCAGCCGAAAATTTAATCAACATGTAAATTTGATCCATGCTTTGCGCCCATTTAATTTCAGGCACGATTTTTTTATAGTCATTTTCAGTAAATTTATAGCGAGATTCTAAATGCGTGAATTTTGAATTCAAAGAAGATAAATAAAGATTCAATGTGTCTCTGAATTGAACGCCGTTTTTTGAAAGAAGATTTAAATAAAATTCTAATGCGTTGTAATTTCCAGTGTATAATAATAATGCAATGCAAGAATTTGATTTTTTTGTGTTTCGTTCTTTTGAAATTAAATATTCAGAATTTTCTTTTAAATTTTCAATTAATTTCTGTTCGTTTTCGGAATTTTTGTAATAAGAAAGACAAATGTTGTTGTTGAAATTTGAGAGTGAAAATGAAAAAGAAATTAATGAAAATAATAAAATTAAAATAAACATTTTTTTTTTTTATAATTAAATTTTATGTAAAATTAATATTAATTTTATTTAATTAAAAAATTTTCTGAAAAAATTTATTAAAAAAATTATTATTAAAATTAAAATTATTTGTAATAAAATGAATATTAAAAATGTTATTATTAAACCTAAAAAAAAATTTATTAAATAATTTTTATAAATTATTGAAAAAATTGAAAAATAATAAAAAATTATTGTCATTAATAAGAAATTTGTTATTATCAAAAATAAATAAAAATATTTTAATGAAATTATTTTTTTATAAAATTTATTTTTTTCTTCGAAATTGTTTAAAATTTTTATTTTCGTTAATGAAATTTTTTCTATAAAATCTAAAATAATTTTTGATATAAAAAATATTATTAATCTTAAAATTTCATTTTCGAAAACATTTAAAAAATTTTTATTAAAAATTATTTTATTTTTATTATAAATTAAATAAGCTAAAAAACTTTCATTAAAAAACAAAGAATTAAAAAAAATTATTAATGAAATTTCTAATAAAATCAAAATCATTTTTAAATAAAAAGATTCTTTATTAAAATTTTTATTATAAAATATTTTTATAAAAATAATTTTATTTTTTAAATTTTCAATAAAAATTTGTTTAAAATTTCTTTTACTAAAATTTTCAACGAAAAAATTATTTTCATTATTAAAATTATAAGTAAAAATAATATTATTATTAGTAATATTATTATTATTTGTAATTAAATTAGTGGAAACATTTGTTCTTATTCTAAAATTACTAGATTCAAAAGGTTCAACAGAAGATTCATTTCTCAAAGAAGAATTATTTTTTGAATAAGAATTTTTTTTTAAATTTTTTGGAATTTTTAATGTTTCTTTATTATTATTATTATTATTAAATTTTACTTTTTTATTATTATTATTATCATTTAAAATGAAATTATTTATATTTTTATTATTATTAATATTAATTTTTATTGGTGTAATATTATTTTCTTCATTATTATTATTATTATTATCAATAATGTTAATTTTTTTAAATTTTGGCGGATTTGATAAATTATTATTATTATTATTATTAATTTTTTCATTAATATTTATTAAAAGTTTTTTCCAACTTTTTTTATAAAATAATATTATAAAAATAATTTGAACTAAAATTATTACTATAATAATAAAAGAAAAAAAATTAAAATTAAAAATTTCATAACATTTAAATAATTGAAAATTTCCTTCATCAAATAAAATTTTTTCTTCATTTAAATTATTTTCATTATTTAAATTACTTTCAATTTTACATTCACAAATTATTTCATTATTTTTAAAACCAGAAAAATTACAAAAATTATTAAAACAAAAAGAAAAATTTTTATAAAAATTATAATAATAATTTTTTAATCGAAAATGTTTATTACCAAAATTTAAATAACAATTTTTATTATAAAAAATATTATTAATATCAAAAATATTTATTTTATTTTTATTATTCATTTCATTGTAAATTTCAATTAAATTTTCATCAAAAAAAATATTTTTATTTATTTTTGAATAAATATAAAATTTATTACAAATATTTTTATTATTATTATTATTATCAAATAAAAATTTATTTTCATAATAAAAATTAAAAAAATTTTTATTATTATAAAAAATTTGAATATAAATTAAATTTTTATTATTTTTTGTAAAAATACAATTTTCAAAAGAAAAAATTGAATTTAAATGAATGTCAGAAAAACATTTTAAATTTTTAAATAATAATAATTTAAAATTTTTTGCTTTAATTTGAAGTAAATTATTTTTATTTGATAAAAAATAAAAATATTTTTTTATTTTATTTGATAAATAATTTTTGTAGAAATTGTTTATATTTGTGCTTGTTATTTCATCTTCGGTGAAAATTAAATTTAAATTACATTTTTTTTCTTCTTGTATTGAATTTTCTTCATTTTCTTCTATTTCAATATTATTTTCTTCTTCAATAATATTTTCATTTTCTTCTTTTTCAGTTTCTTCTTTTTCAATTTCTTCATTTTCATTTTCATTTTCTTCTTTTACAATTTCTTCATTTTCTTCTATTTTATTTAAACTTTCTTCCTCACTTGAACTATCATTTTCTATAAAACTACTACTACTTTCTTTACTACTACTATTTTCAATACTACTACTACTTTCAATACTACTACTACTTTCTATACTACTACTACTTTCTATACTACTACTACTTATAAAACTGCTACTACTTAAAATACTACTACTGCTACTTTCAATACTACTACTGCTACTTTCAATACTGCTGCTGCTACTTTTAATACAACTGCTACTTTTTTGATTAACACTACTACTTTTTTGATTAACACTACTACTTTTTTGATTAACACTACTACTACTACTAATATAATCCACGCAATGATAATTATCTCTCCCAACAACCATCCCATAATCCTCACATCTTGCAACACATCTATTCAAACTTTGAACTAAATAAGGCGCCTTATCCAAGCACTTCTTAAAGCAATAATATTTTCCATCAAAAACTCCCCAAAAAACTGGGCATTTATAAACTAATCTACTATCAAAATCAGTAAAACCTTCTCCAACTTTAATTTTACTTTTTTTCAAACAAATTAATCTATTATCAGTAAGATAGTAATAATAATCAACATGACAAACTAAACATAATAATTCTCCTTTGCAATAAAGACAACCTTCGCAACATGATTGATATTCAAAATATTGTGTATTGTAAGGAATAAAATCTTTGCTATAAGGATTATGTTCAAACGATTTAATAAAAAACAAAATGAAAATTTGTATTAACATTTTTTTTTAAGTAAAAAAATAATTTATTTTTTTAGTTAATTTAAATTTAAATATATTTTAATAATAATTATTATAAAATAATAATAAAATTTTATTATTATATAAATTATTTATAACCAAAAGAAACAATAATAAAAAATAAAAATAATTTTAAATACATTAAAAATTTTTCAACCATTTTTCAAATTCTTTTTCTCTTGTGCTTTTATTTTTTTTACTTTTATCATCAGAATATTTTTTTCCCTCCAATTCTTTCAAAACCTGCAAATAACTCAAACCATTTCCACTTAAATTCTCATTTTTCAGCTTAATTTTATAAGGGGGAACCAAACTCAAGCTCATTAATTTATTCCAATCAAAATTCGAAAAATACTTTTCTTCTTTAATCTGCTTAAACTTCCACAGTCTACTCGTTGGATTCTTCCTCAACATCTTCGTAATCAACGAAATAAAATCCTGATCTTTAACAAACTTCGGAAAAATAAGTTCCTCTTTAGCAACAGCTCGATAAACATCCATCGGATTATCATAATCTTCGCCAAAAGGAAGCCCCCCACAATAAAACTCATACATGCAAACACCAATGGACCATATATCCACTTGGAAGGTATACCCCGCCCCCTTGATAATTTCAGGAGCCATGTAATGGGGGGTGCCTATGATGGTGCTAGTTCGTTCGTTTATTTCTTTCACCGTTCCAAAATCAATCACTTTTATGTAGCTCGTCTCAGTTACCATAATGTTTTCAGGCTTAATGTCTCGATATATGATTTTCTTTTTATGAAGATAGTCTATCGCACATAAAATACTCGCGGAGTAAAATTGCGTCTGCTCTTTTGAAAGAAGACCTATGTCTCGAATAACCTCCCATAGTTCCTTTCCGTTGATATATTCTTCGATGAAAAATATATAATTTTCGTTTTTTAGGTATTTAACCATTTTCATAATAAAAGGATGGTCAACTTTTAATAAAACGTTTTTTTCTACATCAACACATGATTCAAGTTTTTCTTTTTTAATTTGATACAAACTCTGCGCTTTAATTGCATATAATTGCTTATTTTTTCTGCTTCGAACTAAATTAACTGCACCGAAATTTCCTCTTCCAAGTTCTTTAATATTATCTAAATCTTTCAATTCGATAGTATTGTCTTCTAAATAGAATTTTTTTTGGAAATAATTAATTAAATTCGGTTCGAGCAAACTTTTAAATATATTCGCAGTAATTGTGTATAACACTACATGCCCATTCGCAATAGCTGTTGCGCTTCTTCTTTCCGAAATGATTAAACTTCGTGCACCAAACTCTTCATTTTCGTTTAGGGATCGTACATATTTACTGTTTACGAAAAAGTCAACTCTTCCAGATTTTATTATAAATAACTTATCACCAATTTCGCCTTGAGTGATTATTTTTCTTCCATTGTCATATTCTTCAACATTTAATTTAGATTGAATGTTTTCGAGTTTGTCATCGGATAAAATTTTAAATAACGCGATTTGTTTAATGTTTTTGTATGTTTCTGATTTTTTTTGGATTGTTTGTAAATTTCCGCCCAAAATTGAAATTATTTCGCTGTTGTCAATTTCTGCTAATAAACAATCAGGTTCTGCGATTAAATCATGTTTTAATGTAATTTCTGTGTTTTTGTTCATTTGTTCTGGGTATAAAAATTCATATCTTTTTGCTTCGAATTTATTTAAATCTTTATTGAAAATTGCGCCTTCGAGAACAATGACGATTTTTTTTGAAATTTGAAATCCGGATTTGTAAATAATTTCATTTTGCGAGAAATTTTTAAACTGGAATTTTTTAAATATTTTCTCTAAAAATTTCGTATTAATATTATTAAAATATTTATTTTTCTTAAACGCAATATTAATAAAACTATAATACAAAACTTCTTTATAATTCTCACCAAATTGATTCTTAAAAAATTCAACACTAATACTATACAAAACACAATCAGTGTTTGCAATAATGTCCATCGTTCGTTTATTATCAAATAAAATCGCTTTTTGTCCAAAATTTTCTCCTTGCTTTAAAATTCTCACAACTTTCCCATTTTTCTTACAACAAACTTCTCCTTCTTTAATAATATACATATTATTTCCATATTCGCCTTCGCTAAAAATAACCGTATTTTTTTTATAAATTTCCTGCAATAAATTATTAGCCAACAAACTTTTAATATTTTTATCTAAAGGAATGTCAATCCCATTTAAAAACTTCATATTTTGACTGTAATTAATATTACTAATAAATTCTAAAATTTTTCTAAAAACTTCTCTTTTCAATGTCCAAACTTGACAATCACTATTTGCTTTTACAGTAGCGGATCGCGGAGCATCATTCATTAAAGCTAATTCACCGAAACTGTCGCCTTTTGAAAGATTTTTTTTAAATTCGTTGTTTATGTATAATGAAAATGTTCCTTCGTGAACGATGTACCAATAAGTTCCTGGTTCGCCTTGTTTGAAAAGGATTGTATCTTTTTTTACTTTTTGGAGAGACATTGTGATTATTATTTCGTTTTTTGCCTGGTCTGATAATGTTTGCATAAAAAAATGCTTTGATATTATTTGATAAATCATGTCGTAATCTTCTTTGTTTGGATTGTTTTTGTGAATCAGTTCTAAAACTTTTTTTTCTAGGTTACTTGATTTTTGATGTTTATTTTTAGATACAATTGAAATTTTTTCTTTTTTACGAGCATGTGCTTTTTTATCGTTTTTATTATTATTATTTTCATTTTTTCCTTCAGTTTCTTTAATAGAATTTGACACGATTTCATTATTATTATTTTCTGTTATAATTCCACCCATTAAAAACAGTTAAAAAATAATTATTAATTTATTTAATTATTAATTTATTTATTTTTAAATAAAATGAACAATTCAATTAATAATAAATTTAATTATAATAATAATAATATTTTAACCAGAAAAAAAATCGTTGATTATAAAAAATTAGTTGATTCCGATTTTAAAGAAGAAAGTATTTCAATTTCTTCAAATAACAAAAAAAAAAATATTGATTTTATTGGAAAAAAAAGAAATAAAAATAATAATAATAATAATAATATTAATAATAGTAGTAATAAAAATAAAAAAAAAATCAAATTCAAAAATGATTATTCTAAAATCAAACAAGATGAATTTAATACAATTTTAAGTAATTATTCAGATGAATTAAAATATTTAAATCTTAATAATAATAATAATAATAATAATAATAATAATAATAATAATAATAATAATAATAATAATAATAATAATAATAATAATAATAATAATAATAATAATAATAATAATAATAATAATAATAATCTTATATTTTGGACATTAATACATAAATATAAATTAAGATATAAATTTCATGTTTATTTATTTAAATATTCATATTCATTTTATTTATTTTATTT
>JAEEGK010019542.1_pt1 | contig 14514 bp, 11 predicted proteins | sample 8958771 | NCBI WGS metagenome assembly JAEEGK01 (sample SAMN16246547, study PRJNA631951) | gut metagenome | biome: gut microbiome; feature: rumen; material: SC-attached | host: Bos | place: Iran: Karaj | collected 2018-10
GCCAAAATGTCTTCACTCATACTTTTTCCTTTTATTCGGTTCGGGGTGAGCGTCACAAAATTAGGAAATCCGTTTAAAAAAAAAGTCCAATTCGATTAAATTTTTATTTGAATGAGTGGACAATTAAAAAAAATTTTAATAGATTTGGTTGCAGTTGAGCGTTCCCCGTGTGGGGGTGCAAACATTTCACAATATAAAAAAGGATCCAATAATGGCTCTCAAACTCGGTATCAATGGTTTCGGTCGTATCGGCCGTATGGTGTTCCGCGCTGCTGTGGAAAACTTCTCTAACGACATTCAGGTTGTCGGTATCAACGACCTCCTCTCTGTTGACTATCTCGCTTACATGCTCAAGTACGACTCCGTTCATGGCGCATTCAAGCACGAAGTTTCCTTCGAAGCTGGCGATAAGAACTACCTCATCGTTGATGGCAACAAGATCCAGATCTTCGCAGAACGCGATCCGCTGAACATCACTTGGGGTGCTCTCGGTGTTGACGTCGTCGTCGAATCCACTGGCTTCTTCTTGACCGACGAACTCGCTCGCAAGCACATCACCGCTGGTGCCAAGAAGGTCATCATGTCTGCTCCGTCCAAGGACTCCACTCCGATGTTCGTCTATGGCGTGAACGACAAGACCTATGCTGGCCAGGACATCATTTCTAACGCTTCCTGCACCACGAACTGCTTGGCTCCGATGTCCAAGGTTCTCCACGAAAAGTTCGGCATCAAGCGCGGCCTCATGACCACCGTTCATGCTGCAACTGCTACTCAGAAGACCGTTGACGGCCCGTCCATGAAGGACTGGCGCGGTGGCCGTGGCATCCTCGAAAACATCATCCCGTCTTCTACGGGTGCTGCAAAGGCTGTGGGCAAGGTTCTTCCGGAACTCAATGGCAAGCTCACCGGTATGTCTCTCCGCGTTCCGACTTCTGACGTGTCCTTCGTTGACCTCACTGCAGAACTCGAAAAGCCGGCTACCTACGCTGAAATCTGCGCTGCTATGAAGGAAGCTTCTGAAGGCGAACTCAAGGGCATCCTCGGCTACACCGAAGAAACTCTCGTTTCTACGGACTTCCGCAACGACGCTCGCACTTCCATCTTCGACGTCAAGGCTGGCATCCAGCTCGACCCGACCTTCGTGAAGGTTTGCGCATGGTACGATAACGAATGGGGCTACAGCAACAAGGTTTGCGAAATGGCCCGCGTGATCACCAAGTAAGATTTTTGAATAGTGTTAGTGGTGCGGGCGTAACGCGTTAAGCAAATTGTTTCCCGCACCTCCGCTAGAAAATCTTTCGGACCTCGCCAATGCGGCGGGGTTCTTTTTTTGCGCCGAAGGCGCAGTAGGCAGTAGGAAGTAGGCGGTTGGCTGTAGGAAGTGTCATCCTCGACCGTCAGGGAGGGAATCCAGTGAGGGTATGAGCAATGGGCTCGGTCGCCTGCGGCTCCCTTTGGGGTATGGGGGATTGTTGGCGGTGGAAAGTTGGCTGTGTGGTGTCATCCTGAGCGGAACGTTGTGGAGTCGATGGATCCAGTTATGTCTAGAATTTACTGGATCCTTCGCGTAGCTCAGGATGACGAGCCTAAAAGTTTCCCTCTTTCGTCTCTCGTCTTTCGTCTCTCGTCTCTCGTCTCTCGTCTAGCCACTAACCACTTCTTTCAAAAATTCCGCTTTGAGCTTTGAAAGGAGTGTCGCTGCTTTGCGTTTTTCCTTACGCTCTTTGCGGTTGCGCAGTAGCGTTGGAATAACGCTTGGGTGGTGGAGCGCAAACATCAAGGAGGCTTCTAATCCGAATGCTTTGGATAAAATAATTGCAGTGGAGCTTAAGTCCGGCGCATCATCGCACGTGGTGGATTTCGTTGCGGAACTTCTGGCCGACGATTCTTCGGCGGAACCATGCGGTAAATCTTCGGCGGTTCCTTGCTGCGATTCCTGCGCAGTTCCAGATGGCAAGTGCGGCATTTCGCTGTTTGCGAGGGAGTTTTCTGCTTGTGCCACTAAGTAGGGCACGGAGAACATCTTGCCGCCGGCGTGCATCATGCGGAGCGTGTAGTCCGCAAGCCTTGCGTTTGCCGGGAGCGTCGTGTCGAAACCGCCTGTGCGTTGGATGATGCGTCTTGAGAAAACGGCGAGGTGGGGGTGTGGTGCTGCGACATAGCGCATGGGGGAGTTTTCATCAATCTCTACAAAGCCGGAGCCTTTCAGCGGGCGTTTCAGCAGATAGCCGCTGAGGAATCTTTTTGCGTGGGAGCTGCTGCTCTGCTCTATGCGAATTCTCGGAGCGAACGCATCGACCATCGGAAAACTATCCGTTACGTCTGCAACGTTATTCAAAAATTCTCGGTCTATCTTGATGCCCGGGTGCGCGAAAATAACCCATTCACCTTCGATTTCGTTTAAATGCTTGTTCCAATCGTTTGTAAAGAACCAGCCGAGTTCTGCGTCCGTGAATGGCGGTTGGATTTTGTTCCGGTGCAGCTCGTCGCTTTCGTCAAAGCATTCGCTGAACACAAAGACATCGAACTGCCGCATAGCTTATCTCGAAGGATTAAAACTCAACGCGCAGTCCCAGCCTATGTTCGTAACCTAAGCTTTCGGGGAGGTAGGAGAACGCGTAATCGAAAGCGAATAGGCTAGATGTGTAGCCAAGGCCTAAGCTGAACAAGCGGCCTTCGTTTGTCTCGTCCGGCCTGCTAGCGGAGGAAGCTAGGCTCTTGATGTCGCGGGAGAGGTCCAGCCATGTGCGCGTGAAACCTCCGCGAATGCGGAAATATTCGCCAAGAGCGTATTCGGCACCGAGGTTCAAGTCCGGTTCTGCGTAACGCGGAAAGTCGGCTTCAGCGAATAAAGTCAAACGCGGGATACTGCGAGGCTTGAGGAATCCGCCAAAGGCGAATGTCTGCGATAGCTGGTAGTTGTCGTCGGCATTTTTCTTGACGTAACCGCGTAGCACGGCTCCGAAATCTCTTGCGACAAACGAGAAACCGTAGTTTTTCGTGTCGGACATCCAGGTCAAGCCCCAGTCAAATGCAGCGGCCATGGCTGTCTGGTCTCCGCTTTCGTCGGTCAAGTTGTCCGAGGCGAATTTGATGGTCGCACCGAAGCGGATATGTTTCATCGGGAATGCGACCGTTGCGGTTGCGAGCTGGCTGTACGGATTGTACTCTTTGCCTGTTGGTTCTCCTAGCTCGTTGTAGCCTTCGATTGTGCCGACGGAACTCCAGTTGTACGAAACTTGCACGACGTATTTGTCGAACTGTGTCGTGAACGAGAGCGTTCCCACGTTGCTTGCGTATTCGCCTGTCTGCCAGTGGAATGCTGCAACGCGTTTTTTATTGTCGGCGATAAAGACTGCGGCAGGGTTCAACTGCGTGATGGTCGGGTCGGTGGAGGGGTGAGCCGCCGCCGATTTTTCAAGTGCCGCATTGCGGGGGCTGTCAAAAGCCGATAAGAATGAAAAAGCTTCTTTTCCTGCGTCGTGTTTTGTAAAATAGCCAAGTTCTGCTGCCGAACACGTAAGAGCACACATCGCAATTGCTGAAAGTTTTTTCATTAAATCCATGATGCAAATTTATAAAAAAATTAAGGACATTTTTGAGTATAACGTGTAGGATAGGTATTTTTTAATGTGTCTCTTTCATTTTTTTTATTTATTACATGCTGTGATGCCTTTACAATAAGAAAATGATTTACTATATTTGGACTTGCTCGGGCTACTAGCTCAGTTGGTAGAGCAACGCCCTTTTAAGGCGTGGGTCGAAGGTTCGAGCCCTTCGTAGCTCAGTAATCGGTTCCGTTTATCGGAGCCGATTTTTTTTATTTTATAATTGGTTTTGTAACCTAAAACCTGATACCTGCCCCCTAAAGGAGTTTTTGCAATGGTTCCCTTTTTGGACTTGAAACGATTGAACGAACCTTACAATGACGAGTTGCGTCAGGCCGCGATAGATGTCGTGGATTCGGGGTGGTTTATTCGCGGGCGGTTCGGAGAACGTTTTGAGCAGGCGTTTGCGGAATATTGCGGCGTTAAATATGCCGTCGGAGTGGGGAACGGCTTGGACGCTTTGTCACTCATGCTGCGTGCGTCGATGGAACTGGGGCGCTTGCATGCAGGCGATGAAATTCTGGTGCCGTCGAATACGTACATCGCGACGATTCTTGCCGTGAGCGCTGTTGGACTCAAGCCTGTTCTTGTGGAACCTGACGAAAACTTCAACATGGATCCGGAGCGGTTGAAAGATGCTTGTGGCGCGAAAACCCGCGGTATTCTGGTCGTTCATTTGTACGGGCGACTGTGTGCGATGGATGAAATTTGCAAGTTCGCAAATTTGCATGGAATGCTTCTTTTTGAAGATTGCGCACAAGCTCATGGTGCTCGTCTCGTCGATGGTCGCTCTGTGGGGACGTTTGGTTCTGCGGCTGCGTTCAGCTTTTATCCGACGAAAAATTTGGGTGCGCTTGGCGATGCGGGGATGGTTTTGACGAACGACGCGGATGTCGCAAAAGTCGTCCGTGCCCTTGGCAATTACGGCTCCGAGCAAAAGTATGTGAATAAATTTAAAGGCGTAAATTCTCGTTTGGACGAAATACAGGCCGCACTTTTGCTTGCGAAACTTCCGCATTTGGATGATTCGAACAACCTCCGTCGTAAAATTGCGGAGCGCTATTGCCGTGAAATCAAGAATCCGAAGGTTATGTTGCCGGAGTTTCCGCGAACGCCGTCGGAGCATGTCTGGCACGTGTTCGTCGTTCGCTTGAAAAGCGAAGAATCTCGTGACGACTTGCAAAAGTTCCTAGAAAAACGTAATATCGGGACGCTTATCCATTACCCGGTTCCGCCGCATTTGCAAGAGGCTTACGCCGGGGAATTTGGCGGCGAATATCCTGTTGCAGAGGCTATGGCGAAAACGATTTTGAGCATTCCCATGAGTCCTGTGCTCACGAACGATGAAGTGTCCGAAGTGATTGATGCAATCAATGCGTTTTAAAGAACAATCTTGTCTTTGGGTGCAATTTTTTTACACGTCATTGCGAAGAACGAAGTGACGAAGCAATCTATACATGGTGAAATATGATGAAGTCTGATACTGTGCATTTTAAAAAAGCGTTTTTGGGTTCTGGAATGGTGACGTTCTTGAACGCCTTGCGAGTGTTCGTTGTCAATAAATTGCTTGCTATTTATCTTTCGCCTACGGTGTTTGCGTGCGTTGGGCAGTTTATGAACTTCATGACGATGGGGCAGGCGACATCTTCGCTTGCACTGCAAAACGGTTGGGTGAGTCTTTCTGCACAAAATAAGAATAATTTGGAACAACTGCGTGGCGTGTGGCGAGGCGGCTTTCGCCTGACGACATTTGCTAGCATTGGGACTTTTGCTGTGGCTCTTGTCCTTTGCTTTACGCTTCCGCTAGAAAAGTTTTTCCCAGAAATTCATCCGCGTTTGGTGCAAGCGGCGATTATCTTTGCATTGCCGGGCGTTTTTGCAATGAACATTATTACGATTACGTCGTCTGTGATGAACGGGCTTGGGCGTTACCGCAGATGGGCGGTTATCAACATGGTGGCTTCGTTGTGGCAAATGCTTTGGGTGGCGTTTTTTCTTTATACGGAACGGCTGAGTGTCCTTTCCATTGTGGCGACACAGTCCATTATTGCGGGAATTTTTGCAGTGCAAATTGCGTCACGGGCCGGATTTAGTTTGAAAGAAATCCGCAAAACGGCTCTTGATATCCGTTCGCCGTGGCTTTCGTACGCATTGATGGGAATTGTCCCGATGGTCCTTACACCTGTGGTGCTTACGTTCATGCGCGTGACTGTGGGCGAAAATTTGGGCTGGAATGCGGCAGGCATCTGGCAGGGCATTTGGAAAATTTCTGATTTTCTGACGGCGTTCTTTTCGGCGATTCTCTGCGTCATTATTTTGCCTAAAGTTTCTGCGGCCATGACGAAGTCGGAATTCTGGAGCTTGTTCCGCCCGATTTTCTTCAAAACGATGGCGCTTGCGTTTGTGGCGGTTGCGGTACTTTACTTTGGGCGTTCGCTTCTTGTGTCGGTGATGCTCTCGTCGTCGTATGCGGGGGCTGCCGATTACATGATGTTGCAGCTGTTGGGCGATTTTTTCCGCGTGGGCGGTTGGGCTCTTGGGCTTGTGCTGATTGCGCGGCGTGAAACGAAAAAATTCCTGACGCTTGAAATTTGTTCGCAATTTATCCTTGCGGGTGGCACGTACATCTTTGTGAAACTGTATGAATTTAATGGCCCGATGATGGCGTATGCCGTAGAAAATTTCCTCACGCTTGTAGCTTCGCTAATAATCGTTAGCCGGTTGAAGTGGGGGAGGGGGTAGATGACAAATGCGTAGATCGAGAGTCGCGACCAAGCTCGCTTGGGCATGACCGAGATCAGCATTTGGGACTTGAGCTATACGAAACTCGGCAATTTATTGCCTTAGTTGAGTTATCCTTTGTGGGGAGAAGCGAAAGGACAAAGACGAGAGACTGTTGTTTTTTTGTCATCCTGGAGCGCCGCGATGGTTGGTGTGCATTGCCGAACCATAGGATCAATGCATTTTTTTGTTTGTTCTTGCGGAAATAAATTAAATTGTTAGCACATGGCACCGAAAGTTTCTGTTATCATTGCAAGTTTCAATCACGAACCGTATGTCGAAAAGGCGGTGCGTTCCGTGATGTCGCAGACTGGCGTTGATTTTGAATTGATTGTCGTCGATGACGGTAGCAAAGACCGTTCCCCGGAAATTTTGAAACGCTTGTCGCTAGAACTTGGTTTTGCTTACGTCCATCGTCCGAATAAAGGGGCTACGGCTACATTTGCTGAGGCTCTTTCTATGGCTAAGGGCAAATACGTTTGTTCGTTTTCGTCAGACGATATCATGCCGCCAGAACGTCTCAAAAAGCAGAGCGACTTCTTAGACCAGCACCCGAATGCGGTGGCGTGCTTTGGCCAAGTCGTTCCGCTGTACGAAGGCGACAAAGTTGGGACGGAAATGGATGCGCGTTACCTCCGCAGCGTGCCGCAGGTGGCTTTCGAGGAATCGTTCTTGGGCCTAAAGGCTTTGCATGGCTGTGCCGAAATGTTCGTGCGTGAAAAAATTCTTGCGATTGGCGGCTACGACATGCGGTATTTTTTCGAGGATTATCCGCTTTATCTTAAAATTCTCTTTAATTACGGGCCGCAACCGGTTTCGCCCGATTTTGTTTGCTGTTATTACCGCGAACACGGCGATAATTTGCACGTGAATCACGACCGCATTTACAGTGAAATTCTGCGTATCCTGGCGGACAATTACAGCACGCACCCGCTGTACAAAAAAGCGGTCCGAGCTTGGAAATCGAACTGGTTTTCCGCAGTGGCTGCTCAGGATAAACTAGATGCGATTCGTCTCATTCCAAAAGTATTCAACTTCTCGCTACGTTTTTGGCTCCGTCTTCCCAAGCTGTTTATTCCGCGAAAATTGTTGAAGTATTAAAGAAGAATTTAATGTAAAAATTCCCGCGATTATTCAATCGCGGGAATTCTTATCTCACATCCTAATAACTATTGACTAATGACCAATGACTATTGACCAGTAACCAATAACTAGTCATCCAAGCAGTCGTTCATGACCTTGATGATTGCCTTCTTGTCCATGTGCTGTCCGATGAACACCAAGCGGATGATGCGGTCGCCGTACTTTTCGTCCCAGATTTTCTGGAGCTGCGGATTTTCGGCGAGGATGCGCTGCTGTTCGGCCTTGCTTTCGGCGGCAAACCAACGTCCAAAATTCTGGGCGGAGGCCTGCTTGCCGGCCTGTTCGAACAAGTAGCTTTCGCTGCGCTCGTCGCTGAACCAGATGAGACCCTTCGTGCGGATGATGCTCGTCGGATAGTCATCGAGGAAAGCTTCAAACTTTTCGCGGTTCAACGGACGGTGGTCTTCATAGACAAACGTGCTGATGCCGTATTCGTCGCCATGCGGATGATCCTTGTCGTGGTGGTGGCCGCAGTGGCAAATGCCATGTTCATGGTCGCAATGGCTGTGGTCTTCGTCGTCGTGGTCATGATGATGGTGTTCTTCGGTCCCTGAGCCTGTCGAAGGGTCGTCGTGGTCATCGTCATGGTCGTGGTGGTGATGTTCTTCGGTCCCTGAGCCTGTCGAAGGGTCATGATCGTCATCATCATCGTCATCGTGGTCGGTCCCTGAGCCAGTCGAAGGGTTGTCGTGACCTTCCTCGTTCAGCTTGATGGCCCAAGTGCTCGATTCTGCAACTTTGTTGAAGTCGAACTGCTTCGTGTCGAGAATATCCTTCATTTCGACCTTGCCGTAGTTCGTCTCGATCATCTTGGCGGTCGGCTGCAAAGCCTTCACGACGGCCTTCACATGTTCCAAGTCGTGTTTGCTCAACGCATCGACTTTGTTCAAGATAATCGTGTTGCAGAATTCAATCTGCTGGATGAGCAAGTTTGCGATATCTTCTTCTTCGAGGTCTTCGTCGAGGAGCTTTTCGCCACCGGCAAATTCATCGGCGAGGCGCAACACGTCAACAACTGCCACAATGTTGTCCAAATGGCAGGGGAGGGGTCTGCCGTCCTTGCTGCGGAGCTGGCTTCCGGCAAAACTGATGGTCTGTGCGATAGGAATCGGTTCGCAAATACCGCTCGCTTCGATGAGGATGTAGTCGAACTTGCCCATTTCCAAGAGTTCGGCAATTTGTTCGATAAGGTCGGTCTTGAGAGAGCAGCAAATGCATCCGTTCGAAAGCGGGACTACTTTGCCCGAGTCTTCTTTGGTGATGTTTCCGCCCTTTTCAATTAAAGTCTGGTCAATGTTCACTTCGCCAATGTCGTTCACGATGACGGCGACGTGGTAGCCTTGCTGATTGTTGAGAACGTAGTTGAGGAGAGTTGTTTTGCCGGCTCCCAGGTAACCGGTGAGGAGCGTAATAGGTACTGATTTCATGTGCTAAAATTTACTAAAAAAAGTGATTTTAGGCAAATCGGCTCAGAAAAGTCGGCGTATGTCTTGAAATTTTCTTGAAAATTTTTACATTTGGGATAGGGATTGAAATGAGGGCTTAGAGCCAAGTTTTATTCCAAAAAGAACTGCTTTGATAGGCATTCCTTCTTTGAAGGTTACGGATTGTAGCGGTGTTGTGCTAAATCCAAATATCAAAAAAAGTTCCGGCGTCCGTTGTGGGCGCCTTTTTTATTTGTTATTTTGGGTGGAGTTTTTTGTTCGATATAAGTTCTATTGAAAATTTTTAATAACATTATAGAAATATTTGATTTTTCTTATTTTTTTGTGTAGATTTGTAAAAGGAGTCATGATAAGGGCTGAGGGCTAAAGAGACTCCAAAAAAACGAACTGATTTGATAGTCATCCTTCGTTTATTCATGGGGGGATTGGGTCGTAGCTTGAGGTGCTAGATCTAGGATTCAAAAAAAGTTCTGGGCGTTCCTTCGGGAACGCCCTTTTTGTACGTTTCGCTATTGCCGTGTGTGTTAGAGGCTTAGCGAAAGCTGGTCTTCCTTACTTGTCGCCCCGGGTTTTTCGCCATCTGTCACCCCGGATTCATTCCGGGGTCGGCTGTTGGCATCGTCATTTGCGTTTTCATCGGGGTTTGCGTCCGCATTCGCGATTTGCGACACAAGCCATGCTTCGTCGTGCACGGGGATTCCGAGCTCGTTTGCCTTGGTGAGCTTGGAGCCGGCTGCTTCGCCTGCCAAAACCCAGCTCGTCTTTTTGCTCACGGAACCGCTTACTTTTCCGCCGTTCTCTTCGATGAGCTTGCGGGCTTCGTCGCGGTCCATGTTCGGGAGCGTTCCCGTGATGACGGCGGTTTGCCCTTGGAATAACGTTTTTACGACTCCCTTGAATTCAGTGGGGAGACCGAGCGATACGAGTTCGTCAATTTCATTTGTATAAAGCGGCGTGTGGAAAAAGTCATAGACGGATTTTCCGATGCGTTCGCCCACGTCGGTCACGTTTTGCAAATCTTCGACTGTTGCGGTGCGGATTTTTTCGAGCGTGCGGAAGTGCTTGGCGAGGTTCCTTGCACTGGTGCGGCCCACAAAGCGGATGCCGAGACCATGCAGCAAGTTTTCGAGGCTTTTTTGCTTGGAGGCTTGGATTGCTTCAAAAACGTTTTTCGCACTTTTTTTCGCCATGCGTTCTTGCGATTCCAGGTCTTCGAGCGTAAGGCGGTAAAGGTCGGGAATGCGCTTGATTTTTCCGGTCGCGAGGAGGCTTGCGATAAGCGCTGGCCCGAGATTTTCGATGTTCATCGCTTCGCGGCTCACGAAATGTTCGAAGAGGCACTGCACTTGAGCTTGGCAATGCATGTTTTCGCAACGGAGGACGACTTCGCCGTCGATGTGCGTGAGCGGTTCTCCGCACACGGGGCACTTTTCGGGGGCGGTAACGGGGGAGGCTCCTGCGGGGCGGAGTTCGCGTTTGACATCCGTAATTTTCGGGATGATTTCGCCGCCCTTTTCAACGCCGACGGTATCGCCAAAATGCAAATCGAGGCGTGCCACTTCGTCAAAGTTGTGGAGCGTGGCTCGCTTGACGGTCGTTCCCGCGAGTCGCACGGGTGCGAGGTTTGCTACCGGGGTTACCGCGCCTGTGCGGCCCACCTGGAATTCTACAGACAAAAGCGGCGTGTAAGCACGTTCTGCTTTGAATTTGTAAGCGATTGCCCAGCGTGGGCTTTTGCTTGTGGTGCCGAGTTCTCGCTGCATGGCGAGGTCGTTCAGTTTCACGACCATACCGTCAATATCGAAGGGGAGGCTGTCGCGGCTTGCTCCAATCTTCTCGGAAATTGCCATGATTTCATCGACGGTGTCGGCTGTCCAGTAATCGTTCGTGTGGAATCCAAGACGCTTGAGTTGTTTCAGGTTTTCTTCGTGCGTCGCATTGTTGCTTTGCGGAATATGATAGGCGAAAAATCGCATGGGGCGCGTCTTGCATTCGGCGACGCTTTTCAGTTTGAGCGAACCCGAAACCGTATTGCGGCAGTTTTGGAACGTTTTTTTGTTTTCCAAAATGAACTGCTCGTTCAAACGCTCGAACGCTTCTCGTTCCATATAAACTTCACCGCGGACTTCGAACGTCCCTTGTGGAATCTCGCTCGGGTCAATCTTCAATTTTTTTGCGTCAAAATATTCGGGGATGTCTGCAATCGTGAGCGCGTTCAACGTCACGTCGTCGCCTTGAGACCCATCGCCACGCGTTGCCGCCTGCTTCAAACGGCCATTTTCGTAAACAATCGAAAGAGAAACGCCATCAATTTTCCGCTCGCAAATCCATTTGTGGCTTTGGGCACGGTCGCGCTTGTCATCCCGGCCTTGAGCCGGGATCGGCTTTTCCGATTCCACTGGCCCCGCAACGGAGTGCGGGGTGACATTTTGTATTTCAGAGAGCGCATTTTCGGCGGCGTTCACGAATTCCCGCATTTCTTCTTCGCTATACACGTTTGCAATGCTGAGCATCGGCACGGCATGCGCCACCTTCGCAAAATCGTTCGTGAGGTCGCTGCCGACTTTCTGCGTGAGAGAACCCTTCCCGCGCAATTCCGGGTACTTCGCTTCGAGCGCTTCCATCTCCTTGAGGCCAAAGTCAAAATCCTGGTCGCTCATGGGGGAGACTCCGTCTTTGTAATAAAGGCGGCTTGCTTCTTCCAGTTGTTTCTTTAATTCAAAATAGCGGGTACGGTCAATATCTTTCTGCGAATCCATGTGCGTCAATATAGAAAGATGTATCTTGCGGCTACGCCTATATACAAAGAACCACCGGCTTTAGCCAGTGGATTCCTTAAAATCATATGGTTTTGTATTACGGCTTGAACGGCGGGATGTAATCGTCCCCTTCGTTACTTCTGCTTGGTAAGTCCATAAACACTCCTTTTTTGTTCACACAAAAATATAAAATGTTTTTGTAAACTTGCGAGTGAAAAAAAACGCGGTGTGACATGATTCACGTGGTGAAAAAAATTTTTGAGTAAAAAAATGAATTTTTTTTCAAAAAAAAGGTGTATTTTATGGATATGGAGAAAATAAATTTGTCAGATTGGATCATGTTTAGCGATCGCCACAATTCCGAGAACTACAATAGCCCGGATGGAAAGTGGATGCTGAAATTGGGTTTTCCGGGATTTTGCTCTACGAAAGAAGAACTCCTGCGAGAACAGGCTGTTTGTCGTAAGGTGTATTCTTTAGGGATTCCAACACCGCAAGTGGGTGAAATCGTTGAACAAAATGGCCGTTTAGGCTTGATTTATGAACGTATCGTGGGTAAGCGTTCTATTTCAAGATGCGTGGGCGAGGAACCGGAAAAACTTGAAACGTTCATTAAAATTTTTGCTGAAAATTGCAAAAAGCTGCATTCGACAGCATGCAATCCGGGTGATTTTGAAAATGCCGAAAAAAAGTATTTGCGCTTGTTGGATAAATCGAAACTGATTACAGGGAATATTGCGGAATACGCACGTAAAATCATTGACGATACGCCTGCAAAAATTACATGCCTTCACGGCGATTTGCAAACAGGCAATTTGATTATAAACGACAAGAGTGCGTTCTTTATCGACTTGGGCGGATTCGCCTATGGCAATCCGCTTTATGACTTGGGGTGCTATTTTTATTTCTGTCATTATTTGCCAGATGATTACCTCATGGCGACTCACTACATGAAAGCCTCGACGATGCGTAAATGTTGGGATGTTTTTGCAAAATATTATTTTGATGCAGATTCTCCCGAAAAACTCTCGGCTGTAGAGGCGCGTGTAAAACCCTATGTCTTGTTCCCGATACTCGATTTTGAACATATGTTGTCCGAAAGCGAAAATATAAAATACCTGGAAAAGAATTTCCAGGCAGCAAAAAAAGATTTGGGATTTTAGGCGATTGTCTTAATCTTCGCACTTCTTGAAGAAACAGCTGCGGGCACCCGTGTGGCAAGCTACTTGCGGACCTTGCATACGCACCTTGAAAAGTAGTGCGTCGCTGTCGCAGTCGGCAGCCCATTCCACGACCGTCATCACGTTTCCGCTGGTGTCGCCCTTGTGCCAGTACTCCTTGCGGCTACGGCTCCAGAAAACCATTTCGCCGCATTCGTGCGTACGGCGGAGAGCTTCTTCGTTCATCCATGCCATCATCAGCACGTCGCCCTTGTCTGCATCCTGGACGATTGCCGGGGCGAGCTTTTCGCCACCGAATTCCACTTCGAATTTTACTTCTTTGATTAATTCTTCAAATTTCATAATTAAGGTAATAGGTTGTAGGTGTTAGGTATGAGGTCATGCATTGCACTGTGAGGTCGCTTCGCTTTGAGGTAGGCCCTCACTGCTTTTCAGGATTATAGGCTGGATTGTTTTGGAATAGTGTTTCTATGCATTTTGAGTACTCTTCGAGGTTTCCTTTATCGCGAAGATAATAGGTCGAAACGTCTGACCCTTTATAATCAAGGTTGTCGTTTGTCAAATACTCTTTGTAGGCTTCGCTACAGTATTCCGCTTTGTTCACATAGCCGAATCTGCTTTCGTTAGTGCATGTGATTCCGTTCGATGAAACTTTGCCAAACGAATGTAAGGCTTTAGTTTCAGAGTATGCGTCAGCTTCGATCTTGATAACTTGTCCTTGAATGGTAACCGTTGCTGCTTTATTAGACTGGAAACTAAAAGAGATGCCGCGTTCGGGAATGTCTTTTAAATTTCCATTTTCGTCTGTGTCATAATCATCTGTGCAAAAACTAAAGTAATCATGGAAAAAAGTATGAAGAAAACTATTGATTAAGTTGAAGTTGGGGTCTATGGTCAAGTATGTGATGACAGAATCTTGTTTAAATTCGTAGGAGCTATTGAGTTCCTGGGTTCCGCATTTGTATTCTCCGTTTCGGATTCCGCAGTGAACGGCATCCCAATGGCCGAATATGCTATTGTTGTTATTTCCGCCATACATAAAGTAATTGACATCCTCGTCAAGTGGAGTGTCGTTCTCGTATTCTTCGGTATCGCGGTAATAGACTTTTAGGGAGTCTTTACTGATGATGTATGCGGATCTATCGGTAGAACCTTTGGGATCCCAAGAGTAAACGCCATTGGATATGGTGCATTTGCCCCAGTAGTAGGTAAAATAGTTGATGCCGCCTTTTGTTTCGTAAGTTGCTGGGCGTGCTACGCGGAAGGCTCCACGTTCGCCAGACTGTACTCCGCCAGGATTGGTCGAGGAATCGTCGCCGCAACCGGTTATAACTGCGAATGCAATGGCCGCGATAGCGATTGCTGAAAATTTTTTATTCAATTTCATTACAAATGTACTCCTAACCATTGCTGTGTGTTATAGTTCGTCGTTCTGACTACTGTAGGGGGTAGAACCCAGTGATATTTGTTTTGAGATCCTTCGACAAGCTCAGGATGACACAACATCTGTCACTCTGGAGGCACATCGCGCCGATAGAGTTCATGGATCCTATCGAGTCCTACGGACTCTCCAGGATGACAAAGCCTCACACCTCAT
>JAEEGK010019543.1_pt1 | contig 14514 bp, 9 predicted proteins | sample 8958771 | NCBI WGS metagenome assembly JAEEGK01 (sample SAMN16246547, study PRJNA631951) | gut metagenome | biome: gut microbiome; feature: rumen; material: SC-attached | host: Bos | place: Iran: Karaj | collected 2018-10
TATTAATAATTCTTTTAATTTACTCATATTATTAAAACTTGGATCTCTAATAAATTCATTAAATACTCTATCACTATATTCTTTTCCATAAGGCATACTTATATGTTCACAAAAATAATTAAAACTTCCTTGTCTTTCTGAATGAAATTTATTTTTTATTAAATCTATTATTTTATTATCAACATCTTTTTCTGACAATGAATCTATATTAGGATATGATGATATATTAGAACTGAAAAAACTAACATATTTTCTTTTTTCAAGATGAAACATTAAATCTCCATCATAATCACATAAATTTAAATTTGATAATAATTTTTTTTTTATATTGAAATAATTATTTTTTTGCTCTTCAATATCTTCTAATTTAGTAAAAGGAGGATAATTTAAATTAGTATAAATACATTTTCCATCTTCATATAAATCAGCTCTATTCATTTTTTTTATATTTATTTATAAATTAGATTTAAAATAAATAAATATAATAAATTGCTTTAATATTAATATTCTTTTATTTTTGTTTTGAAATTTTTACATTAAATATAAAGAATAATTAATATAGTACTCTACTTATTTGAAATCTTATTTAAAAATTTAATTTTATATTTTATATAAATCACTTACTTAATTTAAAAAAAAAATTAAATAATATTTATCCTGTAAATGTATTTAATTTTTTAAATCTTCCATATGTTATTCTATTTAGTGCATCATTACTATTTTTCAAATCATTATTTTCTCTTTCAACTTTATCTAATTTTTCTTCTGTAATAATTTTTTGTCTATAAAGTTGTTTTCCTTCTTTATTAGATTTATCTAACGAATTTTGTAAATTTTGAATAGTAAATTTTTGTTCCTCATTTTGTTTTAATAAATTAATTTTTTCTTCATTTAATTGATCAATTTGATTTTTATAATTTATATTTAATTTTGACAATCTATCTAAATCAATTTGATTATTATCAATTAATTTTTTAATATCTATTTCTCTTTCATCCATCATTTTTTTAAATGATTCTTTTGATTTATCATAATTATTTTTTAATTCTTGAATTTGATTTTCATATCCATAAATTAATTTATTTTTTTCATCTTCTAAATTATTTTCATAATATTTTATTTTATTTTCATAAAAATATTTCATATTTTCATTTTCTTTTTTTAATCTATCATTTTCACATTCAAGATTTGAAATTTGAGCACCTAAATTTATTTTAGTATCATTTATTATATCTAAATATTTATTTAGTTTATTTATTAATTCTTCATTACATTGGGTTAATTCTGAATTTTTATTAACTAATAATTGAATTTGATCATCTTTTTCTTTTGTTAATTTTTTAATATTAAAATTAAATTGATCAATCATTGCTTTACTATCTAATTTATTTTTATCTTGTAATGATTTTACTTTATTTTCTAAAAATAATATTTTATCAGTTAATTTATTTTTTTCTGATTCATTTTGAAGTTTATATTCTCTATTTTCTTCTATTAATTGTTGTTTATCTAATTCATAAATTGTTTTTAAATTATTAATATAATTTTCTGTTGGTCTTCTAAATGTTGGATTATCATTAATTGCTTTAACTGGAGAATTTAAATTAATTGTATTATTTTTACAAGGTGAATAATTGTAATTTTCATTTGATTCATTTTCAGTTACATTTATACAATTGTTAATCTTATTATTTTGATTTTTATAATCAAAATTATATGAGTTTATTATTGATGATTGATTAGTTGTGTCATTTGAGAATAAATTTGTATTATTTTGTTTTTTTCCTATAATTAAATTACGATTAGAATTTAACATTTCATTTTGATTTAAACCATCATATACACTTTTATATTGATAATCCATTTTTTATTTATTAGATATTTATTTTTTTTTTTTAAATAAATATTCATCCATAATTATTAATTATTTATATTTGAAATTTATATTAGTTTAATGGAAAGAAATTATGAATTAATAGAACTAAAAAATCAAATGCTTCAATATTTTGAAATTTCCAGGAATTTAATAGATAAAAAAATGGTAACAATTACAAAAGAATTATTAAATATTAAAAAAGAACATGAAAACATAACTAATAAATGTAAATTATTATTATATAAAGTATAATAGTTAAAGAAATAATATCAAAATATGAAAATTTGGAATCATTAAATACATCATTTATTTCAGAAATATCACAAGTATCAAATAAAAATTATAGTACAATTCAACAACAAAGAAGTAAAACTCCATCAAAAATAAGTATTCACAATATTTATATAAATAAAAAAGTTCAAATTGGAAAAAATTTTTCAAAATTAAAATTAGATCACAATAAAAATAAACCAAATACACCATTAATTCCAAATTCAAGAAAAATAAATAGAAATAATTTCACAAATAATTCAATAATAAATAAAAGTAATAATTCATCCTATATAAATCCTCCTTCAGGAAAATCTGCTAAATTAAAAATATTAAATAAGAAAAAATTTCCTAAAATTTCATCTGAATCAACATTAAATAATACTGGAAATAATTCAAGAGAAAATTCAGAAAAAAATAAAATTAAAAAAATAACAAAATCAAAATCTAAAGATTATAGTATAGATAATAGAAAATTATCCATTATGGATATTCCTTCAATTAATGATATTAATTTATATAATAATAATTGTAATCAAAAAACTTATGATGAGTTTTATTATATACTTTCAAAATCTAATGTTTTACCTTTTAATTTAAGAATTCTTTTTGCTAAAATTTCTAATAAAAATTATTCAAAAGAAGAAATATTAAATGATTATAAAAATTATTTACAATATAAAAGAGCAGTTTATGAAAATGAAGAAAAAGAATTTCTACCCTTTAAACCTTCTAAAACAATACAATGTCTTTTAGGTTTTTTAAATAAAAATGATGAAAATGAATTTATAAAAAATCACACTATTTATAATTCGAATAATGAAAATGAAATAATATTATATAATATTTTTAAAATATTATATATTTTACTCAATAAAAAAATTCCAGATAACAATAGTGATATTATTAAAAATTTTTTCCTAAAAGTTTATAAAGAATTAAATATTAATAATCTTAAACAATGTTTATTAAATAAAATATGTAATAATTTAACTCTATCAAAAATAGAGTTAAATACTATAAATATGATATTAAATAATAATGGCAAAATTATTGATAATGATTATCTTAAGTCAATAGAAAATGAAAAAATTATGTTTCCTATTGCTTTATTTGTAAAAGAATTAAATGATTATTCAAAAAAAAGATTTAAATTTGGTAATTTAATGATATTATATTTACATGAAAAAATGGAATTAAAAATGACAAAATAAAAAAATAAGTAGCTTGGCTTAAGATAAATTTTTTCATAATTTTTTTGAAATCTTCATAATATTTTTTTATACTTTTTTTATTCAATTAATAAATATTTATAAATTTAATAATAAGATATAAAATTTTAAAAGAATTTTTTTATTTTGATAACATTGATTGACAAAATTCTTTATAATTTAAATTACCATCATTATCAATTTTAAATTGTTCTAAAATTTCATCTGCTTCTTTTTCTGAAAATTTCAATCCAAAATTCATTAATAATTTTTTAAATTTTTTTGCTGAAATCTTACCAGTTTTTTTACTAATTATATTTTGAAATGCTTCTTCTAAATTATCATTTCTTGGTTTTTTCATTTTTTCTTTATAAAAATTTAAAAAAGAATTATAATTAACTTTTCCATTTGATGATATATTTATAATTTCTTCATCATTAACCATAATTCCAAAAGATAAAATTAATTCTTTTGTTGTTTTAATATCTAATTCACCCTTCATATCTAAATCATATAAATCAAAACTCTCTTTACATTCTTCTTCATTATTCATTATTTATTAATTTTAATTTTAAATTTAATTAATAAAAAATACAATTTTAATTACTATTTAATAAAATAATAACTTTTTTTATTTGTTTTATATGAAAGGAAAAATATGTTAAAATAATAAAAAGAGAATTTATAATGTTTGTAATAAATATAAATGAATTTATATATAAATGATTAATTTTTTTCTTCTATTGATATATAAATTTTAACTTTATACATAAATCATATAAAAAAAGAATTTCAAAAATTAATAATATGAATTTATTTATTTGTGATTTCAGTAAGTTTAATATTTGAATCTATATTATTACTCATTAAATTAAAATTTAATTGTAATAATTTTTCAGATTCAATTTTAGGTAATTGACATCTATTACAAATAATTCTAAATGCAAAATTTACATTTTTACAATTAAAACAAATCCAATCACCTTCTCTTTCAGAAAATAATTTTTGTCCTTTATTTTCGAAATTATTTTTATTTAAATTTCTAATACCATTTCCAATATTTTTTTTCTTTGGTGAAATAATATGATTTTTTGCTTGTTTACATCTATTACATTTATTTCTTGATTCAAAATTAAAATTATTACAAAAATTACAAATCCAACCTTTTCTTCCATTTATTTCACCATTATTAATTAAAGTATTATTTTGAAAATTATTATTTAAATTACTATTATTGTTATTATTATTCATTACAATATTATTACTAAATATTGGAGGCATAAAATTTCCATTTATAATATTATTTGAATTAAATCTTGGTCTGTTTATTAAGTTATTATTTTGTATTAAATTATATTGATTTCTTATATTTAAGTTCATTATTTGATTGTTTGGAGAATTTAATTGAATTTCATTTTGTTGATTTTGGTTTATTTGATTTATATTATTGGAATTGGCATTGTTATTATATATATTTGGGTTATTTGAAGAAAATAAATTATCTTGATATGTTTGATAATAATTCCCATTTGGTTTTAATTGATTATATTCATCTTTTTCAATAATATTCATATTAATAATATTATTATTATATAGATTTTTATTTTGAATATTATCTATTTCTGATGTTTTATTTTCTTCATTATCATTTTGAATTAAAGAATCTTTTCTAATAAAATTATTACTTTTATCAAAGTCAAGAATGTTATTATTTTCTGAATATTTTCGATTTAAATAAATATTACTACTGTTATAATATGATATTAAAGGAGAAGAAAATAATGTAAAAGACTGAGTATTATCTGTCATTGGAATTTCTGAATAATCCCTTTGTATTAGCATTTGAATTGAATTTTGCATTTATTTTTATTTTTTTTAATAAACAATTTTTCTTTTTTATAAATCCAAAGATATATAAATAGAATAATTAATAAAAAAACGTTTATGGAAATTCAAATTATTTTAATAAAAAAAAATTTATATTTAAAATTTTTTTTTATGTATTTTTTGTTTTGATTTTCTATTTGTTTGGATACTATTTGTATTTGGATTTTTATTCATCATTCTTCCAGCAGATTTATTTCTTTTAATTGAACTTTTTTTAGTTTTAATTTTAGTTTTATTTTCATTATATTTATTTTCAAGTTTACCTAATCTATTATTTAATTCTTCAAAATATATTTCAGTATTATTATTTAAATTTTGATTAAATGATTGATCTGAATTTTTTTTTTGATAATTATTTACACCTTCATCAATATATTTATTTTGAAAGTTAGGAATTTTTATATTATCTTCATTTACATTATTATTATTATTTTCTACTTGATTTTGTTCTTCAATTTCTAATTTACTTAAATTAACAAATTTTGAAATATAATTCTCAATATCAACAAATTTATTTTGTAAATGATTTATATCATAAACATCTTCTTTTTTATTACCAAGTAATATATCAATTTTTTTTAAAAAGAAATTAACTGTTTCAACATATTTATTACTTTCATCTATTTTATTTCTATATTCTTCTAATTTATTTCTTAATGAATTTAAGTCTTTAACATAATTTTTTGAATTATCATCTAATAATATTTCAAAGTTTTTTATTTTTTCATTCATTAAAGTAATTTCTTGGTTTTTTAAATTATCTAATTGATTTATTTTATCTTGTAATTTTTTTTTCTCAAATTCTAATACTTGATTTTTATATTGAAGTGATTCAATTATATTTTTTAAATTATCTAAATTTTCATTTTGGTTATTTAATTTTAAATTTTTTAAATTATTTTTTAAAGTTTCATTTTCATTTTTTAAGTTTGTTATTTCCATTTTTAATTGATGAATTTTTTCCTTTTTTTCACTTAATTTTTTTTGTAATTTAATTTCATTATTTTTTAATTCAGAATGTAAATCAATATTATTTGTAAAATCACTTTGATACAACTTATTATTTCCAAAAGTATTTAATGATTTAGTTGTATTTGAGTTTATATTTGTTAGTTCATTACTGGAATCTTTTAAAACTTTTAATTGGTTTTTATGTTTCAATATAATTTCATCAATCCATGCATTTTCATCATTCATTATTTTTTATTGAAAAAAAATAATAATTAAAAAAAAAAATATAAAAATAATTTTTACAATTAATTAACTAAATTAATTTCTATTTTCATTATTAAATGATTGATTAATTATATAATAAATGAAAAATCAAAAAATATTAATTTTTTATTGAATCATTTTACAATAAATTAGTGATAATGTTTTTAATCTTTATATTAAATTTTTTTATATAATTAATTTAAATTACAAGTTAAAAAAATGAAGAAAATGGTAAGAAAAATTATAAATCATAATAATTTGATATTTTAGTTCATTTGCTGGACAATAAATTTAAAATCAAATAAATTCAATTTCTTAAATACAGAAAATAAAATAGACATATCAAAAATGAATCAATTCTCAATATCAATAAATTCAGCATATGCAATATTTGACAGTAAATTATTAACATGGATTCCAAAATCAGAAAATATATATTATGATTCATTTGATTTTATATCTTCAAATCCAATAAAATTTGATAATTTAGGAAGTAAAAAAATATCAAAAATATTTTGTAATAATCAAATTTGTCATATAATAACAGATGAAGGTTTAATTTATTCTTGGGGTAATGATAGAGAAAGATATGGTATTTTAGGATTAGGAAATAATTATAATGTTACTTTACCAACTTTAAATACAAATTTTTTTCTTAAAAAAAGAATAATAGATTTTTCATTATCTGAAAAGCATTGTGTTGCTTTAGATATAAGTAATAATTTGTATAGTTGGGGATATGGTCCTTATGGTGAATTAGGTTTAGGAAAAGATAAAATTTTTTTTAATTTACCTCAATTAGTAAATGATAAAGTTAATATTACACCTATTAATGTCAAATGTGGTTTTAGTTATACTTTAATTGAAGATTATGATAAAAGTTTAATTTATTTTGGTATTATTTCATCAAAAGAAAATTTAGATTTAATTTATAATAAAAATTGTAATGATGATAATTTTATTAATTATATTCCTTTTGATGAAGAAAATGGAAAAAAAAATAAAAAAATTATTTGTGGTATGTCAATGGTAGCATTAATTGATATAAATGGTAATTTATATGTTTATAAAGATTATGAAGGATTATTTCTTATTCAAATTCCATATTCTGTTAAATCAGTTAAAATTATTCATAATTCAATTTATGCTTTATTAAATGATTATAATGTTATATATGAATTTCAACCACAAAATAATAATAATTGTTCTATTTTTGATTATACAGAACATTTATATAATATTATAAATGATATTGATTATATTGATTTAATTGATACTCCTTATTATGATAATGTTTTGTTTTTTACTATTAGAACTAGTGAAGAATATGTTGATAAAATTAAAGAAAGAAATCTTAAAATTTTTAATCAAATTAAATTAAATGGGAAAAATAATAGTAGTATTAATATTTTTAATTCAGATGAAAGTAAATTTTCTTCTACATTTAATAATGATTCTATTGTAAATCAACCAAATACTTTTATTATAAATAAAAATGAAAAAAATTCAAATAACATTGAAAGTAACCAAAGAATAAGTAAAATATCAAAATTATTGAATCAACTTTTTAATAAATCAATTAATGATATCAAAAATAATACTTCATATTCTATTCCAAATCAAAACAAAATAAAATTATTACAAATAATAAATGGTATGAATTTATTATCAAATGGAAGTATAAACAATTTAAAAAGTACTTCATCAAGTTTTAATAAATTATATAATTCAAGAGTTAAAAGTAGTAATGAAAAAAATTTAAATAGATTTTATTTGAAAAAAGATTATAAATTTATTAATAATTCAAATATTAATGTTTTAACAAGTGGAAATTTTAAAAATATGAATTCATTTAGGAAGAGCTTAACAAAATTTTTTAATAATGACTTATATAAGACTAATAGTATTGATGAAAATGGAATTAATATTAGAAGTTATTCATCTTGTAATTTTTATCAATCTGAAGAGAAAAATAATGAAAAGTTATTTGATGATAATATCAGTTCAATTAAAAAATTTAATGTTTGTGAAAGTGTTGAAATAAAAGAAAATATTATTGAAGAAAATAAAATATTTACTTTTCAAAATGGTAATGAAGAAAAAAATAATCAAATAATAGATAATAAAAAAAAGAAGTCTTTTGATATTAATAATAGAGTAAATAATAATAAAATAATGTTGAATAAATATATAAATAAAAGTGATAAAAATATTGTAAAAAATAATAATGATGAAATGAATGATGAAAATAAATTAGATTTAAATATAAATGAAAAAATAAGTCCTAGGAGAAATAAATTTTCAACAATTAAAGAAGTAAATTCAAATATAAATGAAGATAAAAATTCTAGTTTTAAAAAAACATTATCAAATGGTATGGATAAATCAATAAAAAATAATGAAAGATATAATAATATAAAAAATATAAATGGGAAAGAGAATAAAATTAATATAAAAAAGAATAAAAAAAATATTTTAATTACTCCAAAAAAATTATATTCTACTAATTCATTCACAGAACTAGTTAATAATACTAAATTATTAAATGAAAGAAATAAAACAAAACATCTGATAAACAAATATATAAACACTAATAGTAATGAAAATAATTCAGATTTATTTAAAAAAATTTTCATAAATAAAACATTAGAAAATGATAGTGATTCAAGTGTAAGTAGTAGAAAAAATTTAACAAATACAAATTTAGAAGAAAATAAAATTAAAGACCATTATAATTTAATAAATAATACTGATACAAATTCAAATCAAATAGAAAGAATTTATTATCAAAAAAAAAAAACTTTAACTACTTTTCAAATAAAAAATAAAAATTCAAATAATAAAATTAATGATAATACAACAAAAGAATTTGATTCAATTGATGATTCAAATGAAATAAAAACAACAGAAAAAATAAATAATACAAGAGCAAGTACTAATATATTATCAAGACCGACTTCAGAAAAAGTTTCAAAAAATGATCTTATTAATTATGAAGAAAAAATTAAATCAAATAAAATAATTAAAAGAGCTTTCTCACATGGTAAAAGTATATTTAGTAATCATAATAAAAATAATATTAATAATAATAATTTAATATCTTATGTTTCTAATGAAAAAATTTCTAGTATTTTATCAGAAAATAATAATTTAAGTAGTAAAGATTTTAGTAATGGAAATAGTACTTTTAATTTTAATGATAGTCAAAGTAATTTGACTAATCATATTCTTTATAAACATAAAAATATACTTGGACAAAATTATACAAGAAATAGAAATAAAAATAAAAATAAATCTGATACTCATTTAATCAATTTTCATAGTATTAATAAAAAGAATGAACCTACAAAGAAATATATTAAAAAAATTCCAATGAATAATAATTTATTGAAAACAAGGGAACATTTAAATAAATTTTTAATAAAAATAAAAGATAATAAAAATAATCAAAATCAAAGTGAGAATATAATTGATAATAAAATAAATGATGAGCCAATAAAAATAACAATTGAGAAAGAAAATTCAATTGAAAACAAAAATAATGATTCTAAAAATAGTATTAATAATACCTTAAATAAAAATAAAGACCCAGAAAATAAAAATATTAAAAACAAAACAATTAAAAACAAATTTACAATATCAAATATAAATAAAATAGAATTTCATTCAAAAATATCATTAAGTAAAAAATTTAATGATATTGAAAAAGATATTAAGATATATATAGAAAAAAATATGTTTAATAAAAAACAATTTGGTTCATTAATACCATGTGATAGTCCAAATATTCCAATTAAACCAATTTTATTAGATTATAATCATACAACTTTAAGTAATATAGGAGAACCTTTAGAATTAGAAAAAAGTAGTAGATTATCATCAAATTCAAATAATAATTCAAAAGGTGAAAATATAAAAAATACAAAATTATGTAATTATCAAAAATAATATATATCTTTTTGAATAAAGCTTTATGTATATATTATTTAAATTTTTTTTATATTTTGTGTTCCTTAGTTATTGTTTAATTTATATTTTTTTTTTCAATTTTTTAAATTTAAAAATTATTTTTTTTTGTTTTTTTAAATATTTTAAAATGTCAAAAGAATCTAGAAAAGCATATAGAAATATGGAAAAAGTTAAAAATCAATCATCAGAGGTAATTAAATTTAATGAATCTACTCAAAGACTTACAAATCAAAGTAAAATATTTCCAGAAACTTTAAAATTTGAATTTAAATTTTTTTTAATGTCAATATCAACATTATTAAGTACAAGTATTTATATTAATAAACAATATTTAAATAATTATAATTTCAAACTAATATTTTTATTATCAATTTATTTATCAAGAAGAGTAATAAAACAAATAATTTATCACTATCATATAAAACAATTATTAATTTTTACTATTAATCATATAATTTTATTGATATTAATTATAGCTTTTATAATTGACATAACGTATATTTTATATGATTTATTAATAAATTATTCACTTTATATTTTTTTATCACTTTTTTATTATTCATTATTACAAATTCCTATTTTTTCTTTTGATAGTCATATTAAATATGAAATTCCACCTAAAGAAATTATAAGAATGATTAATATTATTGGTTATTATTCTGTTGAATATTGTTATTATGCAATTTTTGTTCCTGTATTTTTTTCAGTTAAAAATAATATTTTTTTCAATGTTTATGCTATTATTTTTTATATAATTTTTGCTTTAATCAATTCTTTTTTTTTCCGTTTGAGTTTTTATTATTATAAAAAAAGTGCTGAGTTTCATTTTTATGTATTAGCAACTGGAATGTGGAAAAAAATTTTAAAAAAAGATTTAACAAAAGAACAATTAAGTAAAGTAAAATTGTGGATTAATAATCAACATTATGAAAAAGATTCAATTGTAGAATATAAAGGGAAATATTATATTGGAATAGAAGAAAAAAATTTTGTAGAACCAAATAATATTTATATGGGATGGTTATATAAACTATTTATTGAGCCTAGAAAAATATTTCATAATTTATTAATTTTTCATGGTTGTTTTACAATAACACAATGTTTATTTTATATTTTTGCAGCTTTTAATATTTTTTCATTAACATTAATAATATGTTCATGGTTTTCTTTTTATGAAATATATTTAATGAATAATAAAATTAAAATAATATTTAATCATCATTAAATAATTAAATATATTTAAAATCAAAAAAAAGAAAATTAATATATTTAAATATTAAATATAGATAAATATAATATTTTTTTTAAGAATTAAAATTTTTTATTCCTAAAAAAATGCAAAATTCTGAAAATGAAAATGAATCACCAACAAATAAAAATTCATCAACAAATATAAATAAAGAAAAACAACAAAATCATACATTATCTCCAATTTTAAAATATCAAAATATAACAACAAATTCATTAGAAATAAATCCTAAAATTTATAGAGAAAGAACACTTTCTCCTCAAACTCCAAAAGAAACAATAAATAATATGTTACAAAAAATGGAAATGAATAATAAAAATTATCCATCAAAAGCAAATTTTTTTAAAAATGAATCAAATGAACAAAATAATAAATATTATTCACCAAGAACAAATTCTCCTATTGTTGATTATTATGCCGGAATTAATCATTCAAATTATTATTCTCCAGAGAATGATTTGAATTTTAAAAATAAGAATAATGATGAAAATAATAATAAATTTTTCCCATTACAAAATATAAATTTAAATAATAATAATATATTTATGAATAATCAATATTCAAATTTTAATTTTTCACCAAGTACAATATTTAATAAAGATCAAAGAAGATTATCAAATGCATCTAATAATGATATTTTAAATATTTCAAATAATAATAATAATAATATTAATAACAATATTAATAATATTATTGGTACTTCATTACAAGAAAAAATAGAAGAAAATTTACAAAAGAATTTAAATCAAATATCAATTAATAATAATGATGATGATGGAGATAATGAAAATCAAGAATTATATATGTTATCATTTAATAGTGATGAAGAAAATAATGATGATAATGATAATGATTCAAATAATGAAAATACTCAATATACATTAAATATAGATGATGATAATCAAGAGACAAAAATTCCATCATATTTCCCAAAAACAGAATCAAAATATATTCAAAATCTAAATTTAGATTTTTCAAATAATTTCATCCCAAAAAATTTAAATAGATTAAATCAACCAAATAATATAATCCCACCACCAACAAATATATTAAAACCATTTAATAACATTAATAATCAAAATACAGACAATAATACATTTAATAATGATTCAAATAATAATAATAATAATAATAATACAACAACAAAAAATCAAAATACAGAAAATCAAAGATTAAATATGTATCATTATTATTCAAATTATATGAGTAATTATATGTATAATCATTTTAATAGAATTCCAGCATATAATGAAGATTTTAATAATCCAAATAAACCAAGAACAATAACAGCACAAGATTTAGTTACTACAATAACAGCAAATAATAAAAAAATAAAAAGAATTGATCCTAATTCATATATTAATGAATCATATGAATATTTATCACATAATATTTTTTTATTAGCAAAAGATCAAGCTGGATGTCGTTTTTTACAAAAAAAATTAGATGATGAACCAGAAGTTGCAACAATGCATTTTTATCCTGCAATTTTACCTTATATTTCACCTTTAGTAAAAGATCCTTTTGGTAATTATTTAATACAAAAATTATGTTCTAATCTTAAACCTGATCAAATAAAAGAAATTTTATTAATTATATCACAAAATGTTTTAGAAATTGGTTCTAATAGTCATGGAACAAGAGTTATTCAAAATTTAATTAATTGTTTATCTAATCAAGATTTAATTAATTCTTTTATTAAAATGATTGAACCTTATATTATTCCTTTATTAAAAGAATTAAATGGTACTCATATTATACAAAAATTTATTAATGATTTTCCACAATATTCTTCTTTAATTAATAATATTGTTATTGATAATTGTATATCTTTAGCTACTCATAGACATGGTTGTTGTGTTTTACAAAAATATTTAGATAATGTTAATAAAGATTTTAAAAAGAGATTAGTTAAAATATTAATTGATAATACTTTAGTTTTAATAATTGATCAATTTGGTAATTATGTTATTCAAAGTATATTTCAATTAAAAAATGTTAATGATTCTAATTTAATTGTTGAAAAATTAGCTGAAAATGCTCCTTATTATAGTAAACATAAATATAGTTCTAATGTTGTTGAAAAATGTTTTGATGCTTGTGATGAAAATCATAGAAAAATAATGATTAAAGAATTAAGTGATAAGGATATTATGAATGATTTAATTTTAGATGAACATGGTAATTATGTTATTCAAAAAGTTATTTCTTGTGCTGAAAAAAGTATTCAAAGTAAAATGATTGATAATTTAATTGAAATTATTCCTAAATTAAAAAATGTTTCTTTTGGAGAGAGAATTTTAAATAGATTAAGTTTAATTTATCCTAAATTATCAAATGTTCTTAATAATAATAATGGGAATAATAATAATAAGAAAGGAAAAGGAAGATATAATAAAAGAAAATATGAACCATTAAATATTAATGGAAATCAAGGAAAAAATCAAAAATTTAATAATAATAAGTAATTAAAATAATAAAATAGCTTAGTATACTTTTTATTATTAGATAATAAATTGTAATATTTCTCTTAGTTAAAAAAATTATTTTATGATATTAAAATTTTAAAATTTTTTTTTATTGATATAATGTTTATTTATTTATTTTATTATCTACATATTTACTTTATATAATAAATTAATTTTAAAATAATTAAAAAAAATTTTTTTAAATTCCTTAACTAATATCATTTTGATTTGAAAGTAAAAAATATGTTGCAGAAGCATAATTTAATTCATTATTATTTAAAGTCTTTTGAATATAATCTTTTTTATATTCTAAAATTTCAATTGTTTTCATAATATTTTCATTAATAATAAAAGTACTTGAATTATTTA
>JAEEGK010019544.1_pt1 | contig 14514 bp, 13 predicted proteins | sample 8958771 | NCBI WGS metagenome assembly JAEEGK01 (sample SAMN16246547, study PRJNA631951) | gut metagenome | biome: gut microbiome; feature: rumen; material: SC-attached | host: Bos | place: Iran: Karaj | collected 2018-10
ATGCGGGCGCAGGCTTCTGCGTCGGCCAGGGCGTGATGGTGATTGACCAGGCTGTGGCCACACGCTGCGGCAACAGTGTGGAGCTGATGGTCCGGAATACTGCGGCCGAAATGACGACGAGAAGCCACGAGGGTATCATAGAATTCATAGTCCGGATAGTCCATCTGGTAGACTTTGAAAACTTCCTTCAGGCAACCTTCGTCGAAGCGGCTGTTGTGCGCCACCAGCGGCAGGCCTTCGATCATAGGAGCAATCTTCGCCCACACTTTCGGAAACACAGGTGCAAAATACGTATCCTCTTCTCGGATTCCGTGAACACGCTGGCAGAACCACTGGTAATATTCAGGCTCAGGCCTGATGAGGCTGTAGAATGTATCGACCACCTTCCCTCCGCGGACAATCACCACCCCCACGCTGCAGACGCTCGAGGGATTCTCGTTCGCCGTCTCGAAATCGATAGCCGCAAAGTCTGTCATTCCGTTATCCGAAAATCTCGGCCAGTTTGGCTGCAAGCGCCTCTCCGCGAAGTCCGCGGGCTACTACGGTACCCTGAGGGTCGATGAGGAGATTGTCAGGAATCGAGTTTACCGAGTAAACCTCGGCGGCCTTGCTGTCCCAGTATTTTATGTCTGAGAGATGTATCCACGGCATATCCCAGTCTTTGATGGCCTTCACCCAGGCGTCTTTCTCCTTGTCGAAAGAAAGGCCTACGATGTCGAAGCCCTTGCTGTGATATTTTTTGTATGCTGCGGTGACATTGGGCATCTCAGCCTTGCAGGGACCGCACCAGGCTGCCCAGAAATCTACGAGGACCCACTTGCCCTGTCCCACATACTCGCTCAGCTTGTGCATAGTTCCGTCCGGAGCGGCTTCCTCGAGGTCAAGGAACTTCTTGCCGATGATTGCCTGCTTGCTGTTTTCCGAAGCCTGCATCTTAGCCTCTGACTCATCCATTCTGCGCTTCAGGTCCTGAACGTAGGGATGATGTGTGAAGGGGGCGCCTGAAGCCAGGAGTTCATCGAACTTCTCCTTGCCAGCCAGAGAAGGAACGTTTGAGAGATAGGCAATCGGAATGAGATTGTCCATATTCTGCTCTATCATATCCATAAAAGAATCTGCATACTTCTTCAGCCTGACCTCATATTCTTTGACAAACTCTTCTTCACGGGCTTGCTGCTCAGCCTCTGGAAGAGCCAGGAAATCCTGGATGAAGCTATTGTACTCATTGTATGCGGCAGCGTCTTTTTTGTCCCACTCGGACAGTTTGGTGTTGAGCGCAGAGCCGGTGAGCGTACTGTCGGCATAGTTTATACGTACGGGTTTCCCGTCATTGAAGAGTGGGAAAAACCAGCCTTCGCCGTCAAAGGTGACAGACAGGTAGGCATCTTTCGCAGCCGTTCCCTTCATATTGAACGAACCGCCGGAAACTGTGGCGCTGTTGATGGGTTCAGACGTCATCTGGTCTACCAGGAATACCTCCACCCCATCTTCAGGGACGTTGATGCCGGTGATGTTGTATTTTGCGCTGTCTGAGGAGCAGGCGGCTGCAAAAACTGCGGCAGCGGCCATCAGGAAAATCGAGAACTTCTTCATATTCATTAGTTTTCGCAAAAATAGAAATTAATTTATCATTAAATTTGTTCAGTATGAGGAAAAGTGACGTCATAGGTCTCGTGCTGCTGGCATTCGTCATAGTATGCCGGTTCGTCACTCCCATTGCAGATTTCTACGCCGCATATTGCTATCCCCTCATCTCCGGGGCGCTATCGCTCGGCGCGTCGGTCGTGCCTTTCTCCCTCGAAGAGATAGTCGTCCTGGGCTTTGCCGCGGCTTTCATCATCGTCCTGGTCCGTGCCATTCGCCGGAAAACCGGGTTTCTCCGTTGGCTGGGGAAAACTGCACGGATTGCGATGTGGCTTGTGATATGGCTGAATCTCGGCTGGGCCTGCAACTATTTCCGCACTCCGCTCTACGAGAGGATGGGCATCCAGAAGGCTTCGTACGACGAGAAGACCTTTTCCCGTTTTCTGGATGATTATACCGAAGCCCTGAACGGCACTGCAGGCCATCTCCCCGCCTGGGACAGCAACGACCTTGAAACGGACATCAAGGACTTCTATTCAACGCAGGTGTCTGCCTTCGGCTACTCAAAGTTCCGCCGCTGGCAGCACGCCAAGGCACCTTTGATCAACCCTCTGTTCTCCGCTGTCGGAGTGCTGGGCTTTATGGGGCCTTTTTTCTGCGAGTCGCAGCTTAACAAAGAACTGCTGGACGAGCAGTATCCGTTCACCCTTGCCCACGAGCTAGCCCACCTTGCAGGCGTCAGCAGCGAAGCGGAGGCCAATTACTGGGCGTATGTCTATTGCCGGCAGTCCGACTCTCCGGAAATCCGCTACAGCGGTCATCTGTCTCTCCTGCCCTATGTCTCCGCCAGCGCCAAGGCAAACCTTGCGGAGGATCGATATTCATCCTGGAAGACAAGCCTTGCCGAAAAGGTGCTTGAAGACTATAACTACTCCCACGAATACTGGAATGCCAGACGCGTAGGCATCATCGACAAGGTTCAGCATTGGATGATGGACAGCTTCCTGAAATCCAACGGCGTCTCTCAGGGTGCCGGGGACTATTACGGCGTCATCGAGATGCTTATGACGATGGACGGGCGCGAATGAATATGGCAGAGAACTGGGAAATATACGCTGACTGGAATCCGTGGCACGGCTGCACCAAGATAAGCCCCGGGTGCAAATACTGCTATGTCTACAGGCAGGACGAGATGTACGGCAGCGAAATCTCGAGCAGCGAGTGCAGAAAGACGGGAGCATTCAACCTGCCGGTCAAGCGCAGGCGCGACAAGTCGTGGAAGATCGAGAGCGGCAGGCTCGTGTTCACCTGCTTCACATCGGACTTCCTTCTGAAGGACGCTGACCAGTGGCGGCCGGAATGCTGGCAGATGATGAAACTGCGCAGCGACTTGTGGTTCTACTTCTTCACCAAGCGCATCGACCGTTTCCTGGAGTGCGTGCCTGATGACTGGGGCGACGGCTATGAAAATGTCATCGTGGGCTGCACTGTGGAGAATCAGGCGATGGCAGACTACCGCCTGCCGATTTTCCGCTCTCTCCCGATAAAACACAAAAGTATCATTGCATCTCCTCTGATAACAGCTATGGACCTCACCCCCTATCTTGACGAGACGATTGAGGAAGTTTCGGTCGGCGGAGAGTCCGGCGTAGAAGCCAGGCCTTGCAACTACGACTGGGTCCTCGCCTTGAGGGAACAATGTATCGCGAAGAATGTCGCCTTCCGCTTCCACCAGACAGGTGCACATTTCATAAAGGACGGAAAGATGTACCGCATACAACGCCGCTACCAGCTCAGCCAGGCGCACAAGGCAAACATCGATTACAAGATAGGACGCTATCTTGTGCCGGAAATTGTTAAATTTGAATGGAAAGACAGCGACTACCACGATTGATTGAATAAAAAAATATAATGGAATTCAGACAGCTCAGACGTTTCAAGCAGGCCGCTTCTCCTGAAGAGTGCCAGGCCGTGCTGTCATCAGCCTGGCGGGGTATCCTTTCTGTCCACGGAGAGAACGGCTATCCCTACGGAGTACCCGTCAATTTCCTGTATCTGGACGGGAAGATCTATTTCCACTGCGCCAAGGCAGGCCACAAACTGGATGCCGTGCGGGCCGACGACAAAGTTTGCTTCACAGTGCTGTCCGAGCCTGTAAGGAATCCCGGAGAATGGTGGAACTGCTTCACCAGCGTCATCTGCTTCGGACGCATCGCGGAGGTGACGGACAAGCAAGAAGCTGACAGGATTCTTAGGCTTATCGGGGCCAAATTCTTTCCTGAAGGATACGATTTGGAGAAAGATATGGCCAACAATGCCCCGAACGCCCTCGTGATGGAGATCACGATAGACCATATGTCCGGCAAGCGCGTCCGTGAAAAATAGATGGCCTTTCACTATGGGCAAGATATACCATTCGAAGCACGAATACAAGCAACTGCTGCAGGAACTGGGCATCAGCGCGGCCAAAGCCGAGGCATCAAGGCATCCTGGAGGCACCCACGCAAAAGGCCTGCGGAAACTGGCTCTGGACAAGGTCCACATTACAAACGACAGGAACCGCTTCGGGGATGCCTATGAGAAGAGTTCGCGGATGCGGAGAATCCGGCGCTACATCAAGCACTCCGCCCGCAATGCCGCAAAAGAAGAAATCCGAAAATCATTATGACAGTCACAATCATCATCGCGGCCATTCTGGTCATTCCCGGCATCGTCATCCTTATCGGCAAGGGAGACAATCTCATTGCTGGCTTCAACACCGCCTCAGAATCCGAGAAGAAGGAAATCAACGTCAAACGCCTTCGGCTCGTCATAGGAAGCCTGCTGGTTATAATGGGTATCCTTTACTTCCTGACAATGCGCGAAAGCTCTATGACATCAATATTGGCTTTTGCCTTCACAAGCTCTGTCTTCGTCATAATCGCACTAGTACTGGCCAACACCTGGGCGAAGAAGAAATAAGCTGCTGAAGAAATTCACAGTATTGCGGACAACTTCGTCACGGCGGCGGCTGATCAGATGATTCTCGCCTTCTATGACAGTCAGCGTTGCCTTGTCGCTATAGACTTCCTTGTATTTCTCACTGCACCACATCGGTACGATGGAGTCTTTGTCTCCGTGAAGGATGAGGACGGGCCCCTTGTATTCTGCTGCCGTACCGAATATGTCCAGAGTCTGCGTGGTAACGAGGTACTCACGTCCAAGTTTCATAAAGCCCCAGCAACGGATGAATTCAGGCGGATCGGCCGGGTCGAAACGGGCGTTGAAGAATTTGCCTCCCTGGCAGGCTTCCTTGATGACAGATCCGGGAGCAATCAGAACCAGACCCTTTGGATCCATCATTCCCTGCCCTGCCAGACGGCCGGCAGTCATAGAAGCTATTACCCCGCCTTGTGAATGCCCCAGGAGCCCCACTTCGGTGACATACGGCAGGCTTTTCACATATTTCAGAACAGCCAAGGCATCGGCAATCTCCTTCTCTATCGTCATATCCTGCATCCTGCCTTCGCTTTTGCCGTGGCCGTCGAAATCGAAGCGTATGGATGCGATGCCGGCCTCCGCAAGGCCTTTGGCAAGCGCAGGCATCGGATTGTAATCCTTGCTGGAGAAAATGCCGTGCATAAGAATTACCATCGGGCACTTGTCCGTTTCGACATTGAAGTCTTCAGGAAGACTTATTTTGAATGATATCCCGCCCTGCGGGCCGCGCACATCGTAATCCTTTGCTCCGACAAAGAGGAATGGCGCAATTAAAAGAATCAGAATAATGGCTACACGTTTCATCAGTCGAAACTTAGATTCCCAAAAGTACGCATTTCTCAGAAACTATCCTCCTTCGGACACGTTTCAGGCCAATTTCCCGTCCGCGAGGTGGTTTTTCTTTCATTCGGGCACGTATTGGGCTGTTTTTCCGTCCGTGCGAGTGCAGATTGAAGGAAATAGGTCCAAGTCCGCCCATCTCAATTAGAACGAAACAAGAGTCCTTTCGGACTCTTGTTTCGCAGATATCTATTTCCTATTATTCCTCCCGGACATAGGACTGGAACCGACTGACTCTCAGCCAGTGGTATGCCATCGCTTTTATTCAATCACGCAGTAGGAAGAGTAGTCATCTCCAGTTATAGAGTAAAGAACCTCGCCATTCCTGGTAAGACGGGTTATACTGTCGCTTCCAGTCCATCCAAGGAAAATATTCCCATTCGAGGTTACTCGAAGTGACTGGTTCTTGCTCACAAGATAGACTCCAGGCTGTCCTGTATCCACGGTCTTGACTAATGTCCCATTCTTGTGTACGCGTATTTCGGGCTTGTTCTCGACAGTTGTCGCAGTATACACATCATTGCCCAGACAGAAGATATTCATTCCTGGATAAAAGCCTTCGGACACCGTATCTATTGTCTTGAATGCAACACCGTTCTTGTAAAGAGTCAAATGTTGCCCTTCAGAATCAGCCGGATGGGTCAGCGCATAGATGAAGACATCCCCCGCCTCGGACACCGCTATTAGAGGATATGTGTCTTCATCGATCAACTTCTCAATGACAGAACCGTCGGCTTTAATTGTGTACCAGGCAACGTAATACTTTCCAAACGCATCCCTTATGTGCGCCGCGACGTGAATGTCCCCGTTTGGTGCCACAGCGATGGAAGGAGATGAGAAAAGCCGATATGATCCGGTAATGTCAAATTTGGACACTATCCCGTCTTCGGTAGCCCTAACAACATACCAAGTCCAGTCAGAATTGTTGGAGTATTTTGACAGAACGGCATAGACACCATTCCTCGCGGCAAAATCCTGCGGATAATGAGAGCCAGTGTTCCAATTATCGTTAACGTAAATCGGATATAGGTTTACAATAGGTTTTCTATTCTTGCAGATCCAAAACTGATCCGTCCTGGTATAGTCGCTGGAATAACTACCATATTCTTCAAGGGAAATACGATCGCCCTTGTCAGCGGCTACATACCACGATCGGTAGTACCAGAACGAGTTTCCTTCATTAAACGCCCTGTCCAAGGGGTCGTTCGCTCCATTGACATACATCTTCAGGTTCATCGTATAATACAGGAACGGTCCAACCGTTTTCGAGACAACGACCAAACACTCTGCCTTGAATCCTCCCACCTGGGAAGTCGCTGTAATGGTGGCGCTTCCTTCTTTCAAGCCCACAACATTACCATCGGTCACGGTGGCTGTCGCAGGGTCGGAAGAAGACCAAGACACTTCCTTGTCGGTGGCATATTCAGGAGTATAGAAGACCGTCAGAGTCCGTGACTCTCCCACCTGAAGCTTAATCTCTGTCGCATCTAAACTAATGCCTTTCAATGTGGGATCCTGCTTGACAGTCACCTCACAAAACGCCTGTTTTTCGTTGTATGTCCTGGACCTCACGGCTATTCTGACAGTTCCTGGAGATACGGCTGTCACCAACCCGTTCTCATCCACTGTGGCTATTCTCTCATCCAAGGTCTTCCAGTCCACATCCTGGTCTGCGTCGGCTGGGCTGACTGTGACCTTCAACTGGATGGTTTTTCCTTCGATGACTTCTGCCTTAGTCGGTTCCACAGTCAGGCTTTCCACCTCGATCTGCTTGACGGTGACCTTGCAGGTAGCAGTCATACCGCCGTCTTTGGTCTTCACCGTGATTGTCGCCTCTCCAAGGGCTATGGCTGTGATTTTGCCCTCAGCGTCGACAGTAACTATCTTGTCGTCCGAGGTTGACCACTCAACTTCTTTGTTCGTAGCATCGTCCGGAGCGACCATCGCTTTCAACTGCGCTGTTTTGCCGATTGCTATCTCCAGAGTCTCCTTGTCGAGAGCGACACCTGTGACAGTCACAACCTTGGAAGTCACCGTGACTGAGCATATGGCTGTTTTTCCACCGTCGGCGGTAGTAACTGTTATCGTGGCGGAACCAGCTTTCACGGCAGTGACTTTTCCGGTGTTGTCAACAGTCGCAGTGGCAGTGTTTGAGGAACTCCAACTCACATTCTTGTTCGTGGCGTTGTCGGGGACGACAGTCGCTGTCAAGGTCTCGGATCCGCCCTCTGTCAAGCTGAGACTGGTCTTGCTTAGAGTCACTCCAGTCACAGCCACGGTGCTGGGGACAAAGGGCTCTTCGGGTCCACAGGAAATCATCGTCATGGAAAGCAGTGCGGCAACCATCGCCATCACCGCATAAGAAGTCCTGAATAGCTTTCTCATGTTCGTAACTTATTAATATTTAACAATTCGTCTTATATCAAGGCCGGCATTTATCTCATTCAGCCCATTTTTATAAAGATAATAATTAATTCCTGAAACGCAAACACTTACCCCTTTCATAGCCGAACATCAAGGACAACAACCTGCGCCGGATAGTATTCCGCTGAGTCCGCCCATCTCCAGCCTGCTTGCAGGCCGCGCGAAGGCGCGAGGGGTCAGGGGGCCGTGCCCCCTGTGATAAAGCGGCGAAGCCGCTGAGTCCGCCCATCTCCTTTAAAACGAAAAAAGAGTCCGAATGGACTCTTTTTTCGTGGAGATGGGCGGACTCGAACCGCCGTCCAAACAAAGCACCAACAAGCTTTCTACACGCTTATCCACCCTTTGATTGTCGGCTCCGCACTGCCGGGCGGCAGGCCACACGAAGCTTATCCTCTGAATCTTAGCGGGCTTTAGAGAAATCCGCCCGAGCAGGAATTGTCTGATGATACCCCGTTGGTCCGGAGCGGCATTCCAAAACCCCGGCGGGATACTCGTTGACTGGTCCTTGACCAGCCAATTAAGGAGTCGAGCTTAGCTCAAGACTACGCAGCGAGTGCAAAGTTGTTGTTGCCAGTTATGGCTTGAGGTCTGAGATTTACGAGAGGGGCCACGACTCTCGGCGTGCTTACCGGTCAATGTCATTTGCTGTCAAAACCAAAACATCCCCATTGAACGATTGCGTTTCAAAGATGCAAAAAATACTCCGAATGTTGCGCGACCTATGACTATTATTTCGTAAATTTGAAGGAATGTATGTCGAATTTCATCAATCTAAATACAAAGCCAATGAAAAAAATAACCCTAGCACTAGTTGCAATGCTGCTATGCTTCAGCGCAATGGCCCAACAGTCGCTCCAAAGCCGGGCGGCTGTCAAATCTCCGGAAATCAATCCAGACAAGACCGTTACATTCCGCCTCGTCGCACCCAAGGCAGTTCGCGTGCAGGTCACAGGTGACTTCCTTCCTGCAGGGCCTAACGGCCAGCAAGGCATCGCAGACCTCGTAGAAGCTGACGGCGTTTGGTCTTTCACCACAGAGAAACCCCTCGAGCCCGAACTCTACTTCTACAACTTCATCGTCGACGGCCTCAAGATCAACGACCCCAACAACGTCCATATGATCCGTGACGTGGCCAACGTCTTCAACGTATTCCTGATCGACGGCGGCCGTGCAGACCTCTACAAGATCAACGACGTTCCCCACGGAACCGTGGCAAGAGTATGGTATGACAGCCCCGTAGTAGGCTTCGACCGCAGGCTCACCATCTACACTCCTCCGGGATACGAGCAGAATCCCAAGGCCAAATATCCCGTATTCTATCTGTTCCACGGAGCAGGCGGAGACGAGGAAGCCTGGATCGCCCTCGGCCGCACCGCCCAGATTATGGACAACCTCATCGCCCAGGGCAAGGCCAAACCGATGATCGTGGTGATGACCAACGAGAATATGAACCAGGAAGCCGCCGCCGGTGAGTCTTCATTCGGATTCACACAGCCCAGCATGGGCGCAGGCGGAGCCTCACGCCAGATTCCCCAAGGCGCCAACTTCGTATCGGCTTTCCCCGACATCCAGAGATATGTGGAGAAGAACTACCGCACCATCAACAAGAAGTCTTCACGCGCTGTCGGCGGCCTTTCAATGGGCGGCTTCTACACCGTGAGCGTTTCATCTGAATATCCCGACACCTTCGACTATATGGGCGTCTTCTCAGCCGGTATGAGCCTGTCGCAGGATCCTGCCGAAAAGGCCAAGACAGAGCAGAAGATCGCCACCCAGTTCGCCAAGAATCCCAAACTCTACTGGATCGCCATCGGACGCACCGACTTCCTCTATCAGAGCACCAAGGATATGAGGGCTTACTTCGACGAGAAGGGATATCCCTACAAATACTACGAGAGCGGAGACGGCCACATCTGGCGCAACTGGCGCATCTACCTGACCGAATATGCCCCTCTCCTTTTTCAGGACTAACTAACCTATAATAAACTACCATGAACAAAGACATCAGCAGAAGAGATTTCCTCCAGAAAAGCGCCCTTGCCACTGCAGGCGCCGTGCTGGCATCATCACCGATGTTCGGCAAAAGTGCAGCTGAAATCGCTGAATCGATGGCCGCTCCCCAGGTTCGCAGACCCGGCCCGAACGACCGTCTGAACGTTGTCGGAGTCGGTATCGGAGGCCGTGGCGGCGCCGACATCGACGGCCTTGCCAAGACCGAGAACATCATCGGCCTTTGCGACGTTGACTGGGACTATGCAGCTCCCAAGTTCAAACAGTATCCGAATGCCCAAAAGTTCAAAGACTACCGCGAAATGTTCGACAAACTCGGCAACCAGATTGACGCAGTAGTTGTCGGAACAGCCGACCACACTCACGCAGTCATCTCTGCCCAGGCTCTCGAAATGGGCTGGCACGTATACTGCGAGAAGCCCCTCACACACACCGTATATGAGACCAGGCTGCTCACCAAACTCGCCGCCAAGAACAAGGTTGCGACCCAGATGGGTAACCAGGGTGCATCAGGCAACGGCGTGCGCAAGATCTGCGAAGCAATATGGTCAGGTATGATCGGTGAAGTGACCAGAGTCGACGCATTCACCGACCGTCCCATCTGGCCGCAGGGCCTCGAGACTCCTACCAAGGTCGAGAAGGTTCCCAAGACCCTCGACTGGGATCTGTTCCTCGGTCCGGCCAAGAAGCGTCCCTACAATTCTATCTACCACCCGTGGAACTGGCGCGGCTGGTGGGACTTCGGCACCGGAGCCCTCGGCGATATGGCCTGCCACATTATGCAGCCCATCGTGCAGGGCCTCAAGCTCAAATCTCCGACAGCCGTGCAGGGCAGCTCGAACTGCCTGATGGTGGACTGCGCTCCCGACGCACAGATCGTGAAGTTCAAATTCCCGGCACGCGACAATATGCCGAAGGTTGCTATGCCTGCTGTTGAAGTCACCTGGTATGACGGCGGTCTCAAACCCGAGCTGCCCGCAGGATGGCCCGCAGGAAAGGATCCTAACGACGGCGGCGGAGCCTGCATCTTCTACGGAACCAAAGATATCCTCGTATGCGGCTGCTACGGCCGTAATCCCTGGCTCATCTCAGGCCGCGAGCTTCCTGAGCCTACGATGACCCGCAACATCCCCAACGAGGACCATCACCTCGACTTCGCACGCGCCTGCAAGGAGTCTCCGGAAAGCCGCGTGAAGACCGTGTCTGACTTCGAATTCGCCGGCCCTCTCAACGAGATGGTAGTGATGGGCGTTCTTGCAGTACGTCTGCAGGGCCTCAACCGCGAGCTCGAATGGGATGGCGAGAATATGCAGTTCACCAACATCACCCCGAACGACACCATCAGGATGAAGATCCGCGACGGCTTCACCATCACAGCAGGACACCCTTCATTCAACAACGAATACACAGAGGCAGAAAGCGCCCAGGCTTTCGCAGCAGAGCTTATCCGCCACACCTATCACAACGGATATTCTCTCCCTGCAATGCCCAGATAAAAAAACAGGACTATGAAAAGATTATTAGCAATAGCATTAGTAGCATTGACAGTTGTTTCCCTCACTTCGTGCAAGAACGGCAAGAAAAAAGCCGCCGAAGCTGAAGATCCCAACGTAATAGTATTGTTCGACGGCACCAGCACCGACGGCTGGCGCGGCTATGACAAGACCGAACTTCCGAAGGCCTGGACCATTGAGGACGGCTGCCTCAAGATCAACGGCAGCGGCAACGGCGAGGCCGGCGCTTCTGACGGCGGCGACATCATCTACGACCGCAAGTTCAAGAACTTCGAGCTGACTTTCGAATGGAAGGTAGGCAAAGGCTCCAACTCCGGCGTCTTCTATCTGGCGCAGGAGGTTCCCGGCGAGCCCATCTACATCTCAGCTCCCGAATACCAGATCCTCGACAACGCCAACCACCCCGACGCTCTGCTCGGCGTTGACGGCAACCGCCAGTCAGCATCGCTCTATGATATGATTCCGGCCAAGCCCCAGAACGCTAAGCCTTACGGCGAGTGGAATACTGCCAAGATTATGGTCTACAAAGGCACCGTCGTTCACTATCAGAACGGCCAGAACGTGCTTGAGTACCACCTCTGGACTCCTCAGTGGAAAGAGCTGCTCGACAAGAGCAAATTCAGCAAGGAAGCCTGGCCGCTGGCCTACGACCTGCTGATCAACTGCGGCGGTGAGAACCACGAAGGCTACATCGGTCTCCAGGATCACGGTGACGACGTATGGTATCGCAACATCAAGATCAAAATCCTCGACTGATGAAACGCCTGGTTCTTACATTTGCAGTAGTAACCGTTGCGTTGCTGGCCGTGTCCTGCAAGAAGGACAAGCCCAACGACAACCTCGGACTGCAGCTCTACTCCATCAGGGCAGAGTGCGCGAAGGACATCAACACCGCGCTTGACGGCACTGCCGCAGCTGGATACAAGATTGCCGAGGCCGCTTCCTACAACCAGCAGGAAGGTACCTTCTACGGTCTTGCTCCCAAGGCTTTCGCCGATCTGTGCGCATCCAAGGGCATCAACTTCCTCTCTTCTCACACCAACGGTCCCGACCCGAATGCAGTTTCGATGGAAGAGTGCCTTGCGTGGTGGAAGAAGACCATAGCCGACCATAAGGCTGGCGGCTGCAAGTTCATCGTGCAGCCCTCTATGCCCAGGAGTGCCTACGAGTCTCTCGAAGGCCTGCTGAAGTATTGCGAACTGTTCAATCAGGTAGGCGCAATGTGCAAGGAGCAGGGCATCCTCTTCGGCTACCACAACCACAACCGTGAGTTCGAGACTATGTTCGACGTCAACGGCAAGCAGACCAGGCTTTACGACGTGATGCTGGCCAACTGCAAGCCCGAGAACGTGTTCTTCGAGATCGACCTCTTCTGGATCTACAGAGGCGGCGGAGACCCCATCGAGTACTTCAAGGCAAACCCGGGCAGGTTCCTGCTCTGGCACGTTAAGGATGACCTCGAGGTCGGCGCCTCAGGCAAGATTGATTTCCCCGAGATCTACAAGCACGCAAGCCTTGCCGGCATGCAGTACCAGATCATCGAGCAGGAAGCTTTCGGCGAGGGTATCCCTCCCTTCGAGAGCATCAAACAGTCTTGCGACTACGTGAAGACCCTCCGTCCAGAATAGAGATGAAGGATCCCCGAATGAAAAGCCGGTTGCAATGCAGCCGGCTTTTTATGTATAGCGATACGGAGAATTCACTAAATTTGGGGGACTTAAACCTATTGCAATGAAATCAAGATCATTATTTATAGCACTTGCAGCGCTGTGCCTGGTGGTACTCGGCAGCTGCGACCGGGGCGGCAAGCCCGTTGTCACACGTTCTTACAGTTATGTTGATTCTGCTTCTCACGCTGACCTGTCTTTCGAACTGGAGCTGCCCGATGCTGTCAACGGCCCTGCCGGAGACATCCGCAAGGGAATCATCGACATAATGGATTCAAGACTGGCCTTCATCGGTTCCTATGAAGGAGAGCGTCTCTTCCCCAAGTTTGACGGTGACCTTTCAGACGCAGATGCCGTCGTCGATTACTACCGCACCAAGGCCCTCGAGGCTCTGAACGCCAGCGCCACCTCGGACTACGAGGAACGAAAAGGTTACATAATGGAAGATCCGGACTACACAGATGAAGAAAAAGCCGAGATGCTGGAGAGTTATCCCGGATACGAATATGACTTCTCCCTCACCAAAGTGTCAGAGACCAAGCGCTATGTGGTGTTCAATTCCACGGACTACATCTACCTTGGCGGAGCGCACGGAGGAGTTACCGGCGAGGGTAGCGTAACCTTCGACAAGCGCAGCGGACAGCGTTTCACAAACTTTTTCAAGGAAAGTGCACTGGAACAGATGCAGGACCTGCTCCTGAAAGGCGTCACGGAATATTTCTCTGACAATGACGACAGCGTTTCCAAAGAGAACGTCCGCGAATTCCTGTTCCTTGACAGCGAAACCATTCCCTTCCCCGTCTGGACTCCCGCTCCGACAGAAGACGGCCTGAACTTCTCCTACCAGCAGTACGAGATTGCAGCCTATGCTATGGGAATGCCCTCTTTCACAATTTCCTACGAGGACCTGAAGCCCTATCTCACTCCGGAAGCCATCGACCTTCTCAACCTGAAATAACCAACAACAGAACCATATGAAAAAGACTATCCTCACCGTAGTGCTGGCCCTGCTGTGCACAGCCGCATTTGCCTGCACCAACCTTATCATCGGCAAAAAAGCTTCAGTGGACGGAAGCGTATTCTGCACCTACAACTGCGACGGCTTCGGCTTCGCCGCTTCTCTCTCCTACTCTCCCGCAGGAGCCCACGCTCCCGGAGAACGCCTGGCCTTCCCTGTCAGGGGTGAAAACGGCGAGATTTCCTACAGATACATCCCGCAGGTGGCGTATACCTACGGCGTGGTTGGTCTTATGAACGACCATCAGGTTTCAATAGTTGAAACCACCTGGGACGGACGCACAGAGCTCGTGGACCGCAACGGTCTCTTCGACTATTTCACTCTGATGGACATCACCCTCCAGAGGAGCGCCACTGCACGCGAAGCCATAAAGGTGATTGACGAACTCGTCCAGACCTACGGCTACAACTCCACCGGCGAATCGTTCGCCATCTGCGACAAGGAAGAAGCCTGGATCTTCGAAATCATCGGCAAGGGT
>JAEEGK010019545.1_pt1 | contig 14512 bp, 11 predicted proteins | sample 8958771 | NCBI WGS metagenome assembly JAEEGK01 (sample SAMN16246547, study PRJNA631951) | gut metagenome | biome: gut microbiome; feature: rumen; material: SC-attached | host: Bos | place: Iran: Karaj | collected 2018-10
TTATTGATGTATTCTGCGATAAAGGCTTCTTCACCGTCGAAGACACTGAGCGTATCCTCATGGCAGGCATCAAATACGGTATGCGTCCGAAGATTCATGCCAACGAGATGGCTGTTTCGGGCGGCGTACAGGTCGGTGTGAAATATGGCGCTATCTCTGTCGATCATCTCGAGCAGATGGGACAGGCCGAGATCGAGGCTTTGAAAGGCTCCGACACCATGCCGACGATATTGCCGGGCTGTGCGTTCTTCCTGAATCTGCCGCTTTCGCCGGCAAGAGACATGATAAATGCCGATCTGCCAGTCGCTATGGCATCCGATTTCAATCCAGGCACATCGCCATCGGGTAACATGCAGTTTGTGCTCTCGTGCGCCTGCATCCGTTATCGCTTGACGCCAGAAGAGGCTTTGAATGCTACAACATTGAATACAGCTTACGCAATGGATGTGAGCCGCGAACTTGGTTCCATCACTAAAGGCAAGATTGCTAACGTGATGATTACCAAGCCAATGACACAGCTTGAGTTTATGCCGTATTATTACGGTACGAACAAAGTTGATAAGATGATCCTGAAAGGAAAATTGATGAATTAGGTTTTTGAAGAATAGTTATAAAGATTAATATGAAAAGAGTATTTTTATCTGTAATTATTATTTTTATGTCCTCATTAATTCTTAACTCATTTCCATTGGAGGAAGTTGGTTTTGATGGACCCAATGATGATATGAAAGATACGACGTACGTCCATAGTGTACGTGTAAACCCTAATGGTAACCGTATTTATACTATAAATGGTGTTGTTTTTGAGATGGTTGCAGTCAGAGGCGGCACATTCACAATGGGAAGCGTATCGGAAAAAGAGACTGATGCTTTTGATGATGAAAGGCCATCTCATAGTGTGACTTTAAAAGACTACTATATCGGTAAATTCGAGGTTACACAAGAATTGTGGCTAACAGTTATGGATACCAACCAAAGCTACTTCAAAGGTGATAAGCTCCCGATGGAGAGTGTCAGTTGGAATGACGCACAGGAGTTTATACAGAAATTGAATAAGATTACAGGTGAAAATTTCAGGCTTCCAACAGAGGCTGAATGGGAATATGCTGCAAAAGGAGGCAACAAGAGCAGAGGATTCAAATTCAGCGGTGCCAATATGATTGAAGCTATTGGCTGGTACACAGCAAACAGTGGAAAGAAGACACATCCTGTCGGAAAGAAAGCCCCAAACGAACTCGGAATCTACGACATGAGCGGTAATGTATGGGAATGGTGCTCTGACTATTTCGGAGATTATACCGAAGAGCGCCAGATTAATCCGACAGGACCTGAAACAGGTCGTACCCGTGTGGCTCGTGGTGGCGGTTGGCTCATCAGCTCAAGGGCATGCCGTGTGACTATGCGCTGCTCGTACAACCCTGTCCGCAGTTACAATGACAGCGGATTCCGCTTGGCTCTTTAAGAAATAAATAATAACAAAAAAATAAATAAAATGAAACAACTCATAGAATGTGTTCCTAATATCAGCGAAGGTCGCGATATGAACATTATCAACCAGGTGACAGCCGAGATCGAGAAGGTCGAAGGCGTGAAATTGTTGGACGTTGACCCGGGTGCGACGACAAACCGTACCGTCATCACCTTTGTGGGCGAACCGGAAAACGTGTGCGAAGCCGCATTCCGCGTGGTGAAGAAGGCTGCCGAGCTCATCGACATGCGCAACCATCACGGCGACCACCCACGTCAGGGTGCAACAGACGTCTGCCCACTCATCCCGATATCAAACATCACGATGGACGAGGTGGTGGTTTACGCCCGTAACCTCGCAAAACGCTTCGGCGAAGAGCTCAACATCCCGATTTACTGCTACGAAGAGGCCGCTTTCCAGCCCAAACGCAAGAACCTGGCTTACTGCCGCACTGGCGAATACGAGTCATTGTCGAGCCGTCTCGGCACCGAGGAATGGAAACCTGATTTCGGTCCTAACGAGTGGAACGAGCACGTGGCACAGACCGGCGCCACACAGGTCGGAGCCCGCGACTTCCTCATCGCCATCAACTATAACCTCAACACCACTTCGACACGCCGCGCCAACGCCATCGCTTTCGACGTCCGCGAGAAAGGCCGTCCGAAGAGAGTGGGACCGAAGGTCACCGACAAGCCGATGAAAGACGAGAACGGCAATACCATCATGATCCCTGGAACTCTGAAGAGCACCAAGGCTATCGGATGGTTCATCGAGGAATACGGCATCGCCCAGGTGTCGATGAACATCACCAACATCAACGTGTCACCGGTGCACGTCTGCTTCGACGAGGTCTGCGCTAAGGCTGCAGCTCGCGGAGTGCGTGTGACAGGCTGCGAGATCGTCGGTTTGATTCCTAAGAAGGTGCTCATCGACGCTGGCAAGTATTATCTTGCAAAACAGCAGCGTTCATTGGGCGTCAGCGAGGACGAAATCATGAAGATCGCCATCAAGTCGATGGGCCTCGACGATTTGAAGCCATTCAACCCGAAAGAGAAAGTCATCGAGTTCTTGATTGAAGACATGACACAGAAGAAGCTCGTCGACATGACATGCACAGGCTTTGCCAACGAGACAGCCAGTGAGAGCCCGGCTCCGGGCGGCGGCTCAATATCAGCTTACATGGGCGCTCTCGGCGCAGCATTGGCAACGATGGTGGCTAACCTGTCATCACACAAGCCAGGTTGGGATGAGCGCTGGGAAGAGTTCTCGAAGGTCGCTGAAAAAGGTCAAATCCTTAAGGATCAATTACTTGACCTTGTTGACGAAGACACCAACGCATTCAACAAAATCATGGCCGCATTGCAGATGCCTAAGAAGACCGATGCCGACAAGGCTGCACGTATGGAAGCCCTTGAGTTAGCCTCACAATACGCCACAAAGGTGCCTTTCAAGACCATGAACGTGGCATTCGAGGCATTTGATATCGTTGAGGCGATGGCAAAGACAGGCAACCCTGCATCAGTGTCAGACGCCGGAGTGGGCGCTTTGTGCTGCAGAAGTGCCGTCATGGGCGCATATCTCAACGTGAAAATCAACGCCGCTGGTCTTAAGGACAGAGCATTTGCCGACAAAATCGTCGCCGATGGCGCAAAGATTGAGGCCGCTGCCATTAAGAAAGAGGCTGAAATTCTTGAGGTTGTCAACAAAATTATCAACAAGGAATAATTAACTAATTGATAATCAGATTATTAAAGTTTTGAAATTTTTTGACTGAAAAATATTGGAATGTATTAAAAAATTATGTATTTTTGCAGTCCGAAAATTTGAAAGGAAATAGATATGTCAAAGAAAGTTAAAGACGCACGCGTACAAGTGATTTTGGAGTGCACCGAGCAAAAGGCAACAGGCATCCCGGGAACTTCTCGTTACGTTACTACAAAGAACAAGAAGAACACCCCAGAGAGATTGGAACTCATGAAATACAACCCAATCCTCAAGAAAATGACCTTACACAAAGAAATTAAATAATATAGGATATGGCAAAGAAGGTAGTTGCATCATTGCACACAGCTGGAAAAGAATTCACGAAGGTCATCAAAATGAAGAGATCAGAGAAGACTGGCGCTTACTATTTTGAAGAGACCATCGTCCCGATCGATCAGGCTCAGGAATTCATCGCAAAGAACTAATATAGTTTTTTGAATTGATTTAGAATAGCTTTCCCGTTTCGGCGGGAGAGCTTTTTGTGCTTACAGTCATTTCGTTCCATTTCATTACACTTCAGTCGAAATGATGAAATTAAATGATTCTGAATCAAATAAATTATTATCTTTGCAAAATTATTATAAACGAACAGAAAATGGGATTATTTTCGTTTTTCAAAAGAGACAAGGAAGCTAAAGAAGACCTGAACAAAGGTCTGGAGAAGACAAGAACAAGCGTTTTCGACCGTATTTCGAAAGCGATAATCGGAAAATCGACTGTCGACGACGAGGTCTTGGATAACCTTGAGGAGATTTTGGTGACATCAGATGTTGGAGTCGATACCACTTTGAAAATCATCGACCGCATCCAGAAACGTGTGGCACGTGATAAGTATCTGGGAACCAGTGAGTTGAATAAGATTCTGAAGGAAGAAATCGCGGCGTTGTTGCAGGAGAACAACTCAGGTGACGGCAGCAACTTCGACCTTCCGGAGGATAAGAAACCATACGTCATCATGGTCGTGGGCGTGAACGGCGTGGGTAAGACCACCACCATCGGCAAGCTCGCTTATAACTTCAAGATGGCAGGCAAGAAGGTGATGCTCGGCGCTTCCGACACATTCCGCGCAGCCGCTGTCGACCAGCTCAAGATTTGGGCTGACCGTGTTGGCGTGCCAATAGTGTCGCAAGGCATGGGCGCTGACCCGGCTTCTGTCGCTTTCGACACAGTGAAATCGGCTGTGGCGCAAGATATTGACGTCGTCCTGATCGATACCGCAGGCCGTCTGCACAACAAAATCGGCTTGATGAACGAGCTCTCGAAGATAAAGAAAGTGTGCCAGAAAGTCATCCCTGACGCACCGCATGAGGTGCTGCTCGTTTTGGACGCTTCAACAGGACAGAATGCCATCGAACAGGCTCGCCAGTTTATCGCAGCGACAGAGGTCAACGCGATGGCGCTCACCAAGTTGGACGGCACGGCCAAAGGCGGCGTGGTGATAGGCATCTCCGACCAATTCAAGATTCCGGTGAAATACATCGGAGTGGGAGAGAAGATGGAAAACCTTCAAATCTTCGACAGAAAAGAATTCGTTGATTCATTATTTAAATAAAGGAGCCAAGGTGTCATTTCGAGCGTAACGAAGTGAAGTAGAGAAATCCTTTTTTATCGAAAACAATTGAATGATTTCGTTTAACAAGGATTTCTCCATTCCGTTACATTTCATTCCACTTCAGTCGAAATGACAAATATGCATATGAAGAAACAAGTACTAAATATTGTAACTTTAGGTTGCTCCAAAAACAAAGTCGACTCGGAGCATCTGGCGGCATTGCTGAACAACACATATAAAATCGTCCACGACTCGGATGAGAAATCCGACGTGGTGATTATCAACACCTGCGGCTTCATCGGCGACGCCAAAGAGGAGTCTATTGACACGATTTTGGAATATGCCGAGTTGCGTAAGGCAAACAAAATCAAGAAACTTTATGTGATGGGCTGCCTCTCTGAGCGTTATAAGAAAGAACTCAGCGCGGAGATTCACGAGGTCGACGCTTTCTTTGGGGTGGAGCCTGTGCAACATGTTGCCGCAGACATCCTGAAATCAGATTTTCATGCTGAATATTGCTGCGAACGAGTGCTCTCAACACCGTCGCATTACGCATATCTGAAGATTTCTGAGGGCTGCAACCGTCATTGCGCATTCTGTGCGATTCCACTCATTCGCGGTGACCATAAGTCAGTGCCGATGGAAAACCTCGTGAAAGAGGCTGAAAATCTGGCAAAGAAAGGTGTTAAAGAGCTGATACTCATTGCACAAGACCTCACATATTACGGCTACGACATTGATGGAAAGTCGCATATTGTTGAGCTGGTTCAGAAGTTGACAGAAGTCGACGGCATCGAGTGGATTCGTTTGCATTACGGCTATCCGCTGGGATTCCCGGTGGAGCTGCTTGAGCTGATGCGCGACAATCCGAAGATTTGTCATTATATCGATTTGCCGCTGCAACATATCAGCACGCCTATTTTGAAGGCTATGCGCCGTGGCGTGACCCGCGAGCAAACCATTGAATTTGTAAAGAAAGTGAGGAGCTATGTGCCGGATATCGCTTTCAGAAGCACGTTCATCGTGGGTTTTCCGGGCGAGACAGAAGAGCAGTTCGATGAATTGATTGATTTCATCAAGGAGATGCGTTTCGAGCGCGCCGGCGTGTTTGCATACTCGGCTGAAGAGGGGACGCCTGCCTACGAACTCGAAGACGATGTCCCGGAAGATGTCAAGAAGGCGCGCGTCGATAAATTTATGGATGTGCAACAGGATATCTCATTGGAAATCAATTCCAAACGTCTTGGAAGAACAGAGAAAGTGCTCATCGACCGCACCGAAGGCGGCTATTATGTCGGTCGCACCCAATACGACTCGCCTGAAGTCGACGACGAGGTGCTTATCTCGATGAAAGACAATAAAATAGAAATCGGCTCTTTCGTCAATGTTAAGATTACTCAAGCCGATTATTTCGATTGCTACGGAGAGGTGATTAGCCACTAGCCATTAGCCACTAGAACATTTCTATCTAATGGCTAATAGCTAATGGCTAATGGCTTAAAATATTACCAGCCGTTGCCTCCGGCATTTACCGTCGTGTACATTGAATTTAATGTTGCTGTGGTGCTTTGACCGCCGCTGTATGTCACGTTTCCGGTGTAGTATCCGTTCCATTCGGTGCCTCCGCTGATGGTTCCGTTATATTTTATCGTATATGTCTGTCCTGTCTGGAGTTGCGGGTCGGTGAATAGCATCACCATGCTGTTGCCTCCGCCGGGACCGCCACCACCGCCGGTGAATGTCGGGCATTTATAGGTGCAGACAACCGTGCCGTCTGACTTGAGAATCTGGATGGCATATCCCTGTTGTGTGTTTATTTTCATGCTCGGCTGGGTGCATACGTTTGTTGTAGGGGTGCTGGTGCCGCCTCCTGTGCCGATGGCTGTGCCTCCGGTGATTTTAAACTGGTTGTTGTCGCAGTCGAAGCCTTCTTCAGGCGAACGTGAGCCGTTGGAGATGAAGAATCCTCCGTTGATCTGCATGGTGCCGTTGCAGTCGGTGCCGTCGTTGCCGTCGCTGTGAACGTAATATGTTCCTCCGTTGAGGATGAGTTGGTTTGATGCGTTGACGGCGTCATCTTTCTTTGAATAAGCCTCGATGTTTCCTCCGTTGATGGTTAAAACAGCCTTGCTTTCTATGCATTCGCCGCCTTCGTTCTGTGTCTGTGTGCAGTTGACGGTGATGTTTCCGCTGTTGATTGTCAGATTGCTGTCCGCTTTGATAGCTTTCGGGTTGGCGTATTCGCCTTCACCGCCCGGCCACCATCCGCCGCCGCTGCCGGCTTCTACGGTGATGCGCTCGCCACTTGTCGTGACATTGAGGACAAGGTCGTCGTTGCTGGCGTTCTCCAGACCGATTTTCATGGTGCCGCCAGAGTTGATGCCTTTGCCGCCTGCCCCGGTGCTTCTCAGAAGGAAGTTTCCGCCCAGAATATCCATGTTGCCGTCACATTTCAGGCATGACGAGGTGTAGGAGTCTTTGGTGCTCCCTGTGACAGTGTAGGCAGCCCCCGCTCCTTGTGTGAGGATGTCGAAATCGCCACCTGTGATAGTGATGTTTCCGTCAGCGCTTATCGACTTCCCGCCTTGGTTGCTGGTGGGCAATGTGACGCTGAACGTGCCACCATTGATTATGATGTCGTTATCGCATTTTATTGCTGTGCAATATGACGGAACGTTCTGATTGTTAACGACTTCCAACACCGTGCTGCCTGCTGCCACGAGAGTGAACTCGCCGCCGTTGATTGTCATATTGTCGTCACATTTGATGCCTTTTGAGATGTCACCGCTCACGTTGATGTCGAACGAGCCCCCGTTGATGACCAAGGTGCTGTCGGCTGAGAGGCCGTTGACGTCGTCTACATCGCTGGTAATCACAAAGTTACCTGAGTTGATGGTACATATTCCTTTTACCTTGATGGGATGCTTGACATAGCTGGTCACGTTCAATGTGCCGTTGCCTTGTACGAGCAAGTCGCTGTTACACATCAAAGCCGCTTTTTTGTCGCTGTCAGTGCCGTCGCTGAGGATATTTTCAGTGCCGTCGGCGATCTGCAAGATTACTCCATTATCGCAAGTGAGGTCCATGGCTTTGCCTGTCGGGTTGGTCAGACTCACTCCGTTGAGCATGACGGTAGGGGTGACGGCACTCTCTATGGCAAAACGTCCCGGATTGGAATCTCCTGACAGACAATAAGTTATGTTCTGAGTGCTGATTGATGTCACTGAGACTTTGCCTTCGCTTGCTGTCACGATTACTTCTGATGAAGGGTAGGGATTGACAATATCTACAGTTGTTCCATTGTATGTGATGTAGACGATGTCGCCTGTGCCTGTCGACACCCAAGGGAATGTCAGACTGTCGACCTCTGAATAGTCGAAAGAATATAAGTTGTTGGTTGTACGCACTTTAATCGGGTTGTTTGCCGTCGGGTTGACAAACATGCTGTCGATTGATGATACAGGCGCATCCAAGATGATGCCCTTGTTTTCCTGGCCATGAATACGCACGTGGTATTCGCCATCTTGTGCTTTGACTGATAATCCTATGATTATCAACGATATAACTAAAATCAACCTCTTCATGGCTTACATTTTTATAAATTTTGAAAACTCGTTGCCTACACCTATTATATATAGGCCGGCATTCAAATCGCTTACGTTGATATCGGCTTCATTGGAGACTTCAATTCTTTTAACGACTTTGCCGTCAATTGAATATATTGTAACTGATTGATATTCAGATGTATTTAATATTTTTAAAACATCTGTTGCCGGATTAGGATATATTGTAAGATGTTGATTCTCAATTTCGTCGTCGTTTTCTGGTATCGAGAAATAGGCTTTTCTGAGGCCAGACAAGTCGTAAGACACCGTTTCCGCATTGCTTTTAATGAAGATTTGGGTGTCGGAGTAGTAGATCTTTGAGTCGCTGCTCATTACGTGGTCGGCAGATGTGCCATCGGTTTTCACAATGGTGAATGTGACTTCCTGTGCAAATGCTGGGCACAAGAACACCAATGACATCAATGCTGTTAATAAGAATTTTCTCATATTTTAAAGTTAAAAAGTCAAATAACTTGCAAATTTAACGTAAAATATCTTAAAATGGTATAAAAAAAAGAAAAAGTGACGAAAAAACGTCACTTTTATGCTTTTGCCGTCATTTCGAGCGAAATGTAACGAAGTGGAGTGAAGTCGAGAAATCTCCTACAATTGTTAAGATGAATTTTTTGCGGGAGATTTCTCCATTCCGCTTCGCTCCAGTCGAAATTGCTCCCTAATGGCTAATAGCTAACACTTCGGTGCTTCCAAGAGGATGTCGCACAGCAGATCCCAGAACATCTGGACTGTCTTAATCTCGATTCTCTCGTCAGGTGAGTGCACGCCGCGCAATGTCGGGCCGAACGATATCATGTCCATGCCAGCGATCTTGTCGCCGATGAGGCCGCATTCGAGACCGGCGTGGATAGCCTTCACTTTAGGGTCTTTGCCGAAGCGTTTCTTATAGACTTTCTCAGCGATGGCGCAGATTGCCGAGTTAGGGTTCGGTGTCCAGCCAGGGTATCCGTCGGTGTGTTTCACCTCTGCGTTGGCGAGGTTGAAGCAAGCCTCGACCATTGCTGCTGCATATTCCTTAGCTGACTCGATGGAGCTGCGTTGTGAGGTCTGGATGAAGAAATAACCTTCTTTTTTCTTCACTGAGGCGAGGTTCGTCGATGTCTCCACGAAGTTCGGGACGGTCTGTGACCACTCGATGACGCCGTGAGGGCAGGTGAGGAGGCCGTTCAGGAGGTCGAACTGTGTCATCTCGTCGATGACGACGTCGGCTGTAGTCTCCGATTTCTTGGCTTTCACAGCGATGCCTGGCTCGGTGACTTGATATTCGTTCTTGAAGCTCTTCTCGAACTTCTTTACCATTGCCTCGAATTTCTTTGCGCAGTCTTTCGGGATGAAGACCACTGCTGTCGCCTCGCGGGCGATGGCGTTTCTCAGGTTACCGCCCTGGATGTCGTAGATGCGGAGGTCGTAGTCGTTTGTCGCCTGCCATAAGATTCTGGTTAACAGCTTGTTGGCGTTGGCGAGGTTCTTGTTGATGTCGTCGCCTGAGTGACCGCCTTTGAGTCCGCTGACCTTCACGTCGTAAGGGATGTAGCCTTCAGGGGCGTTCTCGAGTTTGTAGAAAATCTTGACGATGGTGTCCATGCCGCCTGCGCATCCGATGAAGATCTCGCCTTCGTCTTCTGAGTCGAGGTTGAGAAGGATACGGCCTGTGAAGTCTTTCGGGTCGAGTTTTTCGGCGCCGGTGAGACCAGTCTCTTCGTCGACGGTGAAGATGCACTCGAGTGGACCGTGTTTCACGTCTTTGTCAGTGATTACTGCCAATGCTGCGGCCACTCCGATGCCGTCGTCAGCGCCGAGGGTGGTGCCGTTGGCATGCAGCCATTCGCCTTTCAACACAGCCTCGATAGGGTCTTTGTCGAAGTCGTGGACCTTGTCGCCGTTCTTCTCGCACACCATGTCCATGTGAGCCTGCAGGATGATGGTCTGGCGGTTTTCCATGCCTTTGGTTGCCGGCACTGTCATGATGATGTTGCCGCAAGGTTCTTTCTTGTATTCCACCTTATGGTCTTTAGCCCATTTCTCGAGGTAAGCGACCATTTTTTCTTCTCTCTTTGAAGGACGTGGCACGCTCATGATGCCTTGGAACTCTTTCCAAACGCCTTCCGGTTTAAGTTTCAATACTACTTCGTTCATGTTACTTGTATTTTAATTGTTACGTTATCTTAAAAACGTCATTTCGACCGACCGTAGGGAGTGGAGAAATCTCCTGCAATTATGCCATGTTTTTTTGAATGAGATTTCTCCGTTCCGCTTCGCTTCAGTCGAAATGACGGTGTTGGTGTCATCTTTTCATCATTTCTATCGTTTTCATCGGGTCTTCCGACTTAAAAACAGCATTTCCAGCCACCAAAACATCGGCTCCAGCTGCGAAAAGTTTCGGTGCGTTCTCGACATTCACTCCGCCGTCGACTTCAATCATGGTTTTAAGTCCTTGACTTTCAATCATCTGACGTAGTTTTTCAATCTTGGCGTATGTGCGTTCGATGAATTTCTGTCCGCCGAATCCCGGATTCACTGACATTAATAATACGAGGTCCAAGTCACCGAGGATGTCTTCCAGCAGTGTCACTGAGGTGTGCGGGTTGAGCACCACGCCGGCTTTCACGCCGAGTGATTTCAGCATCTGCACGCTGCGATGTATGTGGGTGCTTGCCTCGTAGTGGAAGGTGATGATGTCGGCACCCGCGTCGCGGAATTTCTCAAAATAGCGGTCGGGTTCGACAATCATGAGATGCACGTCGAGAGGCTTAAGTGCTTCTTTTTTAATGGCTTGCACGAGTGGTATGCCGTAAGAGATGTTCGGCACGAACACCCCGTCCATGATGTCGCAATGGAACCAGTCCGCCTGACTGCGGTTCACCATGTCGATATCCTTTGCCAGATGCAGGAAGTCAGCTGAAAGCAACGATGGAGCGATAAGTTTTTGCATTTTGTCAGTTTTTTTGTAACTGCAAAAATACAATCTTTTCTTTAAAGGTGCAAGTTTTTTTTAATGGCATTTTGACTAAGATATATTTTAAGAGGGTTTGAATCTGCTTAATTTATAATTATGCATTAACGAGCTGATTATCAGGTGTTTATAATTAAATATTAAATTTAAAAATGTTTTGTTTGTACAAATGGATGATTAAGATACAAAACTTTTAAATATTATCCAATTATATCAAAAAATATATTTTAAGCAGATATAAAACGATTTGTTTTAATAAAAATTTGTATATTAAGAAAAAATTATTATCTTTGCAGTCTAAAAATATTAGAGATGTATTATAACGAATTAATAGAGAAACAGGTCGTTGGACGACTTCGAGTTGACAATCCATGGTGGACGGAAAATGAAATAGCTCCATATTATGCAAAGATGCATCCAAGGCTATATCTTGACATTTTTTATCCATTGGTAGCCGATATGGATGTGAGACGTGCTATTATATTAATGGGTCCGCGTCGTGTAGGAAAGACTGTGTTGTTGTATCATGCAATTCAGCGTCTTATTAATGATGGTGTTTCTCCGCAAAATATAATATATATATCTGTGGAGACCCCTATTTATAATAAGATATACTTGGAGCAACTTTTTAATTTGGCAAAACAAGCTTTGGGGAAAACTGATAGCAAGGAAACATTTTATGTCTTTTTTGATGAGATTCAGTATTTAAAAGACTGGGAGGTTAATTTGAAATCGTTGGTTGATACATACCATAATGTGAAGTTCGTGGCTTCAGGATCGGCGGCGGCTGAATTAAAAAAGAGAAGCGATGAAAGTGGCGCAGGACGTTTTACCGATTTTAATCTGCCACCATTGACGTTTTATGAATATGTTCATTTGAAAGATTATTCCCAGTTAATGCGACCCGTGGAGATGGAATGGTCGTGGGGGCTTATTACGGGCAATACCACCATTGACATTGCAAAGTTGAACAAACTGTTTGTTGATTATATTAATTATGGCGGTTATCCCGAAGTTGTTTTCTCGGAACGTATTCAAGAGAACCCAGGCCAGTTTATTCGTCATGATATTATTGACAAGGTTTTACTTCGTGACTTGCCAAGTTTATATGGCATTACGGATGTGCAGGAATTGAATTCACTGTTTACGATGATAGCTTATCATTCTGGATCTCAATTTTCTTATGAAGGTCTTTCGAAAGATTCAGGAGTAAAAAAAGATACTCTCCGAAAATATATACAGTATCTTGAGGCGGCATTTTTGGTGAAGAAAATACGCCGTGCTGATGATACGGCTAAAGAATACAGACGCGAAATGTTGTTTAAGCTTTATTTGACAAATCCGTCATTGAGATGTGCATTGTTCCAACCTATTGATGAGAATGATGAAGTTATTGGCAATATGGTGGAAACTGCAGTTTATGCACAGTGGATTCCAAGAAATGTCAATATTGCATACGCAAACTGGAACGAAGGGAATAACAAGAAAGGAGAAGTGGATATTGTGGGAATAAATGAGGCTAAGCAGAAACCAGAATGGGCTGTGGAGGTGAAATGGTCGAATAAACCTTTTAACAATCCTACCACTGAGCTTAAATCATTGGAAATATTTATGAAAACCAATGGTCTGACTCATGCTATCGTAACCTCTATTTCAGAAACGGGAAAGAAAGATGTGCCATTCGGTTGTCTTCAGTTTATGCCAGTGGCGTGTTATGCTTATACAGTAGGCGAAAACACATTGAAGACCACAAAAATGTCATTCGGATTGTAAAAATCCGAAAAATGTAAAAATCGGAATAATATACTTGTTTTTTTTGCTGTTAAAATGAGAAAATCGGAATGATAAGTGATTTATTAACAGATAAAAATATACATATAAATTGATTAAAGTAAATAAGTTGACTTAATAACAAGACGTGTTTGTCACATATAAAAAATACCCCCGTTAAGGACGAGGGCTACCTAATGTTTTCACAACGGAATAATCCTTATTGTGAATTGCTTCAAAATTTGTACTGCAAAAATACAATTATTTTTAATAATGTTGCAAATAAATTGAAAAATTTTTACTTTTGTGGTGTTAAATCGTACTTGTGAGCATATGAAAAAAATATTAGGCCTTGATTTAGGAACCAACAGCATCGGTTGGGCTGTGGTGAATGCAAATGAGGAAGCTCGTAATGATGCGACTACGTACTTGAAACCTGTGGAAATTGGTGCCATTGGTAGTCGGATTATTCCGATGTCGGCAGATATTCTCGGTGATTTTGATAAAGGAAACTCGGTATCACAGACAGCAGAGAGGACAGGTTATAGAAGTATCCGTCGTTTGCACGAGCGAAACCTATTGCGCCGTGAGAGAATGTTTAGAGTATTAAAAACATTAGGCTTCTTGCCCAATCATTTCGCTACTCAAATTAATGAATACGGAAAATTTATTAAGCATTGCGAACCGAAATTACCATGGTATAAAGGTCCAGATGGCAATATGGAATTTCTATTCAATGATTCTTTCAACGAGATGCTTGCTGATTTTGCCACTAATCAGCCTCAACTTTTAGAAAATGGTAAAAAGATTCCTTATGATTGGACGATTTACTATTTGCGCAAGAAAGCTCTGTCGCAAAAGATTACTAAAGAAGAACTTGCATGGATATTATTGCAATTTAACCAAAAACGCGGCTACTACCAATTACGTGGCGAAGAAGAGGAACAGGAAGACAAACTTGTCGAATTCCTTGCACAAAAAGTGGTATCGGTTGAAGCTACCGATGAAAAAAAAGGAGATGAGATATTGTATAACGTTCATCTGGAGAACGGAATGATTTACCGTCGCACCAGCAAAGAACCATTAGATTGGGTCGGAAAAGTGAAGGAGTTCATTGTCACTACAGATTTGGAGAAAGACGGCACTCCCAAAAGAGACAAGGAAGGAAATATCAAACGCTCTTTCCGCGCTCCTAAAGAGGATGACTGGACTTTGATGAAGAAGAAAACGGAGGCTGACATAGAGAATAGTCATAAAACTGTTGGCTGCTATATTTACGATACGCTTCTTCAAAATCCGAATCAAAAAATTATTGGAAAACTTGTTCGGACTGTTGAACGCAAATATTACAAAGACGAGTTGATGCAGATTCTTGAGGTTCAGCA
>JAEEGK010019546.1_pt1 | contig 14512 bp, 8 predicted proteins | sample 8958771 | NCBI WGS metagenome assembly JAEEGK01 (sample SAMN16246547, study PRJNA631951) | gut metagenome | biome: gut microbiome; feature: rumen; material: SC-attached | host: Bos | place: Iran: Karaj | collected 2018-10
TGTACCACTTTTTGCATTCTTCTTTTTTAGTAAGGCAGAAGTATTCCAACTAACTATGGCTTTATGTTCACTTGATGGAACTCTTATCTGTCCTTTCTTACTGTCGGTGGAAATTTTGTTAATCTCCTTACCTCGTCCAACTCCCGTTAACACTCTAATGGAATGTGGAATCTTGAAAACTATAAATATAACAACTGCAGCTATAAACAATGCTATTGCAATAACTAAAAATATTATTGCCAAGCTCTGATAAAACTGTTTCTGTTCTGCAATTGATTCAACACTAGATTGCAAACTCATAATAATTCCCTACTCTAGCATAGAAATGACTTGCTTTGCTTCCTCAATATTCGTAGCGAGCTCTTGCTCCAACTCAACGACTCGTTCCGAATCTTCAGCATCTGTTCCTGCAATGTCATTTTTTACATGCTTTTCAATATTTAAAATTTGTAGCTGCATATCTGATGCAGACACACCCGCCTTTTTAAACTGATTGGCATTCATACTAATCTGAGACGCCAATTCCTTATATATAGCAAGTGCTGTATTAGCATTATCCATTTCAGTGATGTTTCCTTCACTGACCGCAACTAAATCGTCCCAGTAATCCTTGTAACTAACTGTACTATCACCAGTCTTATCAATTGCTCCTAGGTTTATGTAATATTCAGCGATTGCTCCTAATCGTTTAGCACGTTCAGTTTGATTTTCACTAAGTCCACCTTCAGCAGCTTTTTTAAACCAATATGAGGATTGTTGCTTGTTACCTTCCCCTTCAAAGCTGTAGTAATATGCTAAACCAAGCCTATATGCAAATAAGCTGTAACTAGCTGGATCATTTGCTAGTATTTGCTCATATGTTTTCTTGTCTTGTGTTTTGATGAGAATCTCGCGAATCTCATTCGCTTCATCTAATGAAAAGTTCTCATCTGAAAGATAAACCTTATCAATTAAATCTATATATGCATCAGCCTTTGACGGATCAATCGAAATCGAATCTATTAGCGAAGTTTTGGTATCCTCCTCATTGAAACCTCTACTCGCCTGATCTATTAATGTTTTATAACTATCTTGCTGAATCTGGTTTGCATAATCAAAGGAAATCAATGCCCCCGCCCCAGCAACAGCACCAAGCATGATAGTTGTAATAAACGTAGCAAGCTTAACTTTCTCCTTGCGACGATACGAAACATCAAGCTCATTGAAATGCTCAAGTGCATATAACACTTCTGCACAATTCTGATATCTCTTCTCAGGGTCCAATTGCGTACATATTGCAACAATCTGTTCAAGTCCCTTAGATAACGAATCATTCCAATATCTTATGTTTCTAATTTCATATGGAGGCTCACTAGGATTCTTTCCAGTAACCAAGTGATACATTGTCGTTCCCAAGCAGTAGATATCTGTTCTAGCATCTGTCTGTCCCTGTCCTCCAAATTGTTCAGGCGCTGCATATCCACGAGTACCTAAACAGGTTGTATCTTCTATATTGTCTGATTTATATTGTCTGGCTGTACCAAAATCGATTAACACAATAGTGCCATCGGGTTTTAACATGATATTGCCCGGCTTCAAATCTCTATATATAATCGGTGGGTTCTGAGAGTGTAAATATCCCAAAACGTCGCAAAGCTGTTTTGCCCACTCAATAACATATTCTTGTGGCTGTGGGCCATATTCATCCACCGCTTTTTTCAATGTATGCCCCTCGACATAATCCATAACAATAAGGATGGAATCCTCATAATCAATAATGTCGGCTATACTTGGAAGGTTTGGATGAGAAAGATTTTTTAGCAACTCAGTCTCAGTCTTAATACTAGCCATATTAATATCCGAAGCAGCTGCTGCATCTTTTCGAATCTCTTTGATTGCCCATTGTTTATTTGCTCGCTCATTCATCGCGAGATAAACAACGCTCATTCCACCTTGGCCTATCTTGTTTAATATTTTGTACTTATTGTCAATTACTGACCCTACATCTAACATTTTTTTGAAAAAACCTTTTCTTTATTTATATTGAAATAATCAAGCCCGATATATTATCTGTCTCTCCTCGGTTCTTTACTAAATCTGTCAACCTCTTAATGCCATCTTTTTGAGGTGTTATACCTATTATTTCTTTATGAGTAAGCTTTCTCCACAATCCGTCTGAACAAAGTAAGAAGTGCCATCCGCGCTCTGTCTCTCCATAAAAACACTCTGGTACAACATGCTCAGAAGCGCCTATACTTTGAAGTAACACACTTTTTTTATCACTATGTTTTGCTTCCTCCTCTGTCATCCGACCAAGTTCCAACTGCTGTTGTACATAACTTTGATCGTGGGATACTTGCTCAATCTTTTTCTTATAGAACTTATACGCTCTGGAATCTCCAACATTCATAACTAAGTATTTATTCCCTATTATGATTATCGCAACCACCGTTGTTCCTAAACGTATGCCTTTTTCAATACCATAGCTTTTTAACTTATCATTGATTTCAGTTGTAATATCATTCCACTGATTTTTAACCTTTTCTATTAAAAGCTCTAAATCAACATTTTCTCCTAATGTCTCTAAAAGCTTTGGAAACTCTCCCTTGAACCAGCTATCCATCCTATCAATAAAAGCAGCACTCGCTACTTCCCCGCAAGATAGACCACCCATTCCATCACATAAAACTCCCAAGCAGACATTTCCAATTGTTTTAACCGTAGCTTGCTTTATAAGCAGAGCATCTTGATTAACATTTTTTTTGGTACCTATATCTGAATAAGCATCTACTTTAAAACTCATAATCCATTTCCTATGTCTGATATTCAAACTCTTCGTTAGATATTTTTATAACATCGCCATTATTTAATAGCACCAAGCTGCCACTATTAATCCGCGTGCCATTTACAAATGTACCATTTGTAGAATTACAGTCTTGAATATAAATATCCCTGCCCTTGTTAACGATGACAGCATGCTTTCTACTGATGGAACCATTATTTTCTATGAAGAAATCCGAATGCAAAGCATCTTTTCCAATAACAAAATCATTTTTATTAATGACGATTCGCTCTGATGTTCTCTTTCTTATTAGTGTCCCCAAATTTTGTGCGTTTTGAAGTTCTCCACTTAATATTTGAGTCTCATCATTATTTGCAAGCGAACCAGATAAAATTGTTGTTTCATCATCTGTGCCAACAGAATTAAACGCCCCACTCGCACCTCTTAGGCTAGAAGAATTATTTTCAAAAATCGCCCCATTATATGTCTTTATTACAGTGTCTTCCGCTTCCACCGTCTTATCTTTGCGTAGTACAAGCAGAATTACCAATGCAATAATTCCTGCAATCACAATAACAGCTACTATACAAATGATTATTATAGTTCTTAGAGATAAACCTTGTTTGTGATTGTTTTCTTCAGGTGGCTCAACCTTCTTTTCCTCTACCTTAGGTTTTGGAACATCGTTAACCTTTGAATATGCGATTCCTAATCCATCTAGAACTTTTGTTATCTTGGTTGAATCCAATGTACAATTGTACATTCCATCCTTTTGCAAAAGATTCATTCCGATAACATAACCAAATTCATTTACGAGTGGTCCGCCACAATTATTGGCATCAACACCCGCATCATGTTCTATCATCTGCACATTATTCACACTAAGTAAATTTGCAATACTTCCTTCAGTCATTACAATTTGCTCGTTAGAGAAATACTGCACGCCAGAATCAAATCCGATTCTATCAGGATAGCCTAATGCAAATACAGAATCTAAAGTTTTGTATGGGAGATTTTCTGGATTGTTGTCCTTCGCAGTAAGAATTGTAAGTGGCTTTCTAGTATATATAGGCTGTGCCAGTTGCAATACAGCCATATCGAGTTCTGGACTGCTTGTTACTTGAGATGCCTCAATAACTACATCTCCCTCTACTACCACTTCTGCAGTTAGAACTATATGACTCCAAGCATCATTCTCATTTGAAATCTGCAGATACTCAAAAGCCGCGTATTTAAAATCATCACCGGGATTAACAGTGTGGTTACACGTAATTATATATTCAGTATTTTCAGGATCACCAATTAATATACCCGCGCCGCCGCATACGACATGCTTTGTACCATTGGTATCTCGAAAAACTGTATTCACCTGAACCACACCGGCTTTTGCATCTTCCTTGCTAGGCAATTTTTCCTCTGCAATTACAGGCATATGCAATGACAAAAATGCCATTGCATATGCAATAGAAAGAATTAAAAACTTCTTAAATCCCTTCATCTCAAAATAATCTCCTGCTAAATTATTTTAATTTTCTACGGCGGAATAAGTTTACTCCACCAACACCAGCAGCACCGACACCAGCCACACCGGCTACTGCACCAACTACACGTCTAGTAATTGGGTTATTGCTAATAATCTCTTTGGCGTCACCTGGCAAATCTGATTTCTTCTCAATGTCTATGCTCTTAGCATTTAGAGAAACAACCACGTTGTAAGCAAGCTTTGTTTCATTGCCAGCCACGTCATGACTTACAACTACAACCTTTTGAGAAACATCTTTAGAGTTAAGTGTAAGCACCTCAGTACCACCTGCAGCATTTAAAGTATCACGGTCATATGACGCAATTTTTTCATCGTCTACATATACAGCCAAGTCGCTGACGCCAATAGTGTCAGTTGTATTAACTGAGAATACATGACTATCTTCAACATACTTTCCGCCATCCTCGATGCCAGAAACAACAACGCTTGGTGCTGTAGCATCTACAAGGAACTTGATATCTGCTTCTCTAGTTTGACTGCTCTGTCTATTTGTTGCCTCATCCTCTGTTCTAACATCCACAGAGTAAAGGCCATCATTATTAAAGTTATTAGCAAAAATAGTATAGCTATTTAAATGCCATCCCTTAGCATCTATATCTTCAGAAGCCGAGTAGTCTTTATTAGCTCTAAGTGCCTTGTATGTTCCATCGAATGCTACAGATACTTCTCTGTTAGCAATCTTATCAACGTTAATCTCTTCGATTACAACATTCTGTGGCTTTCTTACATAGTAGCCATCTACAAGTTCTTTAGTTCCGCCAGCCAAAACAAATACAGAACCAAATCTGTTAACAGAATAATCAATCACATTCTCTTTTTCGTTTCCAGCCTTATCAACAGTCTTTACTGTTAACTTATAAAGATCATCAAACTTCTTTTCATGAGGGATATCTGCAATAGAGAATGTAAATCCATCAGTTATTGCCGATTCCTGCAATGTTGCTGGATAATTTCCACCATTAGAACCTACTAAAGTAATAGTGATGTCATCTCTATTGATATTTTTATCTGTTGTCCTTACGACAGGAGTAACGGCCCCGTTATTTGCAGATTTATTTGCAACGCCAGTAATCTCAATTTCAGGAGCTGTAGTATCAATGTAGAATGAGCCACTTGTATACTCGCTAGACTCATTACCCGCTAAGTCAGTACACTTGATTACGAAACCATATTTGCCATCGGCCTCGAAATTGATTGTCGCGTCGTGTGAATCCTCAGAGCCCGTAAAGCCGCTAACGCTTGGTAAGCTTGTGATTTCTCCATCACTCATCTTAGTAATTGATACCAATGAATCTGAGAAGCTGCTTTCCTTTACAGTGATTGTAGCTTTACGAGCCGATTTGTAATAGTTCTCATTACTTGCACTATTGTTATCGAATGACACTTCAAACTCTGGCGCCTTCTTATCGATTACAAACTCTGAAATAATCTGCTTTTCAGATGCGTTACCCGCCTTATCCTTAACAGTTAATGTAAAGCTATAAGTACCATCCTGGTCAAATACAACCTTCTTAGTGTACTTATCTCCACCAGCATTTTCCCAACCTGAAGGGTTTGCCTTTCCTGTCTTTTCCGTAAGCTCTAACTTAGTGAACTTATCATCTGTTCCAAAGTTCTCATCAGTAACTGTAATTGTTGCTGTTCTATCCGCTTTGTAATATTTCTCATTGAGAGCTTGATCGTTATCAAAGGTAATCTCAACCTTTGGCGCTTCTTTATCGACAATGAACTGATTCTCGTTCACTTCCGCGCATCTATTTCCAGCTCGGTCTCTTACAAAACCTTTAACCTGATACTTTCCATCTGCTGAAGCTACTGCAGTATATGTATATACTCGCTTACCGTTGTCATCTTCAGTATGATCCTTCTCTGTAAATCTGATTTTTGAATTACTTGTTAAATCATATAAGTACAAGTCCTCTAACTCATGCTTATTAACTGGATGATTCTCAGTAACTGTAGCAACAACCTCTACTTGGTTGTTATAAAAACCTGCCTCAGCTCCAGCCGAACCATTTGGTGAACCAGCACCGTTGTATGTGAGGTTTAAAACTGGATCGGTATTGTCTATATATACTGTAAAGTCACCAGACTTGCTATAACGTTTCTGAAATTTATAATTGTAGAAGTAAGTGTTTTTTCCATCTTTGTTTGATGGCAAAAGGTATGTTCTTACAAAAACATTTTTTTCCTTGTAACACCCAAAAAAATCTCTATCAACTTTTTTTATAGCCTTAAAGAGCTTATGAGACAATTTTCCTTCCCATACCTCTTCATTTTCATATTCTTCAACTACAACTTCATCGCTTTGGCTAACTAGCTCCAGTTTGGCATCGTCACCATTTTCATCAACGATTTGAGATGTATTCAATTCTTTTTTTGTTGCACAAGTCAAACTAACATATAGCTGATTGCCTCGTACTTTTGATGAATACCATTTGTTATCATCATCGTCTTCATCCATTGTCCATCCGTTATTATCTATAATACGGACATCGAACTCATCACTGGCATCTTCGTCGTTGATACAGTTTATAACTGAATAATCATGATCGACAGCAATATATTCTTCACCCTTATATTCATGGACAGCTACGGCGCCCAAGACATTGTAACACGCACCAGGCATTCCAACTGTGCATGTATATTTAGCATCCCTAATCTCCTTTAGGGAGTCTGTCTCATTACCGTCATTATCATCGCCATTTTCATCAGCTGAGGTATCAGGCTCCTCTGGCTCACAAGTAGCCTCAAAAATTTCCGTCTTATTGCCCTCAGGGTCAGTGAAATCATATGCCAAAATATAGACTTTTAATTGTTCAGGACTGGTTGCTGTTTCACAGCTGGCCAGTATTGTAAACTCTGCCGGACTGGTGTAATGAATGTTATCTTTCTTTTCGTCACCATGGATGTGATCAATCCTTACATCTGGAACTAAACGCTTGCGACTATATTCGCACTCGCACTGTGAACACTTCTCTACCAAGTAATCCCCATCTACATCTTCAATAATGTCACAATCTTCCACTACAGTAGTAGTTTCAGTATGTGGTCTATGCTTTTTATCAAATTTAGTAATTTCAGTTATCTTGTTATGAGTTTTGGTGCCATGGATGTGCTCATATCTTTCTTTTTTTTCTGGCTCAACACTAGGATCATCTTCATCATCATTATTCTGATTGTCATCATCATTTTGGTCATCATCGTCGTTCTGATTGTCATCGTCGCCATCTTGGTTCTGATTGTCGTCGCCGTTTTGGTTGTTGGCATCATCGCCATTTTGGTTCTGATTGTCGTCGCCGTTTTGGTTGTTAGCATCATCACCATTCTGGTTGTTGGCATCACCGCCGTTTTGGTTCTGATTATCATCGCCGTTTTGGTTGTTGGCATCATCGCCGTTTTGGTTGTTAACATCGTCGCCATTTTGGTTCTTGTTGTCATCACCATTCTGGCTATTATCTCCACTGCCATTCTGATTTTGACTATCATTATTCATTTGAGCATTTCCACTATCAGAGTTTGTTGTGAGATCACTCGACGCAGTTGAGCTTGTAGGAGTAGTATCTCCTCCTATATTAGCAGGCTCATCTGCAAAGACATTAATCGTGCTACCGCACAGAAGTAAACTTAATAGCAACGATGCTACTAAGCGCTTATAACGTCGTTTCATAATATTCTCTCCCTTTCTATATATTATATCTACGTATTTATGTATATTTATGCAATGTGTTCACATTTAACACATATTTAACATTATCCTACAAAATATTCAACTTCTCAACACTTAAAATATATGAATAAAAATTTAGTGCACAATGCACATCTGCCGCCTATTTCTTTTGGTTAACATTGCTAACTATTACACAATTATTTCAATTATATAAAGCCATCTTGTCTATTACAATTACATGATTTTCGAGGAAATCGAGTTTTATTACACAGGTGTCCTCTAACCCGTTTGTAACATTATTTTTCATCTCATCTTCAACTTTTAAAATTTGTCTTTATTTTCTTCCTAGTAGTATATTACTACCTTTCCCAATCTATGTCAACTTTTTCATTTTATTAAAACTTTATACAAGATTGTTTCTACTTAGTAAAAGGGGCAGCCTCATGGGGCTGCCCCTTCACCAATCTATAGAATAATATTATTACCAAAGGTCATAATCATCCATATCAAGATTGTTATACTCTACTACATTAGCAAAGTTATGTTCCTCATTATAGATACCAAATGTTACATCAACATATCTATCATCTTTTTGCTTGATATCTACGCCGACATTATATACCGTAGATTCATCTGCACCTTCAGGCGCTTCTGCAAAATAAGCATGACCAGAAGTACCTTTGATATCTACCGCTGGAGTGATACTCTCCTGTGAGCCCTCAAAGAACGTAGGTTGGTGATAACCTGTTTCTCCATCATAAGTATAGAATACTCTTTCAGCTAGCATACCAATATACACCTTGTTTGGATCAAGAGACTCTACACAAGCCGCCTCCATCTTTCCGTCTGGGTTGGCTCTATTTTCTTGATACTGCATAGAGTAGCGAACATTATAATCGTCTCCAAAATGAATATCAGCAAAATCTTTTCTTGGCTTTTCAGTAACACCCTTGCCATCTGTAGAATATAAAACAGGATCTTCTTCAGCATAGTCATCTGATATAGCAACACCTGTTGATGTTCTAGTTAGATAATAAAGTCCATACAACCCCTCCTCGTCACACTTTAAGGTGCCAATAAGCGTGAGATTCTTGCACTTCTCCATAACAGGATTAGTTGGGTCTGCCACAACAAACTCTGTTGGCTCACCACCATTTGGATTTGGAACCTGAACAACAACTGGCTCATGTGTCTCAGCTGCTACTGTAACCGCCTGAGCAACAGCATTGTAATCGGCTGTTCCCATAAGACTTGCAGCCTTATAAATATTTGCATCAAGGAACTTGTACTCGCCAAATAATGACTCAACCTTAATTCCGTTAGCTTCGCACAACTCAACTGTTGTAAGGTATCTACCTTCAGCTACACCAACTGTAAAGTAATCCTCATAATATTTAGCAATATCCTTGCCATATGCTTCTTTTAAATTATATGCACTAGCATATGCAGAAACATCAAACTCAGGCCAACCATGACGACCTTCCCAAATACCGCAGTCGCAGAAATGCTTAAGCAAAGCTTCTCTATCATCTCCTACTGCCTGAACAACATCGAAGTACTGTGATGCATAGTACTCAGCATTAAAATACTTTGCAACCATCTCCTTCTGGCTGTCAGTAAGTGTTCCATAAGTTACCTGTGATGCATCCTGGGCGCAAGTAATTGTCTTAGCCTCTGCATCAATTGTGTTTACTGCCCCTACGCCAATAGCTGTTGCAGCGCAAAGTGCAAACACTAATAGATTTCTTTTCTTCATAAGAAAAAATCCTCCCTTTCGTAATATTGATTTGTAATATATTAAGAAAAGCATGTAATATGCCTAACTTTCACCGCAACGAGTATATTTTCTCACACTTCAAATAATTATACAATATAATTTTTTCAAAAATTTTGATAATTCCCACAAAAGCACTTGAAAGCCATCTGAATTCCCACTAATAGAAAATGCACAGATAATACCTGTGCATAATCAAAAGTTGTAACAAGGCCGCTTAGTTATACGGCGACTATTTTAGAAAAATGAACTGTTCCCTTCATTTTGGTATCATTGTACTACTCGCAAATTCCTTTGTCAACACTTTTGTTCTAATATATAAAAAAACCAATCCAGTCTTACAGAACGCACTAATTTATTGCGTCCAAAAGACCCAGATTGGCTTTTTTGCTTATTCATTTATGTGAGAATTATTGATAATATGGTATCTCAACTTTTCAATATCAGAAAGCTCTTCACTACCATATTTTTTACGGGCGCCCTTTACCAATTCATCTTCAGATTTTACGCTGAATTCTTTGACCATCTTCTTATAAGCTCCCACAATCAACTGCTGGTTTGGCAAATAGAGAGCACCATATTTAACATGGTTCAATACACCAAATGTATTTAAGTCAATCAAATACATCTCATTTTGATTAAATATCGCTAGACGGTTGTTTTCAAGATCGTAGCTAGTGCGAAGCAATCCCATTATCTGATGATCAGTGACAAATCTAAACGCTTTATTCTCTACATCATAAATCTGGAGATAACGGTTGGCCCCCTGCAAATATAATAGTTTTCCATCTTGAGAAAACTCTACATAGTCAGAAGTTCTTCCATGATATTCTATTTTATCTACCACATTATCGTTTTCTAGATTGACAATTCTAATAAAACCATCATTACATATAGCTGCTGCAGTTTTGCCATCAGGAGCTACCCTAAAACACGAAATTGTTTGGTTATTTAAAATGCTTCGTATCTTGCCACTGTCGATATTAACAATCCATCCTGTTCCATCTGACTTGGTGTAGCAGAAAATAGATGCATCATTTGATATATCAAATGATTCTATGAAATTATCGATAGTACCCTCAGTAATTATCGACTTCTTAGCAACATCCACAACATAATACCCTTTACCAACAGTAAAAACAGCGTACCTCTTGTTAGCTGAAAGACCATATAAGAAATCAATTTTATCTTCAGACACTCTAAATTTATCGGTCTTATCTTTTGATATAGAATAGTATACTATCTCACACTTAGAGTTTATTACCGCGACAATATTTTCGCTAACATAAAAAACACCCGTTGGCTTAGCATCTTCCACATCAAATTTGCCCACTTGTTTGCCTGACTTTGAATCAATTACTACCACATTGTCAGTACCATCTGCCGCCCCTGCATCAGATGTCAAGAGCGCATACGTATTGCCACTAGGGCTTGAAGCTGCACCGTAGTAGAAATTGGATTCCAATTCAAATTCAACAGCGTAGTCATCATCCTCCAAATATCGCATCACTGTAATATTAGGACTGTTATCCCCTTGAGATACAATAGCTCCCTTATAAGCCGAAAAATCAACCAAACTATCGCTAACATCTATCTCGTCATTAGGGAATATATTACCCGTCAATGGATCAAAACTATTTATCTTACCATCATAAGAGCCTACAATTAGCACACCATTAGCTTTACCAATCATCATTTGCTCAACAGCAGAATTGCTTGTTATTGTTGAAATATCCTCACCTGTAGCAAGGTCTACAACATTTACAAATCTGTTTCCTGTAAAGGCAAGTATTTCACGTTCATTTCCATCATTATCTGCTCTTACACCAGTCTCTATATGAGTAGAAGCCATAAACAATATATTTTCTACATAATCATATTGTTTCTCCCAAAGCCTCTCTCCAGAAGCAATGTCAAACTTTTCCAAATGCTCTTTACTAAGCACACGAGAATTTAAATCATTAGCATCTATAGAAACAACAGCCAAAGCTCCATCATATGTGAAAGCCATATCTAAAATAGCACTCTCAGTCACTGGAACATCCATACTTACATTCAAAAACATGTCATATACTGTGACGTAATTTTGCACTTCTTCGTTTTCAGATTTCCAACCAGAATGTTCCACCGCTACGTAGTGTCCATCTTCAGAAAAAATAGCGTCTCCTGTGAAATTGGCATCAGTCTTATTCTCTTCAACTTTAAGCATGCTACCGCTGGTTCCATCAAGAATAACTGCCTCACCAACAGAATTATAATCTTCATCCAGTTTAGTTTTAATTAGCTGCACATATTTGCCACTATCATCTACATTTGCAAAAACTATCCCACCATCAATTGGAGTCTCATAAACTTTGTCGCCTTTAAAATCATATCCGCAAACAGACTTTTCGTTGGCTATGACTACTATATCTCCGCAAAAACCAAATGCTTTAATTCTAATCGGAGAACCCTGGTTATATTCGCACAGTTGCTTATGAATGCATTTCCTCTTATTTAAATCCCAAAAATATACGGTATTTTCGGTATCCAAAGAGACCACCTTATCGCCCTCTGGATTTCTAACAAACTCTACAACATTAGCATCATGTTTTAAAAGGCCATCATGCTCTATATCTATACCCATACTATAGGCGCCCATTGCCTCAGACAGAGCATATACAGAATCAGGCACAAAGGGCCTAACCTTATCATCTCCAGATAAGCCTGCCATGGCTATCTTGACAGCAGTATCACGATCACCTTCATTTAATACATCAAGAGCTGTCCTCGCCAACACCTTGGATTCATTTACAAGCTTTTGCCTATACTCAGCATCCAACTTCGCAAAATTGAATGATGCAAATAAACCAAATGCTATAGCAACTGCAGCAACGCCGCCCAACACCGCTGCGTTCCTACGAATCTTGCGTTCTCGATGACGCTGCTTCAAATCATCATAGTTTACATTCAAAATAGCCGCAGCAATGCGAAGTATCTCGGTCTTGAGTTGCTTTTTAACCTCACGTTTATTTGCTCCTCTTAAATCAGCAGCAAGAGGCTCCACCGAGTTGCCATTTTCATCAATCAGCAGCTGAGGTGGAAATGAATCTATTGGTTCTCCATCTACAAGAATAGTCAAAATCTTATCTCGGCCATGCATCTCTATAAAGGTATCAACCTCTTTCATAACCCATTCTGACTCCTGAGTTTTAGGAGAACATATCACAAGCAAGAAATCTGTCTCAGCCAAAGCAGCGGTAATCTTGCTGCCCAAATCGCTCCCTACTGGTAGTTCATCCTGATCACGAAATACTCTATTTATTTTTCTACGGCCAGTCTCTTTCTGAATGTTCTTTGGAATAGAAAGAGTCTCTAGCGCCTTATGAACTTTTTTCGCGACATACATATCGCGTTCAAAATGCCTATAGCTAATAAATGCGTCGTATTTCATATCTATTCTATATTCCTTAAAATTTTCACAATTTTAAATAACGGCATTTTATTATACAATTTTTCAATCATATCATCAATCCATCTTTTACATATTTTTCATGATTTTTGCAAAAAAGGGGATTCCCAAAAGGAATCCCCTTGCAAATCAATACCTAGATACTAATTCTCATCCACATATTTCTGGATGTTGCTAGCGTTTGCATATCTCTTGACTTCGTCGCCATTTACAACAACTAGTGTTGGCGCCTGCATAACTCCGTACTTTCTAGTCATCTCCTCCTGCTCCTCGGCATCAATAAGGATGTACTCCTCATCCTCGAGAATCTCCTTTGCTCTAGCGCAGTTTGGACATGTCTTTGTTGTAAACAAATACTTTACCCCTGAAACAGGCTCCTCTGAGACAATCTCAAGATTAACCTTTGGCCTCTCAGCCTCAACTCTTTTAGTATATGCTTCGCCTGCACGTTTGCATACAGAACCTGCTATATCATAAAGCTTGCGGTTCTTGAACTCTTGGGTCTTGCCTTCGTTCCAGTTCTGAACTGGACGATAGTATCCTGTGATACGGCTGTATACCTCAGCAGTCTTGCCGCAGTGTGGGCATGTGTAGTGCTCGCCGGCAATGTAGCCATGCTCCTTACATACTGAGTATGTAGGAGAAAGTGTATAGTAAGGTAATCTGTAATTCTCAGCAATCTTGCGAACAAGATTTGCAGCTGACTCCCATGTAGGAAGCTTCTCGCCAATGAAGGCATGGAATACAGTACCTGATGTGTAAAGTGTCTGAAGCTCGTCCTGAACCTCAAGAGCATCAAAGATATCTGATGTAAACTCTACTGGCATGTGTGAGCTGTTGGTATAGAATGGTGTATCGCCTTCCTTACCAGCTGTGATAATATCTGGGAACTGCTCTCTATCATGCTTTGCAAAGCGGTAAGTTGTTGACTCTGCAGGAGTAGCCTCAAGGTTGTAAAGATCACCATACATCTCCTGATAATCAGAGAGACGCTCACGCATGTGATTGAGCACATCCTTAGAGAACTGTTGCACTCTCTTGTCAGTCATGTCTGCACGAAGCCAGTTAGCATTGAGGCCAACCTCGTTCATACCAATAAGACCGATTGTAGAGAAGTGGTTATTGAATGTTCCAAGATATCTCTTGGTGTAAGGATATAAGCCCTCATCAAGAAGCTTTGTAATTACACCACGCTTAATCTTAAGTGAACGAGCAGAAATATCCATAAGCTTGTCTAAACGAGCATAGAAATCTGCCTCGTCAGTAGCCTGGTATGCGATACGCGGCATGTTGATAGTTACAACGCCAACCGA
>JAEEGK010019547.1_pt1 | contig 14512 bp, 6 predicted proteins | sample 8958771 | NCBI WGS metagenome assembly JAEEGK01 (sample SAMN16246547, study PRJNA631951) | gut metagenome | biome: gut microbiome; feature: rumen; material: SC-attached | host: Bos | place: Iran: Karaj | collected 2018-10
AAAAAACTTGAGCAATTGTTCATTGAACCCATAGTGGTCAACAAGCCCGTCATTACATTTAGAGGCAATTATGTCATTGACGGCCATCAATCTTGGATTCAAGCAACTGCATTCCGCCCTGAACAACGAATAATAGCATTGGATTATGACGGAAGCTTTAGTCCCATACAGTTTATGCGTATCATTCAAAAAGCGATTGAAGAAGACGACAAAAACGCTGGAAAACGGCCTCCTGAAACAAAAGATGGTTTCAATTTGTTCAATAAAGAAGTCACCGTAAAATACATCCAAGATTATATTGTTAAGAACATCACGAAAGAAACCATTGCTTGCTGTGTTGAACGCATTGAAGAGTGCATGGATGATGAATCTACTATAGATTGGATTGTGGCTAACTTATCTCGCATAAAACACAACAATTGTCCTGAAACATCCTAAAGGCAGCAATTCCGATTTTCGTCACCGAGTCGGGGATGGCGATGCTGGCATTGACAAAAATGACATGGTTCAGCTAACTTAATACGGCAATTCTAGAATGGCAATTTCATATTCTTCTTTCATCCATTCAGGAATATTCTCAACAGAACAATTCTTGTCAGTCACACAAATGAAACTGATGACAGGCTTGGCTTCATATTCAACAAGTCCAACACAATAACGATGAACTTCCTCATCATAACCCAGGGCTCCACCTAGGTATGTATACAAATCAACATCTGGGTGATGGTAATCAACAATTACGCCATTAAGCGACAATTCAAGTTCACCATTAGTCCTAACAAATTTAAAATCAAACGGTTCGTTCACGACGCACCTATCATGATAAGTTTCACACATTAAGTCATTTATATAGTTATAATCTGAACCATTTTTAGTCAATAACAGAAGAGGTTTCTGCCAAACGGCTTTTTTGGACACTCCTTCTTCGACTTTCTTGAGCAATTCCTTTTCGGAAATGAAATCCACTTTTGTATTCATATCATTATACGATTCCCTACACATCGCGAGGTTATTTAAGGGTGAATGATATCGTATCTACATTTTACGGGACAAACCTTAGATTTGCAGCGTGGTTGTCTGCGAACCAGGAATGCGAGAGCAAAAATAGTAAATTTGCGTGAAATACAGATAGAAAGTCTATAAAAGAATAACGTATAACCTGGACAATGGGATCGGGCGGTTAACAATGTGGGGCAAATGGGTAAGACCCAACTATCTTTTTTGCACCGCCCGACTTCCGTTGGCCACAAGGCCTGGATAAGAATATGCGTTCCGAACCGATAAGGTTTGTAGGCGAAGGCCGACGGTCCCAAAGTCCACAAAAGAGAATGCAAAACTATGAAGAATTATCAAATGGGCATTGACATCAGCAAGGAAAAGTTGAACATCTGCCTGAGGAAAGGCACGCAGACCGTCCGTGAGGAGGAAATCAAGAACACCGTGGCGGCCATCAAAAAATGCGTGAAGAGAATCGAAAAAGAGAGCGGCGTGACCAATGACGACCTGCTGGTATGCGCCGAGTTCACGGGAAGATACATCTATCCGCTGGTCTGTGCCTGCGACGAGATGGGACTGTTCTTGTGGATGGAGGACCCGACACGAATCAAGAACTCCTTCGGTGTCACTCGGGGCAAGGACGACCGGGTGGATGCCCGCCGCATCGCCGAGTATGCCTTCCGCTTCTCGGACAAGGCCGTGGCGTACGAGATGCCCGACAAAACAATCGTCTCTTTGAAAAACCTACTCACGGACAGGGACACGCTGGCCAACGACAGGAAAAAATACGAGATGCAGCTCCGCGACCAAAGGGGGTACATGGACTCTGAGGACTACAACCGCAAGAAGCGCTCGTGGGCCGCCGTTGTCAAGACGCTCGACAAGCAGATAGCCCTCATTGACGACGAGATCCAAAGTCTGGTGGAGTCCGATGTGAAGGTAAAGCATCAAACCGAACTGCTCAAAACGGTTGACGGTGTCGGGGACAGAATCGCCGTACGGATGGTCGTAGTAACCTTGGCCTTCACGCGCTTCGAGACCCCGAGACAGTTCAACTGTTATGCTGGACTCGCTCCGTTCCGATACACCTCGGGGAAAAGCATTTATTCCAAATCGAAGGTGTCCCAGAGGGCCAACAAGCAAATCAAGTCTCTCCTCCACCTCGCAGCCGTTTCTGTGGCAACACACATGAAATCAGGAGAATACAAGGAATATTACAAAAGAAAAACCGAAGAAGGAAAACATCCCATGTCTGTCCTCAACGTCATCCGTGCCAAACTTGTAAGCCGCATGTTCGCAGTCGTCAAAAGGGACGAAGCTTATCAACGAAACTATAAGATATTTACTCCTACTGAAAAAAACTTTCAAAAAACCGTTGCCAATTCATAAGAATAGATAGACAATCTTTGGCAATGGGTGAAAAATAGATTTCGGTGACAAAATCCCCCTGTTTGTTCAAAAAAAGACCTTTCGTTTGGATAAAGTTGCCAGTTGATTGAAATTAATCCTATTTTCGCAACACGATTTCAGTGGATATGGAAAAGAATAGCAACAAGAAAAAGACCGTTCAGGCCTTTGCTGACATACCTCCGCGTACCTTTGACCTTCTTCCAAGGTTTGTGGAAAAATATGGAAAGAAGAAAGTCATGTTTGCCTGCAAAGCCGATGGAGAATGGAAGAAATACCTGGGCCGTGACTTTGTGAAAATGACGGATGCCATCAGTCAAGGCCTGATTGGTTTGGGCGTGGGAAAAGGCGACCGTGTTGCTGTCATTTCCAACAACTGTCCTCAATGGAACATGGTCGATTTTGCGACGCAGCAAATTGGCGCTATCTTGGTGCCCATCTATCCCACTGTGCGCCAGAGTGACTTCGAGCATATCCTGAACCATGCAGATCCCAAGATAGTCTTTGTGGAAGGGTCGCTGCTACACAGTAAAGTCAAGGGCATCCTTGACGCCATGCCTGTGCGTCCGAAAGAGTTTGCTTTCAACCCTGTTGAGGGCATGATGACCCTGCGCGGACTGATGGTCTCGGTGAAGATTGACAAGAAGAGCATTGCCAGGTTGCAAGCTGCCAAAGACGCTGTGGCGCCTGAAGACGTGGCGACCATTATCTATACTTCTGGCACGCTAGGCACTCCCAAGGGCGTCATGCTGACGCATTACAACTTAATGAGTTGTGTGGCGCACTATGGTCCGCATTACCCCGTGCCCAGTTCGCACAAGGTGGTGAGTTTCTTGCCGCTGTCGCACATCTACGAGCGTTCGGTGCTGTTCACTCACCTCTATCTCGGCAATTCGACCTATTATGTGGAGAACTTTGGCACCATCATGCGTGACATCGCTGATATCAAGCCGGAACATTTCACTACGGTGCCTCGTGTCATCGAAAAGGTGTATAATGGCATTGTTAGGAAGGGCGACAAGCTGAAAGGCATGAAGAAACGCATCTTCTATTGGGCGTTCCAGTTGGCCGAACGCTATGACGAGACCGGTTTGAAGAAAAACAGGGCCTATCGTCTCAAGTTGCATATCGCCAATAGGTTGGTGTTCAAAGACGTAAGAAAGGCTTTTGGCGGTCGCTTGGAGTTCATCATTTCTGGGGGCGCCAGTCTGCAGCCGCGCTTGGTGCGCCTGTTTGCCGCCATGAATATTCCCATCATCGAGGGCTATGGCCTGACGGAGACCTCGCCGGTGATTGCCACCAACAGTCTCGCTTTGGGTGTCATCAAGGCGGGAACGGTGGGCGTGCCATGTAGCAGCGTCCAGTTTAAGATTGACCCGGAGTCGGGAGAGATCCTTGTGAAAGGTTCGCCAGTGATGAAAGGCTACTACAAAGACGAGGAGCAGACCAAAATCGCCATTGACGAGGAGGGCTATTTCCATACAGGCGACATCGGCGAGTTTGACGAAGACGGGTTGCTGAAGATTACGGGCCGCATGAAAGAAATCTTCAAGGATTCGATGGGCAAGTACATTTCGCCCGCCTTGATTGAAAACCGCTTCATGGAGTCGCCTTTCATCAGCAGCATGATGGTCGTGGGCGAGAACCAGAAGTTTGCCGCTGCCCTCATCGTGCCTAACTTTGAGCATTTGAAGGTCTGGTGCGAGGAGAACCATATCCCTTACACTACCAATGCTGAGATGATTAAGATGAAGGCCGTCAACGACCGCTATCGCAAGGAAGTGGATGCCTACAACAAGTTCTTTGGCGACTTTGAGAAAGTGAAGCGTTTCGAGTTGCTCGACCATGAGTGGACCATCGATGACGGCGAGATGACGCCCAGCTTGAAGATTCGTCGCAAGGCCATCGCTGAGCATTACAAAGACTTGATCGACGGGATGTTTGCTGAGTAAGCATCGTTTTGCCTTGCTCTTCCTTCAGGCGGTTTCCCAAAAATTTTACGTTGCGAGGTGCAATGTTGTAAAATATGCCTATTTTTGTCGAAAAACGGATGAGAAGTTTGCGTTGCATCATGATTGCATGGGTGGTCCTCTTTCAGGTCGCTTGCGCCAGCGTCAAGAACCTTGAGGCCGCTACGGATGGTCCTGTGGAGATCCCAAGGATTGTCGATAACCGCCCTAGTCAAGTCATTGTGCATAAGGGTTATATGGTATCCTATAACAACGAGACCTGCCTGCCTAATTGGGTGGCCTACGAATTGACTCATGTGGAGGCAAACGGCACCAGCAAGCGCGATGGCCGTTTTTATCCAGACCCAGAGGCGCAAGGAAGGCAGGCAACTTATGACGATTATAAGAACACAGGGTGGGACAAGGGACACATTGCCCCAGCGGGTGACATGAAATGGGATTCTCAGGCCATGTATGAAAGTTGTTATTTCACCAATGTCTGTCCTCAGAACCACAACTTGAATGGAGGTGTCTGGCGTTCGTTGGAGGAGAAATGCCGCAGTTATGCCTGCCGTTATGAAAGTGTGTACATTGCCGCAGGTCCCATAGTCGGTGAAGCGAAAAATGGAACAATTGGCACTAACGAAGTCGTTGTTCCGGATGCTTTTTACAAAGTGCTGTTGGTGTGTGTCGACGGCCGTTATGAAGGCATAGGATTCTATTTCGAGAACGTCGCCGGCCATAAGCCACTGCAGACCTATGCCATGACCATCGACGAGATTGAGGCCATGACGGGCATCGATTTCTTCTTTTCGCTTCCCGACAAGATTGAAGACGAGGTGGAAAGCAGATTCAATGAGGAAATCTGGTTTTAACGGAGATTGCGGATCAAGTCCGCAATGACTCCGGTGGTTTAGCGCAGGTTATGATGGGAAGGCTTTGTCCGCAATGACCACGGTGGTGCGTCTCTCAGTCTCGTGTTTCGCGTCTTATATGTAATCTAATTTTGCTCATCTACTAAAAAAAGAGGGTCCTTTTTTTTGTTTTTTCTGGTTAATTCGTAGGCAAAGGTTAATTTTTGTGTATCTTTGCAAGGCTTTGCCGAATGAAAGCTTCAAGTATCTATTGTTTCGGTTCGATTGTATAAATAAACCAAAGTGATTATGGAATTTGACGATATCTTTCAATCAAGTACGGATAATAATCAATCTTCGGACGACTTTTGGGCTACCGGTAACGGTTCAAAACAGGAAGGAAACCAAAGTTTCGACTTCATGGCCAATGATTTTTTTGATTTGCTGAGCAAGGATAGCGGTCCAACGGAGGCTGCTACTTTTGGTTTTGATGAGTTGATGGATAAGCCTAAAAAAGAGTTGGCGGATGTGAAAACGCCCCAAGAATCGCCTTTTATCCCGACAGAGGGTCTTGTTGCCTACTATCCCTTCGATGGCGACACCAACGATTATAGTGGTAACGGAAATCATGGAACCATCATTGGTGATGTTGTTCCGGCGCCTGACAGACATGGCAATCCCCAAGGAGCCTATCGTTTCCCAGGAGAACCCTTCAATTACATTTCTGTCCGTGATGCCGAAGTCCTTCATCTGAGCACTTTTACGCTCAGCGCATGGGTTTTTTCGGATGCGGAAGACTATGGTTCGGGTCCTAGAAATCTCCCCGTACTTAGACCCATCATTAACAAGGGAAGAGATATTATTAATGGTTCATACCGCTTGAATGTTAATGGCGTTGGTGCCCAAAACCTATACGAAGGGTCTAATGACGCTATTGTCGATTTCATCCCCCAAGTCGGTCAATGGCACATGATTACAGGAACGGTAAAGGGGAATCAGGCTCGTTTATACATCGATGGCAAATTGCAAGCCGAAACGACATTGTCGAATCCTTTCAGTTATGGCAATTCTGATCCTTTGGCAATAGGAATGCACTATTATCCCGGGGTACCACCACGATGGGCATATCCTTTTAAAGGCGTCATTGACGAAGTGAGAATATACAACAGGGCTTTTACGCCGTTGGAAGTGAATTCCCTATATAATTACGATGAAAGAGGTGCAGCTGTCTCTGTTGGCCATTCTGCCGATGCATCAACCGAGAGCCTGCCGGAGCAGAACTTCGGGGAGTTTGAAATTGACTATATGGACGAGACCAAACTCAACGTTGTGATCAACCACAACCCTTCTGTTAATTTTGCCATGCAGCAGAACAGGGTGCCGTTGCTGAAGGAGATTCGGGTGAGAAACGTATCGAATAGTTTGCTTTCCGATATGGTGTTTGAGGTCACTTCCGAGTTTGCCACTAGGTGGACCTGTGGCATTACTGAGCTTTCTCCGATGGAAGAGGTGAGTATCGTCGACATTCCATTGGCGGTTTCGGCATCCTATTTGGCCCAGTTGACCGAGGGCGTGGCGGGCAGTTTGCGTGTGCGGATCAGGATGGGCAAGGTAGGGTTGTACGACCATACCGTTGCCGTTGACTTGGATGCTTTTGACCAGTGGCGAGGTCTATCGATAGAGCCCAAGGTGTTGGCCTCATTTGTGCAACCCAAGCATCCGGCATTGCCTCCTGTTTTGGTGAAAGCGTCTGCGATTTTGGAGAAATGGTCGGGTTCGCCCTCGTTTGACGAATACCAGACTAGGGACCCCAATCGTGTTAAGTTGCAAATGGCCGCGGTGTTTTCGGCGTTGGCAGAGTTGAAAGTCGTCAATGTCTCCTCTGCAGTAGATTATACGCGTTCGGGTGACAAACTGCGTTTCCCTGATGCCATCATTGATACGAGGATGGCCTCTGATTTGGATATGGCATTGCTTTATGCCTCTCTGTTGGAAGCCATTGGCCTTCATGCCTTGATTGCCTTTTCGGAGGATGCCATTTTGGTGGGCAGTTGGTTGATTCCTGACTGTTTCGCTGACACGGCGGGCGATGACGTATCCCTGCTTTCTAAACGACTCTCCAAAGGCATAGAGGAGTTGTCTTTTGTCAGCGTAAAGTGTCTGTTCTCGGGCAGCGCCAAGCCTTTTGACAAGGCGGCCGATGATGCAGCAGCGGTGCTTTCGAATGTCGACAAGTTCCTGATGGTCATCGATGTGTGTCGTGCCCGCATGTCGCATATTCGTCCCTTGCCTTTGCGCGTGATGGGGAATAACGGTTATGAGATTGTCGTGGAAGAGGGCGATTTTGAGGCCGAACGGCCCATGCAGGTGTCGGCGGGCAATCTAGTCTTGGATGACGGTTCCACCGAAGTCACCAAGCAGACGATTTGGGAGAGAAGGCTGTTGGATTTGACCTTGCGCAACAATCTGTTGAGTACCAGAATCAATAAAAAGACTCTGCAGATTGTTTCTGTCAAAGTGAATGAAATCGAGGACGCTCTTGCCGCCAACCAAGAGTTCAAAATCATGGAATGCCCAGAAGAGTTGGTGGATCTCGTTGGCGTTGAAGGCATCTACCAAACTCCAAACAACTCGGATGCGGTTATTGACTTCTTGAGGGAGGAACTGAAACAAAACCGGTTGCATTCCTATTTGAAAAAGGATGATTTGGAGTCGGCGTTGACTCATCTCTACCGCCAGTCTCGTCTTTCGATAGAGGAAAATGGCGCCAACACGCTATATCTCGCCATCGGATTGCTGCGATGGTATGAGACTCCTGTCAGCACCAAACCGCGTTTTGCGCCGATATTGCTTTTGCCTATTGAGATGGTGAGAAAGTCGGCGGCAAGAGGCTATATCATCAGAGGCAGGGGTGAGGAGACCATGCTTAACATTACGCTTCTTGAATTGTTGCGTCAGTCGTTCGGCATTACCATCAGCGGTCTCGATCCGCTGCCTACCGACCATTCAGGCGTGGATGTCGTCAAGGTGTTCAACACCTTCCGTAACGCCATTATGGAGCAGACGAGATGGGATGTCGAGGAACAGGCCATTATCGGCACCTTCTCTTTCAACAAGTTTCTGATGTGGAACGATATCCACAACAATGTCGATGTGCTGAGGCAGAACAAGATCGTCAATGGATTGATTACGGGCCAGGTGGATTGGGGTGACGACTTACAGGGCGAGATGCCCGATTTGGACCAGACGTTCTCGGTGGGCGACTTGGCCTTGCCTATGCCTGCCGATTCGTCGCAGATAGAAGCCATTTCGGCCGCTTTGGGCGGGAAGAGCTTCGTCCTGCATGGTCCTCCTGGAACAGGAAAATCGCAAACCATCACCAATATCATCGCCAATGGCCTCTATCAGGGGAAGAAGATACTGTTTGTGGCCGAGAAGATGGCTGCACTCCAAGTGGTGCAGAAGCGACTCGAAACCATAGGTTTGGCGCCTTTCTGCTTGGAACTGCATTCCAACAAGGCGAAAAAGAGTGTGGTGATTGAGCAGTTGAAGCGCACGGTTGAAGTGACCAAACAAAAGTCGAGCCAACAATTCCAGAAAGAGGCTGCACAACTGAATGCGCTGCGTAACGAGATCAATGAGTATGTGACTGCCTTGCACCGTCCTTATCCCATTGGGCGCTCGCTGTACGACTGTTTCTCTGACTATAGTTCGGTGGCCGAGTTCACCTCGGCAGAACTGCTGCCTTTCGAAAACGTCGAGTCGCTGAAGGAAGAGGACTTGCAAAAGTATAATGCTTGGTTGCAAGAGTATGTGTCAATCTGCAGCATCATCGGCGACGTTTCGAATGCTCCGCTGCGTGCGTGCAAAAACTCCAACTACCAGCCGGCACTCAAGTCGGAGTTGCAGGCCAAATTGGTTGCGTTGAGAGACGAGGCCGAAGCCTGCAGGGTCAGTTATGAAGCCTACTGCAATGCTATGGGCTTGACATTCTCCGACCGTTTGGAATGGATGGCCTCGCTGCAGGACTTTGTCTCGAAGCAAAAAGACGGGACGATGCTGCCTGAAGTCTTAAGATCGTCAGACTTTGATGCCGACGTCGATTGGGCAAGAAGGTTGATTGCTGCCGGAAAAGCCAAGGATGGGGCACGCCAGGTGGTATGTGAGCATTTGGGACAGCAGTTCCTGAATGCCGACGTGGAGCAAATGAAACAGGAATGGCAGGCCATAGAGACCTTTATGGAAGGCTATCCAATGGCCAAGTCAAATGCAGGATCGGGCAATTTTTCGCAAGTTTTCACCCAAGTGCCACAACGCTATCAGCAGATGATGCTTCAGTATTCGGTGGTAGCAGGTTGGCTCGGCATGGAAAACGAGACCCCATCGGTCTCTAGGTTCGAACAGTTGAAAGCAATGCTCAATTCGTTGCTCGAGATGCATCTGCTTATCCCGGATTTGTTCTCGGAAAGCACCAAACGGCAGTGCAGGGCCGACTTGTCGGACTTGATCGGCCATGTCGAAAAGCGCAACCAATATCGCGACCAGCTATTGAAGCAGTTCAGGCCTACCGTTTTCGACTTGAATTATATTGAGCTTCAGAATGAATGGGTAGAGGCAAGTTCAAAGAGTTTCATCTCTAAAAAACTTGGGCAGAGCAAAGTGCTTAAGAAAGTGAATGTTCATGCCCTGTCGGAGGTCTCCGAAGAAGAGATGCCAGACTTGCTGGTGGTTCTCAGGGGCTATTGGGATGAAGTGTCAAGTGTTTACCATTATTCGGAATGGGCCAAGAAACTGATGGGCTATGAATGGAAAGAGGGCAACTTCGACATTGTCTCGCTTCGTAAGGCCATAGACGTTCATACTGCGATTCACGGCCAACTGCTGTCGATGACCCAGGATGAAAGAAAGACTGCTATGGTTGAGTCTGCGTTGGTGGCTTGTGTTGGAAACGACGTGCAGAACTTCCACGCCATGAAGGATGTGGACATCCATAGGTTTATCCGCTCGTTTGAGGATTTTGTCGCTCAGTACCAGGAATTCAATAAACATGGCGTGCCATCGGCGACGGTGCTCGCTACAATCGATAGATACCAAAGAGCCGATGCCTGGCTCACCGAACACCAAATGCAGGGGAACCGGTTGTTTGGCTGTTTATGGCAGCCTGATGCTTGCCAATGGGGCGCATTGGAACAATCGCTGTTGCAGACTGGTGAATTGTGTGCCGGCATTGCTCGTCTGGAGCAAGATGCAGAGAAGCAAAATGAGGTTAGGATGAAGTTGGCAGCAAGCATAGAACAGGGTGTTTCGGGCAATGTCGTGACACAAAACGAAGTGCCGAACTATCATGAGATGCTATCATCATTGCAAGCGCAGAGCGCTGAATGCAACCGTTTATTGGGCGGTGAGATGATTTCCATTGACGATAGCAATCTCTTGTCTAGCGTGTCGACCGGCGCCGATTTTGTGTTGCAGCATTTGGACGAGCTTAAAGACGCCTGCAAATACAACGAAGTCGTGAATTCCATTCCCGACAAGGCGCTTCAGCCCTTGGTCGACAAAGTGGAGAATGGCACCATTGACGGCATCCTCATTGGCTTGTACTACAAGAAATGCTTCGCACGCACTTATGCCGAGCATATTCTTTCCGTCGATCCTTTGTTGAGCAACTTCCATGGGAAGATGTTTGAAGAGAAGATCGCCTACTACAAGCGCTTGTGCCAGAGGTTCGAAAAGTTGACTCGCGAGGAACTGTATGCCAAGTTGGCGTCGAATATGCCCAATTTCCAGGTCGAGGCAGCGGGCAATTCCGAAGTGGGTATCCTGCAACGCAACATCCGAAATGGTGCGAGGGGAATGTCGCTGCGGTCGCTATTCGACAAGATTCCCGACCTGCTCACCCGCATCTGCCCTTGCATGCTGATGAGCCCGATTTCCGTGGCCCAATACATTAACGCCAGAGGCGCGAAGTTTGACTATGTCATTTTCGATGAGGCGTCACAAATGCCCACGTGCGAAGCCGTTGGAACCATTGCGAGAGGAAAGAATGTAATCGTGGTTGGCGACCCGAAGCAATTGCCTCCAACGTCGTTCTTCGAAGCGAATGCCTTCGATGAGGACAATGCCGACAAAGAGGACTTGGAGAGCATCCTTGACGACTGCTTGGCACTCTCCATGCCATCGAAATACCTGCTGTGGCACTACCGCAGCAAACATGAGAGCCTGATTGCCTTTAGCAATATGAGATACTACGGCAACAAGCTGATGACGTTCCCATCGCCTGATGACTTGACCACAAAAGTGTCCTTCCAATATGTGGATGGCATTTACGACAAGGGCCGCACGAGGCAAAACCGCGAAGAGGCCGTTGCGGTGGTGGAAGAAATCAGGCAGAGGTTGTCGGACCCGGTGAGGTCGCGACAGAGCATTGGTGTGGTGACGTTCAACACCAACCAGCAGTCCTTGATTGAGGATTTGCTCAACAACCTTTACCGGCAGAACCCGAAACTGGAAAAGATTGCCTTGGAAAGCGAAGAGCCCCTCTTTGTCAAGAATCTGGAGAATGTGCAAGGCGACGAGCGGGATGTCATCCTGTTCTCGGTAGGTTATGGTGCCGACAAGATGGGTAGGGTGTCGATGAACTTCGGTCCTCTTAACCGCGATGGCGGATGGCGCCGACTGAATGTGGCGGTGTCGCGCGCCCGTTATGAGATGAAGGTGTTCTCAACCCTCACTCCCGACCAAATCGACTTGAACCGTTCGTCGGCCCAAGGCGTGGCTGGGTTGAGGGCGTTCTTGGAATATGCCCAAAACGGCAGGCTGTCGTTGGCATATGAAACCGCCAACAGCAAACGCACCAACGACTATTTGGTGCTATCTGTCGCCGAGGAGATTAGGATGAAAGGCTATGAGGTGAGGACCAACATCGGTTCGTCGGGCTATCGCGTCGACATTGGCGTCGTTGACCCACAAGACCGAGGCAAGTTCGTGTTGGGCATCCTTTGCGATGGCTATAACTATGCCACTGCCAAGTCGGCACGCGATAGGGAAATCACGAGAGGCATGGTGCTTAAGCTGTTAGGATGGCGCATCAGTCGCGTGTGGGCCATGGAGTGGTGGGAGAGTCACGATGCTGCTTTCCAGAAACTGATGAGCGACATAGAAAAGGCCATCTCGGGAAAATGGGATGAGGAGGTTGAGGAGATAACTCCAGAACAGGAAGACATGGAAGAGGAAGAGGTGGAGGAGATTGTAGACCCGAAAGCAGTGCCCTACGTGAAAGCTGAATTGCCCGCTATGCCCTCTGTGACGCCTGACGAGGTCATAGGAGGCGGCTATGCCCACACCATCTTGAAAATCTTTGATGACATCATCAGAGCCGAAGCACCGGTTAGCAAAAAGACGCTCCTCAAAAGAACGAATGCGACCTTGGGCATTGCAAGGGCGGGACAACGGCTGGCACCTTATTATGATGCCTTGTTGAGAAGCCATGGCTATCCCAAGACAGTGTATGGTGAGGATATCTTCTATTGGAATGTCAATCAGGATCCCCGCCAGTTAGACCTGTACCGTCCTGAGTCGGACCGTGATCCTATGGATATTGCCCCGGAGGAAGTGATGGTGGCTGTGTGCCAGGTGCTTGACCAGCAGGGCGCGTTGCCCGAACAAGACCTACTACGTCAGCTGGCCAAGCGCTTCAGGTTCTCGCGTTTGGGCGACAACGTTGTCCTTTCTATGCGCCGTGGCCTTGAACTGGCGTGGAAGTCTGGCAAGGTGATTGTGGAAAACGAAAGGGTGAAACTGGTCCAAACTTCTTCATAACTCATGCATTACTTTGCAACATAAACGAAAAAAACAGACAATAATGAAAAAGTCGCATTTACTGAAGATCTGCAAATGCCTGCTGTTTACAGCAGTGATGTGTTTGGCGTCAACGATGCTTTTTGCACAAGATGGAGATTATAGTAATTATTTATACAACCCCCGACAACTTGTCGCGAAGGGCGATTGCAGAGGCGCACTAAATCAATATATTATTTACGTGCGCCTTGCAGATCAGACCGATAAAGAATTGGAAACACAAATTGCGCAGTGTTTCGAGGACAACGCTGCTAAGGCAGCGATTCCTGTTCAACAAGTTACGCAACCTTTATATGTGAAAGATTATGAGGTTTATCAAAATGGGAAAAAGTTGACGGATAATGAGGTTAGGAGACTTTTTGCGAATACAGAATCATACGATTTGTATGACAAGGGGATGAACTTGGTAGATAAAGATTTTTCTACAATACGAGGCTTGAACATTGGCGTTGGAACAACGTCTATTGTGGCGGGTGCCGTTTTGACTTGTTGGTGGATAGGGGTGTATACTAACCAAACTGAGGCAAAAGAAGCAAAAGCATCAATGGAAGAATATATGATTGGCGGTACGGATGCTCCAAGCGCTAATCATCCATGGTATGACCATTATGTATATTATAGGAATGAATATGAGCAAAAGACAGAACAAGCAGAAAAGGATAGAAGAATAGCAAAACCAGGACCTTGGTTGATAGGAGGAGGAATAGTACTGTTGGCAGTTGCCGAAACCCTGATTGAGAAATCGGTGATATCGTCAGGACAAAAAAAGATTCGCAAATCCGTCGATCTTTATAACAACAATAATAGGGCTTTGCGTTCGCAGAATGTGTTGGAGATTGATTACGGATTGACGGGGAACGGGGTGTTTTTGACGTTTTCGTTTTGATTTAGTAGATGAGTAAATTTAGTTACATAAAAGACGCGGGACTTCGAGACGTGGGACGCGAGACATAAGCCTCGTCCCGTGTCCCGTTGTCTCGTGTCCCGTGTCAAATGAATAGGTAGTTTATTTTGAACAGTTACTTATGAGTTTCCTTAAAGAATATACCCTATTAGGTGAACTTGGCAAAGGCGGTTTTGCCAAGGTCTACAAAGTGCGGCACAATGAATTGGGCTATATCCGCGCCATTCGTGTGCTGAATGAGTCCATTGCCGACGAAAAAAGCCATACCTACCAGAAGTTCCTGCACGAATGCAAGGTGCTGCTACGGTTGGGCAATGGCAACCACCGCAACATTGTACATATATACCAACCTCGCCTGTTGGACAACCATGCACTGGTTGAAATGGACTATGTGGACGGACAGGATCTTACTCATTATTTGAAAGAAAATGGCAGTTTCCTACCTATAGAAGAGGTGCTGCGAATGGTTCAAGAGATGAGCAATGCCTTGTCCTATTGCCATGAGGACATTTATCAGTTTTGCATGGATCCCGATGAAGATGACT
>JAEEGK010019549.1_pt1 | contig 14512 bp, 13 predicted proteins | sample 8958771 | NCBI WGS metagenome assembly JAEEGK01 (sample SAMN16246547, study PRJNA631951) | gut metagenome | biome: gut microbiome; feature: rumen; material: SC-attached | host: Bos | place: Iran: Karaj | collected 2018-10
CGGTGATGACACAGAGTGCGGGCAAGTTCCGCGACACCTTGGACGCAACCGCCAAGTCGGAAGGCGCGTTGAAAGACTCTTATAACAACTCCCTCACTGCCCGCGACCAGTGGGGCATCGCCGCAAACAACATCAAAAAGTTTATGATTCAGGCGGGACAGTTTATGGTTGTTATTAACAGTAATCGCCTTAATTTTCGGCGTGATTAACTGTTCGGCACAGAAGAAAAAAGCCGTGCGCGAGTTCCGTTATGAAGTCGTTTCAATGGGTGTAGGCTCGCAAGGAACGGATTTGATTAAAGTTTACAGTTACTTGAAAAACGAAAAAGAACTTTCGGACATTACCAAAATGAACGCCATTCATGCGGTTCTTTTCAAGGGCATTGCGGCAACCTCCGGAACAACGGCTCAGCCCGCAATGGTAAAACCCAAAGAAAAGGAAAACAATGCGGAATTTTTTGAGAAGTTTTTCGATAACGGCACTTATAATCAGTACGTTACGCTGTCCTCTGACGGTGTTGTAAATCCCAAAGACCGTATGAAAGTCGGCAAAGAATACAAAATCGGCATTATCGTTTCGGTCAACAAGCAGGATTTGCGAAAATATTTGGAGAGCGAAGGTGTTATAAAAGGCTTTGGCTTTTAACGTTAAAAAAAATCAGAAATATGAAACTGAGAGTTTTAATAATTATTATAGCCTTGCTGACCTCTGCGAAGGTTTTTGGTCAGGTAAAACCAACGCTAATGGTTTTCCCGTCCGATAATCTGCTTAACGATATGGGTTATGGAGAATGGGTGGATGATATGGGCGCAGAAAAGTTTGTAAGACATTACCAAAAGGCATTATTGAATAATGATTTGAAATCTTGCATAACAAAAATTGAAGAATTATTTTCTGACAGAGATTTTAACTTGGTAAGTTTGCAGTATGCTAACACCCAAAATACAGGTAGAGGTAATAGAAGAGGAACAAGTGTGGTTACCTATGATGTTCGTTTAGAATTGGAATATGAAATCGTGAAACAAGGTCCAAGGGATATTCTGAATTTCAAACTTCGAGCGTTAGATGCTTATAGCGGAGAACCTTTCTCAACGGTAGCCGGCGAAAGTGCCCCTGCGATTGGTGCAACCACAGCGAGTCTCTTGTATGAGGCGGTAATTGATAAATTTGATAAGTTTGCCGAAGGCATTCAGAGGTTCTTTGACAATACTAATGAACTTGGCAGACTTTCACGACTATACATTGAAGCTACCGAGGAGGTCGTACTTCCAAAAGGATTAAAGCTTGTAGTTGAAACATGGCTGAAACAAAACTGTGTTAACGGTCAATTTCAATTTTCACAAGGTCAGAATGGAATATTTCTCGAATATAAAAATGCGAGAATGCCTATTTTGGCACCCGACAGATCTAATTTGGATGCATCAAATTTTTACCAGGGTTTGGTCGATGTTCTCAGTGCTAAATATGGTGAATATAATGTTGAATTAATGTATGGCATTGATTTTAACGGTTCTGATGGTGGAAATTTGGGCGATGCATTTATTCAGTTCTCACAAAAAGAATAAAACTATGAAAAATAGGTTTAGTTAAATTTTAACAATGGCTTTCGGTCTTTGCTGTGCTGTGTGTCAGTCGTTTGCACAGGAACTGGCCGTTGCTCCTGCACATTTGGTCTGTGATTATAATGTCCCCGAAAAACTTGACACTCAGGTTAAGTCGAAACTTCAAAGGGCATTGTCGCAGTATGGAATCAGTGCTGGAGCGGGCATGTCGCGTTTTGCGATGGTTCCCGAAGTAGCAATAAATGACGAGCAGACCCTTGCAACCGTTCCCGTAAAATGCAACGTCGATTTTGACTTTGTGGTAACGTTGCAGGACGCTTTCAGCGGAAAAGTTTTTTCAACGTTTACGCTCTCTGCCACGGGTACGGGCAACAACAAAGCCAACGCGCTTTCGCTCGGTATTTCAAAGCTGAAACTTTCGGGCAAGGATTTTTCGGAGTTTTGCGAGGATTCCAAAAAGAAGGTTGTCGCATATTACGAGTCGCAGGTTTCGACTATAATAGCGAAATCGCAGTCGGCGGCAAGTGCGCGGCATTTTGACGAGGCGTTGTACATTTTAGGCGAGATTCCAGAAGAATGTCCGTCGTTTGCAACAAGGGTTGCGCCTTTGATTCAGGAGTATTATGAAAAAGAGCGCGACTTGTTCGGTGAGAAGATTTTGGCTGACGCACGTGCGGCATGGGCTGCAAGTCCTAACGCCGAAGGCGCGGCGCGTGTTGCTGAAATATTGTCATATATGCCGCCCTCATGTTCTTCTTCGTCTGCTGCGCGGGATTTTGTCAGCAAAATCGGGACGAAAGTCGAAGCATTGCAAAACTGGGAACTGCGTTATATGGAGCGCGAACAGGCTTACAAGCACGACGAGCGCAAAGCGGTTATTGAAGCCGCCAAAGCAATCGGCGAGGCATACGCCAAAAACCAACCGGTGCCTATTTATAAAGTAAACGTTTGGTAGACAGATAATTTTTTCATAAAAAAAGTGCTGCTGGAAGAAAAAACAAGCAGCACTTTTTTTATACAAACGAATCCGCCATCAAATCTTTCCGACCTATGAGGCTGAAAATTGTGATTTTGTTGTCTTCGTTAAGTATTCTGAGTGTTCTTAAAATCTCGTTGAGCGTTGAGCCGCTTGTTGTAACGTCATCAATTATAAGTATGTTTTGTTTACGGATTTCGGCGCAGAGTTCTTCGTCTGCCTTGGTCTTGAACGTCAAAAAACGGACGATATACGGACGGAAACGGCTCTTTTTCACATCTTTGGCTATCGTGAAATAATCCTTTTTGTGAATATCGTCAAGCATATCTTGAATTGATTTTTTAACTTCCTCTTTTTGCTTTTCAGTATAACGCGGGCGGCCGTTTTCAAGACACTTGTTTAGATATTGCTTTTCGTATGCGGCAATGTCAAAATCGATATTAGACGGCAACGCTTTTACAAGTTGCATTTCTTGAAGGTTAGGCTGTGCGAAACGGTAAATGTAGCGCATTGTATAATCGTTTACCTCGCTTGACGATTCGGGCATAACAACAAGGTCGTAATCATAGAGATTGACCTTTTTGTGCAGATTGTCAACGGCGCGTTTTATAAAATCGGTCAAATCGGGATTGTTTTTCAATCCGCCCGTAAATTTCAGATATTTTATAAATTCTGTTCTGAGGCTCCCAGGAACGTTTTCCGAAAATTCATAACCGTAATAAAAACATTTTCCGAACGCCTGAATCATATATCCGTTGCCGGTAAGCGTTATAATATCGCTTTGATTATCGTGCAGAAAATCAAACACAAACTCTTTTGTATTGTCAAAAAATGTAATGCCCATAATTCGCGGAATGTTTTTTTGCAAAAGTAAAAGTGCAGTTCCGTATTTTTCGGGGCTGCACTTTTGGTTTCATAAAATTTTTACAATGCTTTTTTAACGTTTTCTTCGATTCTTTTTGCCAAATCTTCGGAAGTTTCCTTGACGAATTTTTCGCCGGTGATGTGTTCGTAAAGTTCGATGTAACGCTCTGAAATGCCGTTTACGATTTCGGGTGTCATTTCGGGAACTTTCTGACCGTCTTTACCTTGAAAACCGTTAGCCATAAGCCATTCGCGTACAAACTCTTTTGAAAGTTGACGTTGCGGCTCGCCTTTTTTGAATCTTTCTTCGTAGCCTTCGCTGTAAAAATAACGTGAAGAATCGGGCGTATGGATTTCGTCAATGAGGATAATTTTGCCGTCTTTTTTGCCGAACTCGTATTTAGTGTCAACGAGAATAAGTCCGCGTTTTGCAGCAACTTCGGTTCCGCGCTGAAAAAGTTTGTAAGTGATTTCCTCGATTTGAGCGTAATCTTCTGCCGAAATCAAACCACGTTTTATAATTTCCTCTTTTGAAATATCTTCATCGTGACCTTCTGCGGCTTTGGTTGTCGGGGTGATTATCGGCTGAGGAAATTTTTGGTGCTCTTTCATTCCTTCGGGAATTTTAACGCCACAAATCTCTCTTGCGCCGGCTTTGTAACTGCGCCAACTGCTGCCGGTTAAATATCCGCGGATAATCATTTCAACAGGAAACGGCTCGCATTTTGTGCCGACCGTTACCATCGGGTCGGGCGTTGAAAGTTTCCAGTTAGGAACGATGTCCGAAGTCAAGTCCAAAAATTTCGAGGCTATCTGGTTCAAAATCTGACCTTTGAACGGAATACCTTCGGGCAAAACAACGTCGAATGCCGAAATTCTGTCCGTTGCCACCATGACTAATTTTTCGTCGTTGATGTTGTAAACGTCGCGGACTTTGCCGTGATAAACGTTTTTTTGACCTTCAAAATGAAAGTCGGTGTTAACTAATGCTTTTGACATTTTTTTATATTTTTAATTTTGTTTCGTGTTTTTCCGCAGTTAAATTTTTGTCATACGCCTCGATAATACTCTGAACGAGTTTGTGCCGCACGACATCTGTTTTGTTGAAACGGATAAACGAAATTTTGTTTATGTTTTTCAAAATCCTCATTGCGTGAACAAGACCCGAATCCCTTTTGTCGGCGATGTCGATTTGTGTTTCGTCGCCGGTGATTATGAATTTGGAGTTTTCGCCCATACGCGTCAAAAACATTTTGAGTTGCGAAATCGTCGCGTTTTGAGCCTCATCCAAAATCACCGCCGCATTGCCGAGCGTCCGTCCGCGCATAAAAGCCAGAGGCGCAATCTGAACAATCCTTTCTTCAATCAACGCTTCAAGACGTTTTTGCGGAATCATGTCGTTGAGCGCGTCGTAAAGAGCCTGCATATACGGGTCGAGTTTTTCTTTCATGTCGCCAGGCAGAAAGCCGATTCTCTCGCCCGCCTCCACCGCCGGACGGCAGAGAATAAGACGTTTTACCGCGCCGGATTTCAGGGCTTTGACGGCTAACGCCACCGCCAAATACGTTTTGCCAGTGCCGGCTGGTCCGGTTGCAAAAATAAGGTCGTTTTTGTCAAACGCCTCAACCATTTTTTGCTGGGTCTCGTTTCGCGGTTTTATGGGCTGGCCTTGAAGCGAATAGAGTATCGTCTGACCTTCGCCCGCAATGAGAGCCGCCTGCTGCTCGTTGTTGTAAAGCAGTCCGTCCAACTCGCTGTCAGACAAAGTATTGTATTTGAGAACGTGTTTTTTTATCTTTGCGATTAACGCTGAAAATTTTTCCGTTTCGGCTTCTTCGCCCATAATTTTCAAATCGTTGCCGCGTGCCACGATTTTAATTTTCGGGAAAAGTTCGCGTATTTTTTCCAAACGCTGTCCGCCGACACCGTAAAAATCTATCGGATTAAGTGTTTCTAATTCTATTCTTGTTTCCATTTTTGTTACATCATTTCGCCAAAAAGTCCTTTTTCACGTTTCTTTTTCAGCCTCCAAAAATACGATACGTCTGCCATCGGCAAAATCTGATATTTGTTTTCTGAATAAACGCTTCCGGCTATAAGTTTTATTCCGCCCGAAATCATCAGCCTACGGTGCATTCCGGCATAACCGTAAACAAAAATTTTGCTTTCCAAGGAATGGTCTTTGACGTTCCAGTCAACGGAATAAAAATCCAAATCCACAAGCATGTTGAGATTGTCCGTCAGATGAAAATCCAAGTCCGCGCCCACAAACCAGACTATTGTGTCAAGACAAACAGCCGTTTCTCTGTACCAAAGCGGATTTCTTGTAACGGGCGGCATCGTAACGTCTTTTTTTATCTTGAAAGAATTTTTGATTCCCGCCCTCAGCGTAAACAAAAAATCCGGGCCGTCGCACGAAGTCGCCTTTCTTAAATAGAGCGACATTCTGAGTTCGTTTCTCATCGTGATAACATTCGGCACAATGCACGAATCGGCGATATAGTCGGGCTTGTGTTTTTGAACGCTTTTGAAAAACATGTTCGGGTAGTCAAGATTGTGAACCGTGCCAAACCATATATCGCGGGATTTAAAAAATCCCTTGTCTTTTCTTGCCGGCTTTTTCCACCAAAGATGTTTAAGTCCTGCGTTAGGAAGTTTCCAGTCGAGAAAAACCGTCGAAAAGACTTCCGTTTTTTTGCCTACACCATAACGGGTAGGTGATAAAAGCGAACATTCAAATTCTCTATGGCGTATCGTAAAGGCAGTCGGACGGCTTTGAAAAGGCACTTGCGATTTCAAAACTGCCGCATAAAGCATAAAAAGTATCAGAATGACGGTGTTTTTCATCAGAAGAAACTATGACAAGAATATTTGTTAATCGGTCTTGAAACTTGTACGCCAAGCGTTGCTATTGCGCAGTAACTAAGACTTACGGGCGCAAGAAATTCCTCGTAAACGTGAAAAGTGTTTACCATAAACGCAAAGTCAAGAAGTATATGCTTGTAATACACTCCTCCGCCGGTCATTATGTAGCCTTGAAGTTTTTGCGCATGATACGGAAAAATTTTCGGTTTCAACTCCCTATCCGATTTAAGTTTTTTCGGTTCGTTTTGATGTATCCATTCTGTAACTTCGTCAATGTAGTGATATTCAAGCGAGCGTGCCTCGTCAAACATCCACGCCGGAGCAACCCCTGCATAACAATAATACCGCGGATGAGATTTGTGTTCGGTAGAAAATTTAAACTTTATCGGGAAAATCAAATTGCTGAGCCTTGTGTCAACAACGTATGTAATTCCGCTAAATTGTGCTAAATTAGAGCCGTAAATCGTACCGCCCGCACCCAAATATCCGAAACCGATTGTCCAATATTTCCGTTTGCCAAACCTTTGCGAATAATTAGCCTCGTAATAGTAATTTGTCAACCCTGAAACGCTGCCTGCGGGATTTTCGTGTTTGGGAATTACAAACTGAGAGTATATAACGCCGCCTTTCATCGTAAATTGTTGCGCTTGAAGCCCCGTTACGATAAAAAACGACAAAACAATTATGGAAAGTCTTACTCTCATCTATCGGTGATGCCTATAAGTTTTTGAACGCCTGTTTTTTACAAAGTATATTCCGGCAGAAAAGGAAAATACTTGATTTCTAAGTTTTTTATTATTAATCTGCTTTTTGTTTTTGTCCTCAATAGAGAAAAATCCGATACGGTAATCAACCCCCACGAAAAGGTCCATACCTCCCGAAATTGAAGTCTGATAGCCCAAACCGAAATTTGCTCCGACATCGTATTGACGCAAGTCGTTTACAAAACTTGCCTCTTTGCCGGAAATTCTTTTAGCACTGTCAGGAGAAATAGAATCACATTTCCAAGACCGTTCGGCAGCAAGGGCAATACCTACGTAAGGACCTACCTTCGTGTAAAAATCACCGAACTGCTGTTTCCAAGTTATTGGGATAATCATAAAGTCGATGTTACGGTTTTCCCTATATTTTATATGAAAATTTCTTTCCTGATAGTCCTTTTTTATCATAACGCCCTGTTGCGAATATAGTGCGCTTACTTCAAGAAAAGATTCGTAAACGAGCGGAAATGCCACATGTATGCCCGGACACATTCCGATACGTTTTGTGGCATCTTCAATTCTGTCATCGCCGATGAGGTACGAAAAATTGACACCCATACTTGCCCCTACGTTGATTTGCGAAAATGCGTTAAGGCTGCCAACAAGAGCCGTTATGACTAATATAAAAATTTTTTTCATAGCGAATCGTATTTGTATTATAATATATAAACGGATTTTTCTTTGCAAAATTATAAAAAATCCGTTAAAAATTTCAATTCTGGTTTTCCCAAGTTCTGCCCGAAAGCGAATATACTCTCCATTTATCGATAACTTCCTGCATATCAGAAGGTAACTCAGAGTCAAAACTCATTATTTTGCCAGTTTTCGGGTGCTTAAATTCCAACGTTTTGGCATGAAGAGCCTGCCTCGGCATAATCTCGAAACAATTGTCAACAAACTTTCTATACTTTGCAAAAGTCGTGCCTCTTAACAACCTATTTCCGCCATAAACATCATCGTTGAAAAGCGGGTGGTTTATGCTTTTCAAATGGACGCGGATTTGATGCGTTCGTCCGGTTTCGAGTTTGCACTCTATGAGCGTAACGTAGCCGAACCTTTCCAAAACTCTATAATGCGTGATTGCAGGCTTTCCGATTCCACTGTCTTTGGAAAACATGCACATACTTTTTCTATCTTTCGGATTTCTGCCGATATTGCCTTCCACAGTGCCTTCTGTTTCGTCAAAGTCGCCCCAAACCAAAGCCTGATACCTTCTGTTGACGGTATGATAAAAAAACTGCTGCGAAAGGTTTACTTTTGCGGCTTCGTTTTTTGCGATTACCAAAAGTCCTGACGTATTTTTGTCGATTCTGTGGACAAGTCCGGGGCGCGTGTCAAGGGCATCAAATTCGTCGCTATGCCCCAAATGAAAAGCCAAAGCGTTGACAAGCGTTCCCGTAAAATTGCCGTGCGCGGGGTGAACCACCATTCCGGCTTTTTTGTTGACAACTATTACGTCGTCGTCTTCGTAAACGATGTCAAGCGGAATATCCTCCGGTGTCAACTTGAAGTCGAAGTGCTCGCCCGGAAGCATCACCGAAATATCGTCGCCGGGGTGAACTCTGTAATTGCTTTTAACGGCTTTTCCGTTAACAAAAACACATTCGCTGTCGGCGGCTTTTTGGATTTTGTTGCGCGAGACTCCCTGAATCCGATTGTCAAGAAACTTGTCGATTCTTTCCAAATTCTGCCCTTTGTCAACTATTATGTGATAACGTTCGGTTTTTTGACCGTTGCCTTCGTCGGTAATTTCCGCCGTTAATTCGTCGTCTTCTTCGTCAAGCAAGTCTTCGATGTTTTCTGCCATATTTTTTAGTGTGTTATTAATAGTTTTTTTCTCATTTTAATTTCCTCAAAATCAATAATATACATTCCGTTTTTGAGGTCGTTTACATTTATCTCGTTAAGACCGCCTTCAACGAAAGCAGACTTTACTTTTTGTCCGTTAAGATTGTATATGCTTATCCTTTTGCATTTTGAATTTTCCATATCAATATAGAAAAAATCGTTTGCGGGATTAGGATAAAGTTTTACCTCGAAAGTTTTCGGCATAATGTCCGTTAACGTTGCCGTTTTGAGTGCTCCGAAAGCAGGACGCAACATAATCTGACCTTTTTCTTTTGAGAGTTTCCACTCGCCATTGAGGTTGAAATACTTGTTGTTAGGCTTTTCGGTGTTTTTGTCAAAACCCATGGCAATAATGTCTTTTGAAAGTTTTTCCCAACCTATAAAAAATGTGTCGGCGATTTGCACGGGATTCTTAAACTCAAAAAAAACGAATTTTTCGGTTTCGTTTTTCGGAACGGCAACGTTGTTTTGTGAATATATTTCCACTAACGGATTACCGTTTTTGCAGTTAAAAACCTTGATGTTGAAATAGTCAGCCTGCGCGTTTCTAAACACGGGACAAAAATACATATAAACCCCTGTCAAGACATCGGGCGTTAATGCAACAAACCTTACTGCCGCAAGTCCGCCCTGACTGCCTTCGCCGTAAAGTCCGTAGGCTGCCTCAGCCGTGCCGTCGTCGTAAGCGTAATAATTCAGAAAAGTCTTTTTGACGGAAACTTCGTTGTTGTTAGGAAAATCCTTTTTTGTAACATCGCTGACAAGTTTTACCGTAATCTCGCAGTCCATAATAGTGTCGCTTTTTGACGAAAAAACATAATTAAAATCCTTATTATGATTTTCAAAGTCCATATAAGACGGCATATTGTAAGAGCCGAGAGCAAATTTCTCGCCGTTAAGAGTGAGATTTATCGAGTCCAAAAGCCGTGCCTTTTTGTCGTTGTTGCGGTAAAAGACCGAGTATGAAAGCGGCATTTTATGTGTATCGTTCAGATAATGTTTCCAAGGCACGCTTGTATAGTCGCCGAATTTTATTACAGGGTCGCTCGTTAGAGAAACGTCGCTGTATACGGTATCGCTTTCCATACGGTTGCGGTCAAGTTTTACGTAGTCAACAAACCAAAAATCACAGTCCCCTACCAAATCCTTCTGACTTTCGCTGCCGAGGCTGAAATAATTTCTAAAACGAAATTTAAACCCCTTTTGGAGGTATTCTTTTTCCGTAATGTTTATCATTTCCTGCTCAAATGAGTTTTTATTCGCGCCGGAATATTGACGAATGTTTGACCACTGATTTGTCAGCGGCGAAAAAAAGTCAAGACACAAAGAATCTTGTTTTTCGGGATAATCACCGTTGCCGCCCGCTTGAAAATAAAAACTCAAAAAAACTGTTTTGTCATTAGGATAATTTAAGTTGATAGGACGGCTTTCAACGGTATCGCCCGCCGAAAAGTTGCCGTAATAGGCATTTTGATAAAAATTTTTGTCCAAGTCCAAAGCATCAAAAACCAAGACACCCGTACTCGGCGGATTTTTAGCCATATAGCGGGAAATATTGCAGCCCGAATTTTTCCAAAGGCTATCGGCCGGTTTGGAGCCGAGGTACGAAAAATCGTCAAAAAAAGGCAGTTCAAGCGTGTCGGTCTCTCCGGCAAAAACCATTGCCGGAAACACCAACGCCGCCCAAAGTAATAAAACCTTTTTCATAAACTGTTTTTTATCTTTTTTGTCATTAAAATTCGTCTTCTTCGATTATGTTGTCCTCTGTATCCGCGCCGGAGTTATAGTCTGAAAAACTGTCGCTGTCATCGGAATTGTCGTCTTTTTCCCACATAATCAAGTCGATAACGTCGCCTTTGTAAAGTTTTTTGCCTTTTGAAATTTTTGCTCCGTTTATCCGCGCCTCTTTGAAAAGGTCGTTATGCGAACCTTTTTCTTTCTTAACATTTCCCAAAAGCAAGCCCCTTAACCTCAACTGCTCCTGACAATCCACGAGCGAGCGTCCGTTTAAATCCGGCATTTCAGTGATTTCTTTTGACCATGTTTTGTAGGTTAAGAACACCTTTCTGCCCTCCTTTACCGAATAACCTGCCCTCGGAATCTGTCCGCCGGGAATTATAGTACCGGGAGCAACGCTACTGTTGTAAACCGAGTCCGAGATTACGGGTTCGAGTTTGCGCTCCAAAATAAGTTTTTGCGCTTGTTCCAACGTCATTCCTTCTACCGAAGGAACGCTTACTTCCTGAGAGTGCCGCGTGTAAACCCTCAACGCCAAAAAAACAAGCACAAAAAACAACAATATAGAGCCGAGCCAGATACAAAAATTTTTTATGAAATAGGCGGAGATAAAAAACTTTCCCCACGCCTTCAACTTGTCTTTGAAAGAATTAGTGTTTTCCTGAGCCATTTTATTGTAATTTTTCACCGCAAAATTAAACTAAATATGCAAGAAAAAAAAATTTTTGAAAAAACATTAAAAAAAAGTTTTGTTAAACCGATAAAAATAACAATATTTGTAAGCCGAAAAATATGTCTGCGGCAATTAAATGAATGACAAATATGCCTGACAACTACTTGAACGAAAAAATCTTAATCGTAGACGATACACCTTCAATAGCCGGTTATATACGGTCTGTATTGGAGGAATACGGCTATGCTGTCTCGGAGGCTTTTGACGGTAACTCGGCGGTTATGATCGCCAACCAAGAGCGTCCGGATTTGATTTTGCTTGATATTATAATGCCGGATATTGACGGTTATGCGATATGTTCCTTGTTGAAAACCAGCGGCAATACGCGGGACATACCCGTAATTTTTATGTCTGCGCTCAACTCGTCTTTTGACAAAATAAAGGCCTTTAAGTCAGGGGCAGTAGATTACATAACCAAACCCGTACAAAGCGAGGAGATGATTGCGCGTGTGAGGTCTCATCTCAACATACGCCGTCTCAACCGCGAACTTCTTGAAACAAACCGCTCGCTTGAAGAAAAAATCACCGAGCGTACCAAAAGTCTTGAAGAATCCAACAAGAGAATGACGGAACTCAACCGTCAACTCGAACAGACCGTATTAAAATACAAGGAGGCAAAAGACAAGGCCGAACTTGCTGAAAAAATCAAGACAGAGTTTCTTGCCAACATTTCGCACGAGATTTATACGCCTATGAACGCGATTGTAGGCTTTACCAACCTTGTAAAAGAGACCGACGACGAGGAGCAGAAAAACGAATATCTCGCTTATATAAAAAGCAACGCGATAAAACTTTTGTCGGTTTTCAACAACATTTTGGATTTTTCGCAGACCTTGACAGGAAAAACTTCGCCTGTTTACCAAAAGGTGAGGATTGCCGATGTTTTGGATTCGGTTTACAAAAACAATTTTCTTGACGCACAGTCAAAATCGCTTGAAATTATCATCAGCAACGAGTGCGACAAGGATTTTGAAATTGAGACCGACAGAAATATGATTTTCAGGATTTTGGACAATCTTGTTAACAACTCCTTGAAATTTACCGACCGAGGCAACATAGAAGTAGGCGTATCTAACAGCGGAAACACGGTTGCCTTTTACGTCAAAGATTCGGGCAAAGGCATCAATCCCGAACTTTACGACAAAATTTTCAAGCCTTTTGAGTCTGGCGAAGACACTTACAGACGCACTAACGGCGGAGCAGGAATCGGACTCCCGCTTGTTAAAAGTTATGTCTCTATATTAAAAGGTGATATTTGGTTTGACTCTTCACCCGGTGCCGGAACTATTTTTTATATTTCAATTCCGACAAAACAGGATACAGCGGCTCAGGCAAAAACTTTCAGCGAGTACGAGGGTCTGAAAATTCTTGTCGGCGAAAACGAGGACGTGGCTTTCATACTTTTGAACGAGATTTTGCAGACAATGAAGTTTGAGGTTCTGAGGGCAAAAACCGGACGCGAACTTTTGGAACATTACCGCAACAATCCCGATATAGAACTGATAATCAGCAACCTCAGTTTGCCGGAGATTAACGGCTCGGAGGCGATGAAGATTATCAGAAAAATGGACACGAAAATTCCGATGGTGGCGCAGATTCCGTATTTTTCGGCAGAGGAAAAGCGGCAACTTCAACTCTCGTGCTGCGACGCTTTCATCGACAAACCGGCTAACATTCAACAAGTTAAAGAGATAATAAAAAAATACGTTAATATTACAAAACAATAATTTTATTTACACAAATGGAACAAAAAGCAATAGACCTTAAAGCGGCTGACAATGTCAGATTACTTGCCGCTGCAATGGTAGAAAAAGCAAAATCAGGACACCCCGGTGGTGCAATGGGCGGTGCGGACTTCGTACACGTATTATTTTCAGAATTTTTGAAATTTGACCCCTCAGACCCTGAATGGGACAATCGCGACAGATTTTTCCTCGACCCCGGACACATGTCTCCGATGCTTTATTCAATTTTGACACTCATCAATAAATTCTCGCTCGAAGACATTAAAAATTTCCGTCAGTGGGGAAGCGTTACTCCCGGACACCCGGAAAGGGACATCAAACGCGGTATTGAAAACACATCAGGTCCCCTCGGCGTAGGACACGCTCTCGGTATCGGTGCTGCAATCGCTCAGGAATTTCTTGCTGCAAGATTCGGCAAAAGAGTTCAACACAAGACCTACGTTTACATTTCGGACGGTGGTATTCAGGAAGAAATTTCACAAGGCGCAGGCCGTATCGCAGGTTTCTTGGGGCTCAAAAACCTCATCATGTTCTACGATTCCAACAAAATCCAGTTGTCAACAAAATGCAACGAAGTATCTGACGAAGACACTTACGCAAAATACAAAACTTGGGGCTGGAACGTTGTTAAAATCAACGGTAACGACGCTGCTGCTATCCGTCAGGCTTTGAAAAACGCTCAGGACGAAAAAACAAGACCTACCCTTATCATCGGCGAGACCGCTATGGGTAAAGGTATTGTTACCGAAAACAACGAAAACTTTGAAGGCAAATGTTCAACTCACGGTCAGCCGGTTTCTAAATCGGGCGGCTCTTTTGAGATGACAGTTAAACATTTAGGCGGCAATCCTGAAAATCCGTTTGAGATTTTCCCCGAAGTTAAAGAATATTACGCTCAAAAACTTTCTGAAAAATCTGCCGCTGCAAAAGCAGAAAAAGAGGAAGAAGCAAAATGGGCTGCTGCAAATCCCGAACTCGCTAAAAAATATCAGCAATATTTGACCAACGATTTTGAAATACCGTCTCTCGAAGATCTTAAATTCGACAAAGCAACAGCAACCCGTGGTTCACTTGGAAAAACGCTTGCTGCAATGTACGGCAAAGTAGAAAACTTGGTTGTTGCTTCGGCAGACCTTTCTAACTCAGACAAGACCGACGAGTTTTTGAAAAAGACCAAAGCATTTGTTCCGGGCGACTTCTCAGGCTCGTTCTTGCAGGCAGGTGTTTCGGAACTCACGATGGCTGCACTCTGCGTTGGTATGATGCTTCACGGCGGTGTTAAGACGGTTTGCGGAACATTCTTCGTATTCTCTGACTATGAGAAACCTGTTCTCCGTGTCGCTGCCTTGATGAAAACTCCGGCAATATCCCTTGACACACACGACTCATTCCGCGTAGGCGAAGACGGTCCTACACACGAG
>JAEEGK010019552.1_pt1 | contig 14509 bp, 10 predicted proteins | sample 8958771 | NCBI WGS metagenome assembly JAEEGK01 (sample SAMN16246547, study PRJNA631951) | gut metagenome | biome: gut microbiome; feature: rumen; material: SC-attached | host: Bos | place: Iran: Karaj | collected 2018-10
TTGCAAAATATTCTTTAGATATTAATATTGATGACATTTTCTCACGCTCTTCAGCAAATTGATCATTACTTGCTTTTTCTTCTTCATATGCTTGTCCTTTATTTCCTTTCTTTTTTAAATGGGGATTGTATGCTCTTTGGAAACCATTGTTTATTTGTTTGGATAGTTTCTTCATTTTTTTTTTAAGTTATTTTTTTTTATTTTTTTTAAAGTCAGTTATGTTAAGGTTATTAATTTAGTTTTTAATTATAATTATATTTACTTATTTTGTTTTTTCTTTTTTTTTTTGATTATTCTAAAAATATGAAAAGCTTTGAAAACCTAGAGATTGTTATCATTTATAAGTTCAAAAAGGTTTTATAAAAAGATCAATCAAGAAATAAAAATATGAAAGAATTTGAATATACTTTCTTATTCAATGAATTATTTTAATGAAGGTGAATCATATAATAATTTTATTTCTTAATCACTAAAAAATAGAAATTTTTAATTAATTGATTGATACATTTTATTTTATTTCCTGATTATTATGATAAAAGTTCCTTTATAATAGAGTTTCACAATTTTAAATTTAAATAAAATAAAACTTCACTTCAAAATTTAATTGAAAAATAAAAAAATTCTTTAAAAACAGAAGATATAGAAATAATTAAAAAATTGAAAGAAATAATTTTAAATACTAATATATTTAAACTCAAAAAGAAAGTGTTTATTATTGAAAGAACAAATAAGAATCAATAATTAAAAAAAATTTAAAAATTATTTGATTTTATTTCAAATCATATTAATAAAAATAATGAATTTATTAAGATTTACATTGTTAAATTTGCATATCTTTATTTAATTTCATGAAATATGAATTGATAAATTTTGGCATTGATTAGCTTCATTAATATGAATTATTAAAGACTTTAGATTTATCTATTTATTAAAAATAAAGTTATAAATGTTGGATGGATATTTTTGTGTTGTTCTTTTCATTTTGATTTGTCTAATTTAAAAAAATGTAAATTATTAATATGACTGATATATTATCTATATTATTATATTTTAATAAAAATATTTAAATATAATTTTATTATTAAAAAATTAATTTGAAATTAATTTATTATTAAAAACAACAATAACTGAATTTTAATGGTGAAGAAACTCATAATTAAAAAAAAAAAAATTAAATTACTTATTACAAATTTGAATAAACAAAAAAATTTTTAAATAATACTATTTTTAAGTTATTATTTTATATTGAAACAATATTTACAAGATAAATAAATCCTTAATTAAACTTTAATTAATTATCATTCTTAAATTGCTCTGAACATTTTCAGATTTTTTTTGTGATTCTTCTTTGAAATAATTACATCGATTACAATTTTTTCTAAAAGCAAAGTTAATATTTTTACAATTAAAACACTTCCAATCACCTTCTCTTCCTAAAAATTTATTTTTTCCATTTTTAATTTTCTGACTTTTTCCTTTAGAATTTTTCAAAAAAAAATTCTTCATATCATCTTTATTTAAACACATTTCATTAAATTTCTTAGAAACATTAACAGCATTATTAACTAAATTTAAATTAGAATTTTCTTTCTCAGAAAAATTAATTTTCCTCATAAAATTATTTTTTGAATTTTTTAAAGTATTTAAAACATTTTCTTCTTCATTTTTCTTATCATGGTAAAATTCTAATAAATAATTAGTTTCAATTTTAAAAGGTTCTTCTTTTGTTTCTTTTAAATAATTATTCATTGACTTAACAGGAGAACATTGATCTAATCTTAAAAGTAATTCTGAGGTTAAGTAAAATTCATCTTTTTTTTTCTCAGTACAATTTTCTTCTTCATTTTCATTTTCTATTATATTATTTCTTGATGAATTAGATATTGATGATGTATTATCTGTTTCTTCTTCTTGAGTTAATGTGTTTATATCATATTTTGGAGTCGATATATATAAAAGTGTGTTAAAGCCTTCTTTCTTTTTTATTGGTGTTGTCATTTGAATAATTTTTTTTTTATTTATTTTTTCAAATTTTTAACCGCCTTTAATATTTTTTTCTGAAAATTAATTTTTTTTTTAATGAAGAATTATTTTATAATTTAAATTTTAAATTTTATATTATTGATTTATGATATATTTAATATGATATATAATATAGGAAATTATATTTTTTTATTTTTATTAATAATGTTAATTAATTATTTTTATAAAATAAAAATGAAAAAAAAATTATAAAATAAATCATTAATAATATTAAAACTCAAAAAAAATTATTTAAATATATTACTTCTAAATTATCATAACCTTAATTTTCTTTTCCTTCATTTTCCTCAGTATCAATTATTTTTTTTTCTTCACCTTCATTATTTTTAGGATCTTCAATACTAATCATATTAGAAGTATAATTATCAATAACTTCTTGTGGGATATCAGCTTCGAAAAAAGACTGATCAATAAAAGTTTTAAAATTTTGAAATTCTTCTTCATTATAATCTTCATCAAGATATTTCTGATATAAATATTTAATATTTTTAGCCATTTTCATAACAATTCTTCCATGAATTTCTTCATCATAACCAGGATTTTCTTTTATATCAACAGTTAATAAAGTATTATTTTTTCTCATCATTCTAATAAATTTCTTACAACCATCTTTACTAAATTTATTACAAGAAACATCAATATTTCTAATATATTGATCATAACCTAAACTATTTGAAATGTCTTCAGCTGAAGAATCACTTAATAAATTTCCTTTTAAATTAATAGATATTAAACCATTAGCATAATCATTTGATGTTGGTTTTTCATTTCTTAATCCAAAAGCCCAAATTACTTGATCTCTTCTTTGAGTTTGTCTTGATATTATTCTTGCTATCATATCACTATATTTATCATTTAAATTATTATATGCTAAATCTAAATATGATAAAGTTTCATGAGTTAATAATCCTTTTAATAATATATCATATGATTCTATTGATATTGTACAATTATTAATTGATAATGCTTTTAAAGATTTATTATTTATTAATCCTGGAGATAATACTTCAGATATTTCTTTTGTTATTTTTAAATTTGTTAAATTAAAAGTAATTAAATTTAATGATATTTTTAAATTTTTTGATATACCAAGAACTATATTTTTTATCATTAAATTTCTTTGTATTTCTTGATCTCTTTTTTCTCTTTTTTCTTTGTCTTGTTCACCTTGAGTTAAATTTTTATTCTGTTCATTTTTTTTTTGTTTCATTGATTCTCCTCTTCTCGGATCATAAGGTCCTAATTTAATATGTAAAAAATAAGTATATTTATTTAATATTTTAGCAATAGCATTTATTCCTTTTAATTCAAAATTTTCTAAAAATAAATTTAATGTATCTGAACGTAATTGACTTATTATTTGAGTACTTGGACTTGCATATGTTTTTGCACATATTTTTTTATAATCTTCTATTGCTTTTTGATTTTCTTTTATTTCTTTTGTTCTTTTTGATGGTTGAGGATCTTGGTTTGGAACTGTTAAATTTTTTGAAGTAGAAATTGTCTTGTTTTCTGCTTGACTTATTGTTTGATGGTTGTTTGAAATTTCAGTATTAATCATTTATTTTTTTATTAATTTAGATTGTTATTTTTTATTTTTATATTTTTTGATTTATTTAATTTTTTTTAAGAAAAAATTGTTATTTTATTTTAAGAGTAAATAAAATAATTATTGATATTTCTATTTTAATAATAAGATAATTTTTATTCTTTTTAATTTTAAATGAACAAAATAAGAAAAAACTACCCATAATAAATATAATTTAATTAATTCAGTACAAATTCCAACTCCTAAATAAAGACTAAATTTTATAACAAAAGTAGGACCTTCACCTAAAGGATGAATTAAACCAATAGAAATTAAAATAATCTTTAAAAGAAAAAGTAATAATTCAAAAAGGAATAAAGATTCATAAAGTTTATATCCAACAAAAGCATCATTATATTCAAAATTTATTGTAGAAATAAACAAATAAATTCCTGAAACTAAATATAAAACTGAATAAATAAATGATTCTAAAAAGTTAAAAAAATTAGTATTTAAATAAGTCATTAATACATCTAACATTCCTAAAATTATTAATATTATTGATATTATTTTTACAGAAACAAATAAAGAATATCCACAAATAAAGTCTACTTCAACTTTTTCAGGTTTAAACATATATAAAAAACATTCTTTTCCTGAATTAAGATTATCATTGTATATATCTTTTTTTTGATTTTTTTCTTCAATTTTTATTTCTTCCTCTTTTATTTCTTTATTTTTATTTTCTAATTTTACTTCTTCAGACATTAAATATTTTTAATTCATTTTTAAAAAATAATTTTCAATAATCATTAAAGAAGAAGAAAAATGAAAAAATTTTTAGTAAAAATATTATTTTTTATTTTTATATAATACAATTAGCAATGTTGTTTTCCAAGTAAAAAAGGAGAAATATCAATAAAAGATAAAACAGTAGATTTAGAAGAAGATGGAAATAATGATAATATAAATCAACAAAAACCAGATTCAGGTTTAAGTACATTATATAATATAAATAAAAATTTAAATTATAGCAAAGGCTCAAAATGAACAGTCAAATCAAAATAATTTTGAAGATCAAAAAAATGAAAAAATTCTTTCTTTAAAATCTTCATTAAAAGATAAAAAAGAAGAAAAAGAAGATAATGAAAATAATGAAGAAAAAGAAAATATAAATATGAAAAATAGAAAAAAAGAAAAAAATAATATTTCTGAATTAGATTTAATATTTTCTAATAGAAAAATATCAGATGAAGATATATTAAAATCTAAAATTTTAATAATTAAAGAAGAAGAAGGAAATTTATTAGGAGGAAAAGAAATAAAAATAAATGCAGGAGGAATGGAAGAAGGAAGAGGAAAAAAAGATGGAGTTTCTATTTTTTCTATTCTAAATAATAATAATAATAATGATTTTAAACCTGATTTTTATTTAAATTGCGAAGAAAAATTTTCTTATCCTTATATTTTTGTTATTTATTATGAAAATAATAATTATTATATTAGAGCTTATTCTAAAGAAAAATCTGATAATAGATTATTGTATATTAAATTAAATGAATATTATTCTTTACCTTTAAAAGAAAAAGAAATTATTTGTGTAGGAAATATTTTATTTCAAATCATTTTACTTGAAAATAATCAAATTGAAATAACTAATTTATCCGATCCAAAAGAAAATAAAAAAATATTTGAAAGTAAGATTAAAGAAGTTACGATTGGAAGAAATAAAAATTGTAATTTTAGTTTTCCTGATGATAAATCTTTTAGTAGAAAACACACTACTTTTTATTTTGATGATAAAAAAAAAGAATGGATTATTTTTGATGGTAATAAAGATAAATCCTCTACAAATGGAACTTGGGTTTTTGGTACTCATTCTTTTTTAATTAAAAATAATATGACGGCTGAAATTTTATCTTCTAAATTCAATTTTATTATTCAAGATAATATATAAGAAATAATGTTAATATGATAATATTTTAATGTAAATAGAAATTTTCAAACTGCTTATTTTTTTTAGGGAATTTACTTATTCAAATATAGTAATTATAAAGAAATCAAAATAATAGAAATATGTTGTATATTTAATTATTATTATGTTTTTAATTTTTTATAATTTTTTAAAGATTTAAAATTTTTACTTTTTTTTTATTAAAAAACAAAAAAATAATTTATTTATATAAAAAAATTAATAAATGGAAAGTGAATTATTATCAACAAATTCAAATGAATCTTATAATAAAAAGAAATTATATTCATTAAAAATTGCAAAACACGAAAAGATTTTAAAAAATTATTATCAATCACTGATTTTATATTGGAAAATTTTACATATAATTTTATTTTTATTCAATATTCCATTAATTTTTCATTTATGTTATTTAGCTGAAAATGACATAAGTGCAAAATGTACTTTTTATATTTTAATATGTGCAAGTGTTATTTTTTTAAATTTAATTAGTAACTTTTATTGTTTAATTAAATTATTCCAAAATAAACCAATTGATGCAACAAAAGAAGTAAGTAATTTTTGTTTATTATTTTCATTTTGTTTAATTTTCCTTGCTTTAATTTTAAATAAAAGATTATTAGGAAAAGGAGTTTATTATTTTTTAAATAATAAAACAAATTATCAAAAAATTTATGAAGCTTTACTTATGATTGTTTTTGCAGTATTATTATTAACTTTTAAAATGAAAGAATTATTTAATGAAGATAATATTCCTAAACAATATTCTTTTTTACCTAATCAAGATGAAAATCAAGATCAAAAAAGTGAAGAAGAAGAAAATGAAGATGATGAAAAAGAAGAAGAAGAAAAAGATGAAAATAAAGAAATAATAAATATAAACGAAAATAATAATAATATTTAAATAAAACTACCTATTATATTTTAATTGTTCTAAAAAAAATTAAAATTAAATCTTTCTATTTAAAAAAATAATAAAATTCATAATTAAATTTATTTAACATTTTAACAACATTTCCTTTTTTTCTTTTTGTCCAAACCTAACTTATTATTATCTCCAACAGTATTTATATCACTTTGATCAACACTATTTTCAGGTAAATTAGAATTAGCTCTTTTAGAATTATTAACATTTAATTTTTTATTTTTAGCTTCGTTACCAATTCCTAAATTATTTTCATCTTCTTGATTAGAAGCATTATCATTATTTTCTTTTTCTAATTCATTAACTAATTCTTCTTTATTTAAAACGTCCCCACTTAAAGTAGAAAAAAAAGGAAGAGTAACAACAGAAGAAAATAACATTGTCAGTAAATTAGTTTCTTCTTTTGCTGAAACTTCAAAAAAATCCATTTTTTTTTCTTCAGAAAAATTTTTCCCTTCTTCATAAGAAACTTCTCTTTTATCTTTTAAATCAATTTTATTTCCACAAATAACAATATTTGTATTTTCATAATTATTAATAAATTCAATCCAAGAACTTAAATTATCAAAAGTTTTTTTATTTGTTATATCATATACTAATATAATTAAACTAGCTCCTCTAATATAATTAGGTATTAAACTCTTAAATTTTTCTTGACCTGCAGAATCCCAAATTTGAAATTTAATTGATTTTCCTTTATATTTTAAAGTTTTACTAAAAAAATCTACTCCTATTGATGGTTCATATTCTTCACTAAATTTTTGACCCATTAAACTATTTATTATTGATGTTTTTCCAACTGCAACATCACCTACTAATATTAGTTTTTGTTTGCTTATTTGATAACTTGTGTCTATATTTGCTTCTTCTGTCATTTTTAGATTATTTTTTTTCTTTCTTTCTTTTTTTTTGAAATATTTTTTTTCTTAAATTATTTTATTTGAATATATTATTTTATTACTTAATAAATTAAAATATTTACTTTTTTTATAAATAATATATATATAATCATCATGTTAAAAAAAGAAATTAAAATAATGACATAATTATAATTAACTTTTTTTATCTTTTTTATTTTCTGTATTCCATCTATTATAATTAAAGAACCCAACAATAATAGAAATATCATCTCTTTCAAAAGATTCATTTTTCCAAGAAAAAATAGCATTATTAACTAAATTTTCAGCAATTTCATCTAAATTATTTTTTTCAATTAAATGATAAATTTCATTAATAACATCATCACCATTTATAACATCCCATAATCCATCAGAGCCTAAAACAACAGAAATGAAATTATCATCAATAACTTTCACTTTAATATCAGGTTCAGATATATTTCCAATTAATTTTGAATCAAAATCACCAATTGTTCTACTTATAGCTAATCCAGGATAACTTTTTTCTTTTAAAAATATTCTATAAACACCACCTAATTTACCTTTTGAATTTTTACTTTGACGAACTATTCCTCCATTACTAGTTATTCTTTTTTTTTCTTCTGGATTATTTGGTTTATGATCATTACTTAAATTTTCATATTTAAAATTTATTGTATTTTCTTTTATATTATTATTATTTTTTTTTATTAATATACAACGAGAATCTCCTGTATTTGCACAAATTAAATATTTTGATATATGGAAAAGAATATTTAAAGTTGATCCACTTATATTTGAATTAAAATTTTCTTTTTGTAAATCTTTATCAAATATATTAAATATATTCTTTATTAAACTAAAATTATTCCTTGTTAAATTTTGATATATAAAATCTTCCATTATTTCACTTCTATATTTTTTAGTTAAATTAAAAGTTTCTTCCTTTGTGAAAGTTTTTATTATTTTTTTCTTTAAATATTGAGAAACTAAATGACCATTCATTCCATGTCCATCCATAATTGCTAATATATCAAAGTTTAATTTGAAAATATTATTTAATATAATATATGAATCTTGATTTATTTTTGTTTTACCTGAATTAAATGTTCCAGCTCTAGTATATCCTCTTATTTTATTTAATATAAATTTTTCTGTATGAAAGCAATCAATAAATAATTTTTGTTGGGGAGAATTACTTTTTGATTTTGAATTACTGGTTTTATGATTATTTCTGTTATTCTTGTGTTTTAAGTTATTAAATAATATTTTATTTTTGTTGACAGATAAATTTTCAAATAAATTTATTTCAGTAGTTAACTTTATATTTGGTGATAATGAATTATTTAAAAAAACCTTCTTTGAGAATGAACCACTTGAAGATTTATCTTTCTTTACAATTTTTATTATTTTACATTTACTTTTTGGTTTATTTATATTTGGTATAATATTTAAAGTAGAATTACTGTTTATATAACTGTAATTATTGATTGGTAAACTAAAATTTGGTGAAATATTTAATTTTGGTAAAACTCTTTTTCTTGAATTAATAGATGAAATATCTGATAATAAATTATTATAACTTTCAATTTTTTCTTTTGAATGTTTTGTTGAAATTATTGAGTTTTGTTCTGATGAATCAGAATCTTTTAATATTTTATTTAGAAAAATAGATGTATTTATTCTATAGAAGGGATGGTTATTTTTATTTTTATTATCTATTATATTAATTTTTGGAATTTTTCTTGAAACTGATGTATTAACTATATTCATTTATTTGAAATTCATTATATAATTAATAATAAATTTAAAAAATATTGTAAATGTAATATATATTCATTATATAAAACATAAAAAAAATATATATATTATTTTTAAATATGCTGATTAAAAAATATTTATTAACTTAATCTTAACAAATTTTAAATTAATTAAACCATCAAAAATTAAAAAAAGAATTTATTTATATGACCAAATTTTCATCGAATGATCTCCAGAATAAGACAAAATTAAATCATTTTTCAAATGACAAAACCCAATAATATTATTATTATGGGCAAAAGTAATTCCTCCTTTGTATTTAAAATTATTAAGATCATAAATTAAAATATTTCTTGCCCAACCTCCAATAAGAAGTATATTTTTTTCTTTAATAGAAATAATACCATTACATCTAAATAAAAGACGAATAGATGCAATAATATTTTTTTCTTTCATAGAAATAATTTCAGCAGTATGTTCACCACCAACAATAATTTTATCTTCATCAATTCTATATAAACCATTCCAACAACCACAAATCGCTTTTGGAATATGATAAAGAAATATAATATTAATTCCATTATCATATACTTTAAAAAATTTAGTTCCATTATATCCTCCAGAAATTAAAATATTTTTATCTTTTAATAATAATAATCCATTTATATCTTTATTATCAGCAATCGAAAGTGAATTTTGATAATGATTGTTAGTAAATTCCCATACTTTTATTGAACAATCTTCTGAACAAGAAATTAAATTATAATTATCAAAATATAATGCACAATATATATCTTTCATATGTGCATTTTCAATTACTTGATTTAATGTAAATTTTTTTTCTTTTTTAATCCATGTTTTTATTGTTCTATCATATGAACAAGTCACAAAATTATTTTCATCTTTTACATCAACATTAATAATTGATCTTAAATGAGCCTTTTTAATATCTTGGATAATTTTATAGTTTTTATAATCAAATATTTTAATTGAATAATCATCTGAAACTGAAATTATATTTCCTGAAGGAAATATTTTTACATTTTTAATCCAATCATTGTGTGCATAAATATATCTAATATTTTTTAAATATGAATTTCGTGAATCTTCAATTATTTCATTATCATAATTTGTTTTTAAATCTTTTTTATTGTTTTCATATATTTCTTTTATTTTCGTATTTGTTGTTTCTACATTTTCGTATATTTTATTATTGCTTTCATTTAATTTTTGATTTTGATTTTGATTTTGATTTTGATTTTCATTTTCATTTTGATTTTGATTTTGCTTTTGATTTTGATTTTGCTTTTGATTTTGCTTTTGATTTTGATTTTGATTTTGATTTTGCTTTTGATTTTGATTTTGCTTTTTTTGTATTTTTGATTTTTTCTGTCCCATTATAGTAAAATTAATTTAATTTAATTCATAATAGTAAATAATTTATAAAAAAATCCATATTTTAGAGAAATTATATGTACTATTGTTTTTTAAAATTTAATTAGCTCAAAAACATTATTTTATGTTTATTGTTTATCATTCTATATAATTAATCACCTTCTTAAAAGCAAATTTTATAAATAAATTATTCAATAAATTTGCAATATTCTATCTATTCTAAACTTATGAGTGTTAATAATTTAAGTTATTCAAATATATTTATTTAGATTCAACTATTTTTTTGATATAATAATTTAATTAGGAAAAAATGCATTTTTACTATATTCTCTTTCATTATTATTAGAATTAATTTCTTCATCATTGTAGATTATTTTATTCTGAAAGATGTCTATAAATAAGAATAAATTTAATTAATACTTTTATTTAATTTTTGGTTTAAGAAAAAATTATTTATTACAACAATTTAAATTATATAAAATTGAATGAATTAGAATGAAATTTAGCTAAGTAAAACATTTTTATTTATTTTTTTTAATAGTAATAAATGGGTACTAATAATTCAAAAAAAAAAAAGAAAAAGATATTAAATGTAAATTCAGAGTTATTTAATTTTAATATTATTAAATTATTTAATATTAACGAAGTTCAATTAATATCTATTTTCCCTTCTGGAATTTTAATCTCTATTTCTGATGATAAATCAATTAAATTATGGGATAAAACTTTTCAAATATTAACATATATTAAAGAAGCTCACAATAAATCAATAAAAAATATATATATCAAAGATGAAAATAATTTTGCAACTAGCTCAAATGAATTTGATATTAAAACATGGAGAAAAAATAAAAAAGAAATAATATGCAATAAAATTATTAAAAAGGCACATAATGATATAATAAATAAAATAATATATTATAAAAATGAAGAAATATTATCATGTTCAAACGATAAGACTTTAAAAATATGGGAATTCAGTAATAATAATTATCAATTAATGACAATTATAAAAGAAAAAAATTCAATTACATCATTATTTATATTAAATGATTTGAATATATTAATCTCTCCTAGTATTGATGGCACAAAATTTTGGAAAATAAATGAGGATTTAAAAAATATTGAATATATTTTCAAATTAAAAGATGCTACTTGTTATAATCCCAAATCTATTGATAGAATTAATAAAGATAAAATTATTATTGGAGGATTACATGATTTAAATGTAATTTCAATTTTGGAAAGGAAAATAATTAAAAATGTTCAAACGATGAATAGATTTAATGAAATAAAATCTTTTGAAGATAAAGGCTTTATTTTAGTTTCAGAATGGAGTCCCAAAATTAATGTGTTTAATATAAAAACTATACAACTTATAAGAATAATTGATTATGGACATGTAGATAATGTTATTGGATTTGTAAAAATAAATAATGATTTAATATTATCTTATTCAAAAGATAATACTGTTATTTTATGGAAATCAAATTAATTGTATTTGTTTTTATTTATTTAAAAATGAATAATAAAACATACAATTCTATATAAATTATTATCAATAAATGCTATTTAATTATTATAACTAAATTAACACAAAAGTATGTTGAGTATAATAAATAATATTTGAAAAAAACTAAAAATAATTATATAAAATATTATAAAAAACCGTGAATAAAAAAAACTAAAAAAAAAAATGGGAATATGTTCACCAATTGAAAAAAAGCAACAAAACCACATTCAAAAAAAAAACATAAATCAAACTCACTCTCAATCTCAATCTCCTCAAACAAAAATAAATAATTATCAAAAATTAATGACAATTTCAAATAAAGAAGAAGATGAAGAATCAAAAGAAATTAAATCTCCTCAATTACCAAGATTAAGATATCGTCCAAGTATATATATAGAAAAAATAGATCAAAATAATCCAATAAGAAGATTAGAAAGAAGAAAATCTTTAAATCCACTTATATTACAAAATAGACCAATAGTTAGAACAGATAATACGAAAATTACTTTTCAAAGAAGACAATCAATTAAATATTGTATTGACTTTAAAAAAAATAATGAATATAATAAAAATTTTCTTATTCAACATTTAATAAGACAATTAGCGGATGATAATGATAATAATAATGATGAATTATTTATAAATAAAAAGGCAGATTTTCCTGAATATATGATTAATTATAAATTAGTTAATATTCCTGAAACTGAAAATTATACTTGGAAAAATATGGGTTTAATTAAAATTAATGAAGATTTAATTAATGAGATTATGAAAATGAGTATTGAAGAAGCAAAAAATTGTGAATTTTTATATAAAAAAAGAATTTGGTTACATTGCTTTTTACATCAAAATGTAATTGACTTAAAAAAAAATAATCCTACAATTTTAATTTCTAGAAATAATATTTTAGAAGATTCTTTTAATCAATTTATGAATAATAAAATTAATTTAAAAAAACCTTTAAAAATTAAATTTCTTGATGAAGCTAAACATGATGAAAACGGTGTTTATAGAGAATGGTATTCTAATTTGTTTAAAGATTTTTTTAAAGAAAAAAATAAATTATTCATTCAAAATCCTAATAAAACAGTTTATAATGGAACTTTTATCATAAATGAATTTTGTGATAAGAATAAATTTGATTATTATGAATTTTTCGGAAAGTTATTAGTTAAAGCAATAATAGATAATGCACATATGAGAGAACATATAAATATGACTTTAATTAAATATTTATTAAATTTGAAAGTTAATTTAGAAGACATGAAATTTTTTGATTTAAGTGTTTATAACTCGCTAAAAAAAATAGTAGAAGAAAAAATAGAAAATAATGAATCATTAAAGCAAATAAATTTCACTTATAATTTAAAAGACAAAAATGGAAATATAAATACAATAGAAATTATCCCAGAAGGAAAAAATATATATTTAAATGAACAAAATAAAAATACATTTATAGAAAAATATATATATTATGAAACATATTTCAAATATAAAGAACAAATAGAAAAAATAAAAAAAGGTTTTTATAGTATTGTAGATGATTTTATGGGAAAATTTTATACTCCTCAAGAATTTGATTTTGAACTAGTAGGAATGAAAATAGTAGATTTAGAAGATTGGAAATCAAATACAATATATAAAGGACAATATAATAAAGATAATGAAACTATAAAATTATTTTGGGATGCTCTTAGTAATTTAAAACAAGAAGATTTAATGATTTTTTTTGAATTTTGTACTGGATTATGTAATGTTCCTGTTGATGGTTTTGGTTCTTTAAAAGGAATTGGAAATAAAATACAAAAATTTACTATTGAACCTTTAATGAGTGAATTTAGTTTAAATGATGATCCTAATCAATTTAAACTTATTGAAGCTAGAACTTGTGTTAATAGAATATTATTACCTGAATATAAAAGTAAAGAAGATATGGAAAAAGCTATTAAAATTATTATTGAAAATGATACTGCTTTTTTTGGATTGGAATAAAAGATCATTAAAAGTTATTTTAGAATTCTATGTTTATTGTATAAAAAATTTATATTTGAGTATTTTATAAATTGTCTTGTAGATAGAAAAATATGAAAAATTAAAAACAAAACTAAATCTTGTAATATAAATTTTAATTGGAAAATATAAAAAAAATTAAATACAATAAAATAACATCAATTCATTTTTATATTTTTATAAAAAAAGTAAAAAAATAATTAAATTCATGAAACATATTGAACATGTAAAGGAAAAAAGTTATAAATTATAAAATGATTATATTGGATTTGATCAGACATAATTCCTAATTATTAAAAAATTAGAACATGAATTAATATAATATTTATAATTAATCTTAGTTAATTAATAATAAATCTTTTTTTTATTCTAAAATTATTTTTGTACATTTTATTTTAAAGTTTTTTCACCTTTTAATAAAATAATTAATTAAAAACTAAAAAAAAATTATAGAGAGAAAAATTAATCAAATTTTTAAAATATC
>JAEEGK010019553.1_pt1 | contig 14509 bp, 15 predicted proteins | sample 8958771 | NCBI WGS metagenome assembly JAEEGK01 (sample SAMN16246547, study PRJNA631951) | gut metagenome | biome: gut microbiome; feature: rumen; material: SC-attached | host: Bos | place: Iran: Karaj | collected 2018-10
TGTTTTGGTGATTTCTTAGCAGAAACAACAGAATTTAAACACCATACAATAAAATATTATATAATGGATGGTAAAAAATCATCATGGGATCCATTAAAACACATTCGAAGAAATTTAAGTCCAAAAGCATGTTTATTCTTTGACGAAAATCGTTTTGATCCAAAACAAATAACAAATTTATACGAAGCATTTAAATGGTATATTTCAGAATATGGTAACACATGTCACATGACAATAATATTTAATACATTTGTATTATATTCATTATTTAATCAAATAAATTCTCGTGTAATAAATGATAATTTCAATATTTTATATAGAATTTTAGATAATTGGATGTTTCTTACTGTAACTGGAGTTGAATTATTAATTCAAATATGTATTGTTCAATATGGAGGTCTTGTTTTTAAATGTAGTGTTGATGGATTAACTTTGAGTCAATGGATGTGGTGTTTAGGAATGGCTTCTATTACTTTTGGTGTGAGTATTCTTATGAAATGTTTTAAATTAGAAAATTTGTGTATTAAAAATGATGATAAAGGTATTTTTTATAAAAAAAGTAAATTTGGGAGAAATGATCCTAATTTAAATAGAAATTTACTTAGTAGTGAAGTTGATGATATTGATAGAGCTTTGGAAGTTGAAATGGGACATGTTAGGAATGGTTCTAGTGATTTAGGTTTTCTTTCTAATCCACAATCATCTTAATATTTTTTTTCTTTTAATTTTTTTTTCTTTTTTTTTTTTTGATAGAAAATGAATTTAGTATATTATTTATTTAAAATAAAGATTAAAAAATAAATTAATAAATAATTAAATGAAGAATAGTAAAGTTGAAAAAATATTTTTTTTATTTTTATATTATTAAATATATTAAATAATTTTAATATCTTGATATGTTAATTTTTTTAAAACTTTTTTCTTTTGATTCACTTTTTGAAATACTTTGATTATTAGTTTCACTTTCATTATTTTCTTCAGAATTGTCTTTTTCGGTTAATAATTTTTTATAATCTTCAATTTCATCTTCAATTTCTTTTTTTTTTCTTAAAATTCTTTGATTAACTTTTCCTCTTTCAATTTCATAAAATTCTTCTAATTTTTCTTGTTCATTTTCATCATCTAAAGTATATTTTTGCATTTCTCTTTTATTTTCATTTTCTTTTTCTTTATTAATTAACTTATAAAGTTCTTTATTTTTCTTTTTAGCAAATCTTTCAATTTCTTTTTCAATTTCATTATTTTTTTTATCTTCAATATTTTTAATATGTCCTTTTTCACCAACTTCTTTATAAAATTGTTTTAAGAAATCAAACATAAATTCTTGTTTTTGAATAGCAATTAATTTTGCTTTATCAGTATATAAATTATTTTTCATATTTATAATTTCTTCTTCTAAATTTCCAATAATACTTTTTGGTTTTTTTTCTTCTTTTAATTCTTCTTCATCTGATGATGTATTTTTCTTATGTTTTCTTTTTTTTTTTTCTTCAAATTTTTTTTTTATTTTTTCTTGTTTTATTTTTTCATTTTCAAATATAATTTCAAAATCTTTTGGATCAAATACAATCATTTTATTTTTTCCTCCTTTTGAAAAAATTAATGATAAACCCATTGCTCCAAAATGTTCTAAAAGTATTGAATCCATTATTATACATTCTTCTAAATTTGCTGGTTTCATTGAATGATTTTCATTAAATTTTGAAATTATATTTATACTTTCTATAATTTTATTTTTATATTCTTCATCAAATTTATAATCTTTTAAAAATAAATTTAAATTTTCATTATTTTCTTTATTTTCATTTTCTTCATTTTCTTTATTTTCTTCATTTTCATTATTTTCATTTTTTTTTTCATATATTTTTTCATTGTCAATATCAAATAATAAAGAAACTAATCCTACAAAAAATACATCTGCTTCTAAAATTGTTTTACAAATATCTATAGATGTATTATATATTCTATTATAATAACTAATATCAACATTTTTTTCTATTAAAACTGTTTTCATATATTCTCTTGCTTTCATTATAGTATTAAATTTTTTATATTTATCTTCAGTTTCAATAAATTTTTCCATTAAATTATTAAAATCAATTAATAAATTAATTTAATTTATTATTAAAAATACACTATAAATAAAATAAATTAAATTAAAACATTTACCAATTTTTATATTAAAATAAAATTAAAATTAAATATAAAATATATATATAAAAATATAAATAAAATTAATTGCAACATTTCTTTTTTTTCATATGAAAATCAATATCAATATTTTCAATATTATTTTTATTATTTTCATTTTTATTATTATTTCCTTCTTTAATTTGTTTATCAATAATAACATTACATAATTTTTCAAAAGCTTCATTAATATTATTTCCAATTTTAGCACTAACTTCACAAAATAAAATGTGATATTTTTCAGCTAATTTATCTCCTTCATTAAAATCAATAACTCTTTGATGATTTAAATCAGTTTTATTTCCAATTAATATAATACTACAATCTTTAGGTCCATATTCAATAAGTTCATTAATCCATGATTCAACCTTTAAAAAACTATTTTTATCAGTTATATCAAACATTATTATTGCACCTTGTGAATCATGATAATATTGTTTTGTTAATGCTCTAAATTTTTCTTGTCCTACTGTATCCCAAATTGTTAAATTTACTATTGTTGAATTGTCAATTTTTAATTTTTTTTTATAATGTTGTATACTTATTGAACAATGATATTTTTCAAATTTATTTGAAACGAAACGATTTACAAAACTTGTTTTTCCTACTAATGAATCTCCTAATAATATTACTTTAAATGAATATTCTATTATTTTATTATTTTCATTATCATTATTATCTTCTTTATAAATTATTGGTTCTATGAAGTTTAATTGATTATCTATTATATTATCATCATTATTTGATTCAATTACTTTTGAATTATTATTTTTTAAAAAATTATTATTATTATTTTCTTCTTCAACTTTTTGGATACTATTTCTAAATGTATTTTCAAATAAATCTTCATCTTCTTCTTTTATTGCATACATTTTAATTTTTTATTTCAAATATATTAATGAAAAAAAATATTTATATTTATATTTATAATTTATTTTTTATTAATAAGTCAATTCAATATTATATTATGACATTTATTTTAAAATCTAATTATTGATTTTAGAATAATAGTTCATATTTTATAATCACTTAATATTGAATAATAAAAATTATAAATATTTTTGGTTAAATAACAAAAAATATATTCAATTAAATGCAATTATTTGATAGTTGTCTTTTTTTAATTAATTTCTCCAATATTGGATTATATTTTTTTTTTGACCCTAATTGACATTTTAATTCTTTTTTATATTTATAATTACAATTATTATTCCTAATATATTCATTATTTTCATTAAATGAAAAATCTAATGAAAATGGAATAATATTTTCTTCATTTCCAAAAATAACATCTTTAGGTTTTATAATAGGAATAAAATTTTTTGGAAAATCATATTCATTAATAGAATAATTTTTATAAATATGATAATTACTCTGATTAGAATAATTATCTTCAAAAGAATTCGAATTAATATTTTTATTAATATATGAATTATCCATTTTATATTATTTATTGAATATAAATTTTATATTAATTAATAATTGTTTTTTCTTATAATTCTTATTTATTTGATTGAAAAATAAATTATTTTTAGATTTTTCTTTATTCATAAATAATCTAATTATATATTTAATAATTTCAATATATTTTATCCCCAAATAATTTCAGAAGCATATGTAATATATAAAAAACCGTCTTCTTTGTCTTTATAAGTTTCATAAATTTCAGACATAGTTTGATTTCCTGTTATAGCACTTTTTCCACCACCTACTAATAAAAATAATGAAGCAGTTTCTGATAAATTTAATTTTTGTCTAATTATAAATGTAAATTGATTAACACTCATATCAAATGGACATAAATATTTTGTTTTTTGAATTGTTTCTATTGAAGAATTTGGAGCTTTTTCACATATAACTGGAATCCTATCTGGATGTTTTTGTAAAGTATTTTGACATTCTAATTTTCTTGTACTTAAATCAAATTGTTTTTTAAACTCAAATTCCATTTTTATATTATTTAATATATTAAAATGTTTTTTTTTATATTTGAATAAGTAAAATAGTTTTTAAAATAAAGTAATCTAAAAAAAAATTAATAAAAAATAAATTAAAAAAAAATAAAACTAAAAATAAAATAAAAAAAACAAAAAAAAACCAATAATATTTTCTACTTAAATAATATAATAATCCATGATAATAACATAAAATAACCTTAAGTCCCACAACAAAAACTATCTTTTTCTTCATTTTTAGCAATATTAGTTTTTAAACTAATTCCATGATTTTTTTGAATATTAGAAATTTTTCTTCTTTCAGTATAAATCCTTTGTAATAAATCTTCAAAAGCATCAGTAACATTTTCATTATTAAAAGCACTAGTTTCATAAAATAACATATTATATTTTTTAGCTAAATCTGAAGCTTCATTATAAGTAACTTCTCTTTTTCTATTATTTCTTTCTAATAAATCTTTTTTATTACCAATTAAAGTACTAATAACACCTTTTTCAGCATTATCTTTTAAATCACATAACCATTGATAAACATGATCATATGTTGTTCTTCTTGTTATATCATAAACAATTAAACCTCCTATTGCTTTTTTATAATGATGTGATGTTATTGATTTATATCTCTCTTGACCTGCTGTATCCCATATTTGAGCTTTTATGTATCCTCCTTCTTTTATTTGTATTATTTTTGTTGCAAATTCTATTGCTATTGTTGGTAAGGGAGATGGTGGAAATATTCCTTTTACATATTTTGATATTAAACTTGTTTTACCTACTCCTGAATCTCCTATTATTACTATTTTATATAAGTGATCGTAATGGATTTCTACGTCTATGTCTTCTTCTGTTTTTGTTATTTCATTTTTTGACATTGTTTAGTTTATTTTTTTTAAAATTTTTATTTTTTATTTTTTTTATTTACTTTTTAAGTTTATTTTTGTATTTTTTTATTTATAATATAAAAATTATGAGTTTACAAGATTTTATTTATAAAATCAAATTATGTTTATAATAATTATAAATAATACTATATTATTTATATGTACAATTTTATTTTTTAAGGTTCGTTTATTTTGTTTTTTTTTTAAAGTTAAATATCATAAAATTCAAGGATATTAATTAAGTCTCTTCTATTTTTTATAATTTCTTCAGAATATTTTTTAGGAACTCTAATTCTCAATCTATTTTTATTAATAGTAAACAAAAAAGGTTTTTTGCCTTCTCCAGATGAATTAAGTAAATGAGAAGTTATTTCTTTTCTACCTTGATACTTCGCAAACGTAATTTGACATTCTTTATGACAATTATTACTCTTTAACTTAATCCCTTTAAACCTATACAAAAAATCAATAATACAAATTGGATCTACAAAATTTATAAAAGCATAACCTAAATTTCTAGTATTACTATAATTCATAGGAAGATAAAATAAATCATAATTTCTATAATGAATATTCATATTAAAACCCATTCTTGTATCAATTTCTTTCATAAAATCCTGATTTGAATATTTAACTGGGATATTTTTTATTCGAACAGAAGTTCTTTTTTCTCTTCCTTGAATTATATCTTTAATATTTATTATAAATTCATTTTCACAATTTAAATTTGAATTACATAAATTTAAATTTTGATTTTGTAAAATATTAGCAGTAGAAAAATATGGATTAAGATAATTATTATTAACATTTGTATCAACCATTGGAAAAGTAGAACTAAAATTAGAATTATTATTCATATTATTATTTATAAGATTAAAATTATTTAAAGGATTATAAAAAGCAGAATAAAAATTATTTTGAGTAGTTTGAAATTGTTTATTTATATCATCACCCTTACTTAAAAATTGTTTTATTCTCTGAAAATTATTATTACTTTCTTGACTTGTAGTTTTTGTATCAGAAGAAGTTGATACAGCACTTCCCATTTGAATTGGATTATATTTTTGGAAATTAATTAAATTATTATTATAAGGTGATATTGGTTTTGGCTGAATATAAAATGAATGATTATTATTATATTTTATATTTTGATTAATTAAATTATTTTTATTAATATTTTTTTTATTTTGTATGTTATCTAAATCATTTTCATTTTTAATTAATATTGAATTATTATTAGTATTACTTGTATTGATATTATTAGTAGTAATATTATTTTTAAATAAATTTGAAAAAGAAAATTTATTATAAATAAGTTTATTTAACGGTCTTGCTGGTTTTTTTTGAAGTTCATTTTTTAAAGTTTCTATATTTTCATCTATATTTTTTTCTTTATTTATTTTTCTATTACACCAAATATCATCCATAAATGGAAGGGGATTATCATGATTATTAGTATATTCAAAAGATGAATTTTCATCATCTAAAAATTATTTATAAACATTATATTTACCTTTATTAATATTTTGCACAGTATTATAAATATCATTGTTAAGACTAATTTAAATAATTAAAAAATTGATTTTATACTCCTTATAATCTATGCTTACATCATTACTTTTATTATAATTTGATAATTGACTAACACTTGGGGATACTTTTGATTTATGATTTGCTTTTACATTTTCTGAATCAGACATAATTTAATTTTTAATTCTTTTTTAAATATGTTAAATTAGAAGAATATTTGATATAAAATTATTTTTTTAGCTTTTTATTTTCTTTTTTGTATTTTAAATAATAGGAAATAAAAGTTGAATTAGTTTTTAATATCCATTTTTGGAAATATTACTTAAAGTTTAATATTTTTAAAAAAAGGTTGATGTAATAAATTTTTTCATATTAATATTTTGAAATAATAATTTTATAATTTTTTATTATTTTTAATTTATAACAATAACATGATTGAATTTTACAAAAATAAAGTCATTTTAATTTAAAAAAAATAAAATAATATAATAAAAATTCATTATATAATATAAAAAATATGTCAGATAATGATCAAGTCCACAAATCACAAGTTCTATATTTGAATGATAAATCAAAAGATAAGAAAAAAGAGTCAAATTTTGCAGTAAAAAAAATAAATAATAATGAAAAAATTTCACATAGAGCAGATGCATATGGTACTTTAATAAATCATAAAAATAGAAGATATGTAAAAGTTACATTTAGAGATAAAGTAGATGATAATCACGGAGATTTAACAGAAATTATTAATATTGAAAGTTATAAACAATATAATTATATGGAAACTATATCAAAGTTAAGTGAAAGAGAAGCTTTTGCAAAAGAAAGAAGTTGTTGTTCTTGTTTTATTGTATAAAAAAATATAAAAAAATCAAAAAAAATATAAATAATAATTAAAGTTAAGCTATTATATTATTTCCATTTAATTTCTACAATTAATCTTAAATTACTTATTCCATCATTAATTTCTTTTATTTTATTTACTTCAAATTCTCCTTTTTCTTTTATAAAATACATAAATTCACTTGAGCTTCCTCCTACACCAAAATAAAATTTTTTTGTTGCAAAAAGTGCTTTTCCATTTTTACTTAAATAATTTTTTAAAATATTATAAATTTTCTCATAATTATCAGTATTATATAAAGTATCACATGAAATTATTATATTATATTTTTTATCACTTTTAAAATTTCCCCAATCACCATTTTCAAAAGATGATTTATTGAATAAATCTAAATTAAATTTTTCCTTTAATTGATTTAAATATCCTTTTGTAATAATATCTAAAACTTCTTTATTAAAATCTTGAAAAGTAACATTTCCACCTTTTAATAATAAATAAATTCCTGGTAAACCATGTCCGCAACCTAATTCTAATATATTTTCATTATTTAAATTTATATTTTCATATATTGATGGAAGGAAATTTAATAAATCTATTGAACATTCCCATATTTTTATACCACCTTCATATATTCCTTTTACTAAATCTGTATTTTCTGGAATTTTTGCAGATTTTATTATTGAATTTTTCAATTCATAAGAATCTAAATATATATTTGATAAATTTTTATCATTAAATGTTATTTTTGACATCAAATGATAAAATATATTAATTTATATTAACTTTTTATTTTGTAATTTTTAAATAAATAAAAATATATTTTTTTTAATTTGAATTTTTTTAATTATTAGAATTATTCTTTTTAATTTTTAAATATTTTAAAAAGTTTTTTATCATGAAATTCTTTTAAAAAAATTATTTTAGAAGATTATTATTTAAGATGAATTAATATATTATATAAATAAAAATATTTCAAACTAAATTATTCAAATTGAAAAATGAAAGTTTATTTTATATTTTCTTTTGATAATAAGAAGAATATTTTTTTATAGATATTTTTTTGTATGAAAAAAATTACATACCCAATAAATTCTCTATAAAAAAGTTGTTTAGTTTATTAAAATCTTGAAAAAAAAATTATTTTTTTTAAAATAATACAAACAAAATAAAACAAATTAATGGATGTTACCTTGATATATAAAGGAAATTCATTTGTATATAATATATCACCATTAATGCCAATATCATATTTAAGAACATTAGCACATAAATCATTTAATCTTCCTGAATATTTAATAAATTTATCATATCAAGATTCAAATATTGAAAGACAATATTATGAAATATCACTAAACGAATATTTTAAATCAAAACATATAGTAATATTAATAAATAAAATAGAACCCAAAAATTTTTTTTCTCATTCTTTAACAGCAACAAATATAACTTCTTCAGTAAAATCATTAAAAACATTAAATATTGACACAAATATAAAAAAAATCTATGAAAGAAATTATTCTAATTCAAAAATAAATGATAAATGTCAAGAATGTTTGAAAAGAAAAATACAATATTTTTGTAGAGAATCATCAAAATTTATTTGTGAAATTTGTCATAATAAACATCATTCAAGACATAAATTTATAAAAATAGAAAAAGGAAATTTTGAACAAAGTTTTTATTGTTATCAAAAGCAATTAATAGAAGAATTAGATAATGAAAAAAAACAAGTTAACAATTTGTTAGAAAAATCAAGTGAAGATAAATTATCATCATTAATAGAGAAAGTATTTGATATTTTAGAAAAAATAAACAATCAAGAAAGAGAAATATTACAAAATTATCCTTCAGTACCTTTAAATTTAATTAATGAAACTGATTTTGTAGAAATAAAACAAAGAATTTATTCTATTAATGCTCAATGTAAAAGTGATAATCCTTATTTTTTAAAAAATTATTCAAAATTTTATAAAGATTTATATAAAGAAGATTGTAAAATAGAATCATTGAAGAAAGATATTGAATCAGTTGAAAAAAAATATAATTTTCAAGATATGGTTAATATATTTATTGAATCTGTTAATAATAAATTAAATGATTTTCATAATACTTTAAATTCTATTTGGGTTAATTATAGATATAATATATTTGAATTTTCTAAACAAATGGAAAATCTTGAAAAAAAAATTAATAAAAATTACATTTTTCATGATATTGAATCTGAAACTGATGATGATAATACAGAAAAAATTGAATCTGAATTAGAAGAAATTAAATCTGAAAATAGAAAAGTTAGTAATAAGAATGGACAATTAATTTTTCCTAAAATTGATATTAAATCAAAATCAATGTTTAATAAATATTTTGATGGAAAAAATTCATTAACAAATAATTTAAATATTCATAAAAGAAAAAAAGTTTTTAGCCATGAGAAAAATATTATTAAATTATTAAATGATATAAGTTTATCAATTTCTTCTTCTAGTTCAATTGAATCTAAAGATGAAAAAATAACAAAATTTAATACAAATTTTAGAACTATTCCAAAATATACAGAAAAAGAAATTAATATGAATAAAGTTTTATTAAATGAAAATGAAATTAACTTTTTACCAAAAAGACCTGAAAGAAAAAGTTCAACTAGATTAAGTGTTTTTGTAAGGAATATGAGTAAAATAAATAGAATTAATACTTTCAAAATAATGAAAGTAAAAAAGAAAAAAAAGAAGAATTTTTAATTTTTTTCTCAATGAAGTTATATATTTTTATTTTAATCTTTGTAATAAGAATGAATAATTAGTAATTAATTATAAATCTATTTTATATTTATTATAAACAATTTTATAATAAACAAAAATTATATTATTATATTAAATATTTAATAAAATTCAAACAAATAATATTATATAAGAAAATAAATAAGATAAAAAATAAAATATATAATTTAATACCAATCATGTTTTTCATTTCTATTTAAATTTGCAATATTTTGCATATCTTCATCACTTAATTCAAAATCATAAATATTATTATCTTCAATTATATGTTCAGGATTACTTGATCCAGGAATAACAACAGTTCCTCTTTGTAAATTCCATCTTAAAATAACTTGAGGCAAACTTTTATTATATTTTTTACCAATATTAATTAAAACTTCATCTTTCATTAATTCAGTATTATAACCTCTTCCTCCTAAAGGATACCATCCTTGAACAATTATATTTTTATCTTTTATATCATTATAAATATAATTAATAACTTCTGTTTCTTGATAATAAGGATGAATTTCATTTTGAATTATTGCAGGCATTATATTAATTTTAGGTAAAAATTTTTTTAATTCTTTAATATACCAATTTGATAATCCAATTGATCTTATTTTACCTTTTTTAACATATTCTTCCATTTTTAGATAAGCTTTAACATCATTGTCTCCAGGATGATGTAATAACATTAAATCAATATAATCAATATTTAAAGTATCTAAACTATTTTTAATAGCTTCTTCGGGTTCATCAAATTGATGAGGATATATTTTTGTTGTAACAAATATTTCATTTCTTGAAATACCAGATTCTCTTATTGCTTCTCCTACTTCAAATTCATTTGAATAAATATAAGCAGTATCAATTAATCTTACTCCATTTGATAAAGCCGCTTGAATTGAATTAATACAAGTATCACTATATAATGAATATGTACCTATTCCATTAGTTGGGATATAATATCCTGAATTTAATTTTACTCTTCTATTTTCTAAATCAAATTCTTTTGGATTATTTACTAATTTTGTTGATGGATTTTTTTTCTTTGTTAAAATAACACATAATGTCACTATAAAAGATATTATTATTATTGATATTATTATCATTAATATTATTATATTTCTTTTTTTATTTGATGTTTCGATTTTGTTTGTTTCAGTATTATTTCCTTCTTCCATTTTTATTTGAAAATATAGGAAATTAGTTAATTTATAATAATGAAAATTTTATCTTTTAAATGTTTTTATTTTGAAAAAATCATAACATTGCTGAAAAGCCAGTTTTAAAGATTTTTTATCATTTTTCAAAATAATTTAATATTTCAATAATGTGTAAATTTATTATGTTTTAGAAATTTTATTTGTTTTTTTAACCCCTTATTTTTTTTAAAAATTGATATCTAAGATATTTATTAAATGAAGATTAATGAATAAAATTTTGAAGTTAAAAAATAATTTATAATAATCATTTATATCAATTTTAAATATAAAAAAATAATTAAATTAATTAAATAAAAATATTTTTTTAAAATAACTTAAAAATGTCAAACGAAGAAAAAAAAAATAACATATCTAAATTATCAAGTAATAACATTCTTGACAACCAAGCAATTTTAAAACAATCAACAAATTCAAATATAGAAAATATTGACAAATCATATTTTTCATATGAAGAATTATTTACAATAAATGACATAAAAGAAATAAATGAATCAGCTAATCCAAAAGGAACAATATCAACAATAATAGAAAAATTTTTAGAGAAAAAAAAAGGAAAAGTAGAAATACAATCAAATTTATTAATGTCACAAGCAGAATTTCATTTAAATAATTTAACTTTTTTACAAGAAAATTTTAAAAGTTTTCCTTTAGATATAACTTGTAAAATTTTAAATTTACTTTCAATGTTACTTAATTTAGAAGAAGAAAAATATAATATTAATTTACCAAAAACTTCAATTTTTGAAGATAATGAAATGAAAAAATATGGTCAAGTTCCTGAACCTGATTTTAGTTTTATTTGTAGAAAAAAATTAGAAGAATTAAAAGAAGGTTTTAAATTTTTAGGTTTTTTTCCAACTAGAGAAGAAATATTAGAACAACAAAAAAAATTAAAAATGGAAAAAAAAGAAGAAGAAATTGAAGAAAAAAAAGAAGAAGAAAAAAAAGAAGAAGAAAAAGTAGAAGAAGAAAAAAAAGAAGAAAAAAAAGAAGAGAAAAAAAAGGAAGAAAAAAAAGTAGAAGAAAAAAAGGAAGAAGAAAAAAAAGAAGAAGAAAAAAAAGAAGAAAAAAAAGAAGAGGAAAAAAAAGAAGAAGAAAAAATAGTAAAATTTTATTTAAACACAAAAGAATTACAAACAATATTAGATTACTTAAAACAATTTTATTTTCCATTTATAAGATTATTTTATCATTTTATAAATATAGATAGAATAACAGAAACAAAAAAAGTTGAAGTTATAATAAATCGTCCTTTACCAGTTCCTCCTCTTTGTGAAGCAGTTGAACAAAAATTAGAAAAAAATATTATTGATGAAAGAAAAGAAGAAGAAGAAGAAGAAAATGAAGAAAAAGAAAATGATAAAAATGAAGAAAATAGAGAAGGTGATGATGCTAATAAAGAAATGATGAATCAAATTAATATTAATAATGAAATTAGGAAATTAGTTACTGAAAAAGTTAATGAATTAAGAAAAGATGTTGATGCTAGAATTTCTGATAATGAAAATGAAATTAAAAAACAAGTTGAAGAAATTAAAGAAAGTGCTAATCCTAAGAAAAAATAAATTTTTTTTATTGTATTTTTTTTTAAATTAAAATAGAATTAAAATGTTTTACAATTTTTTTTTTTTATTTTTTTTAATTTTTTTTTTCAAAATTTAGAAATACAAAATTTGAATAATAAATAAAAAATGAAACTAAGAACTTATCAAAGAGAGAATGAAATGTTTAAAGAAATACAAAAAATAGGTGATGAATCAAGGAGAATTTATCAAATATTAACTTCAGAAGATTGTAGAATTGATTTATTAAAACAAGAAAAAAGAAAAAAAAAGAATAATAAAAATATTAATTATACATTACCTAATTTAATATATAATCAAGGAAATATAAATCTTTTTAAACCAAAAGGAATGAAAAAAAATATTTTATCAAAAACATTTTATTCAACTTCTAAACAAAAAGATAGAAAAAAAACTCCTTTTAATAAAAATCAAACAAGAACATTTTTTGATAATAATAATTGTACATATGATTATGACCATCATTTAGAAAAAATGAAAAAATTAAATGAATTATCAAAATTAAATACAGTAATAGGAAATAAAAAAGAAATTGAATATAAAAAAATGCCTTTAAATTATAAAAATTTAGAAAAAGATTTTGAATATGTTCATAATCAATTATATGATGATTATGATAAATTAGAAAGATATAAAAAATTAGATGATATATTAATTGGTGATAAGAATGTTGAACCTTATGAAACAAAAAATTATTGGAAACCTTTAAAAATTAGAGATTATTATTTAAAGAAATCTTTAATTTTTCATAAAATGAATGCTTGTTATATGTATAGAAATAATAATAATGGTGAATATAATATTTTGAAAAATTATATAAATAAAATTGAAAATGATTAAAACAATATATAAATAGAATAAAAGTATTTATTTACAATTCTATTTTTAAAATATTTATTTTAAATCTAAAAAAAATAATAATTTAAAATAATTAGAAAAAATAAAATAAAATAAAATAAAATAAAATAAAAAAAAAATTATTGGCTCATCATAATTTTAACAAATTCTTGATAATCAATAGAACCGTCACCGTCAACGTCAGCTTCATGAATTAAATCTTCAATATCTTGTTCAGTAAAATTTTCTCCACTTTTTAAAAGAACATATCTCAATTCATGTGCTGAAATTTTTCCATTACCATCTCTATCAAAAACTTTAAAAGCTTCTAATAATTCATCTTCAGGATCAGCTTCTTTCATTCTTCTTGCTAATAATCCTAAAAATTCTAAAAATGTGATTTCACCATTTTTATCTTCATCTACTTCTTCTATCATTTGATTTATTTCTTGAAATGATGGATTTTGACCTAAAGAACGCATTAATGCACCTAAATCTCTTTTATCTATATAACCTTTTGAATCTTTATCATACATTTCAAACATTGCTTTAAATTCTGATATTTCGTCTTCTGAAAATATTTCTCTTATTTTCCAAGAATTCATTTTTATTTTTTCTTTTTTTAAAGTTTTTTTTGTTTTATTAGAATATTTTTTTGATTTTTAATTTTTATTTTTTTTTTTTTTTTTTTTTGGTTTTTTATA
>JAEEGK010019554.1_pt1 | contig 14509 bp, 10 predicted proteins | sample 8958771 | NCBI WGS metagenome assembly JAEEGK01 (sample SAMN16246547, study PRJNA631951) | gut metagenome | biome: gut microbiome; feature: rumen; material: SC-attached | host: Bos | place: Iran: Karaj | collected 2018-10
GACTTCATCTCCGTTCCTTATGAGTCAAAAGATGGGGACTATCTGAAAGTGAGCGGGTGAATTCTGAGGCTCGGGATTGAAGGATGCACAAAGCAAGGGTTTGAAAATGACGGTTTATGAAAGACTCATCGTCAGCTGCGATGGAAAATACAGGGATTTTCAAAGCAAGCTCGTGCCGAATATCCCGAAGGAAACGATACTGGGCGTCAAAACACCCGATGTGCGGAGGATTGCAAAGGAAGTCAAGGGTACAAAAGAGGCGGAGGATTTCCTTGCGGAACTCCCGCACAAATACTACGAAGAAAACCTTGTGCATTTCTTTCTGATTGCGATGATCAGAGATTTCGACGAATGCGTAAAGGCCGTGGAGACTTTCCTGCCTTATGTGGACTGTTGGCCGGTATGCGACCAGTCAAGCCCAAAAGTATTTGCGAAGAATCACGAAAAACTCCTTCCGCTGATCGAAAAGTGGATTTGTTCGGAGCATGTATACACCGTAAGATTCGGCATTCGTATGCTGATGAACGAATTCCTCGGAGAAGATTTCAGACCGGAATACCTTGCATGGGCCGCCTCGGTAAAACGCGAGGATTATTACATAAAAATGATGGTCGCATGGTTCTTTGCGACCGCATTGGCAAAGAGATACGACGAGAGTATTATTTTCATCGAGCAGCGGAGACTGGAACCCTGGACACACAAGAAAGCCATACAGAAGGCAGTCGAAAGCTTCCGTGTTTCCGATGAGCATAAAGAATACTTGAGGACGTTTCGCTAGATGCCGACGTCTTCGGGAATGTCGATTTGTTTCTCAATCGGCATCGGCAATTCATCGCGATATATGTTTCCGAAGAAAATGACGGTATCGAAGAGTCCGGACCCGGCACTGCTGCCGGAACAGCCGATAAAGCAGATTCCTGTTTGGATATGTTTCTCCGGAATGGTTTTTCGCGACGGTTGTCTCCCTGATGGGAAACACAAAACTTGCAGGTCTGAAACGCCTCGCAAACAAAGGGCTTCCGCGCTCCAAGGCTGCTTTTGCTCCTGGCCGCGGAAGCCCTGTCATTGCCTGCACGAGGGATGACCGTGGGGTTCGGCGCCGGTCCCCTTCGCCTGCGCATTCGGGAAAAAACGTCCGAAACCGGCGACGTAAATCTTGCCATTTCGTCCAATATGTGCCACAATAATAAAATGATATTATGCGCTTTGTTTTTCCCCAACCAATTGACGCGGGGGATGTTCCCGCATCCTCTCAGGATAACTTGAGAGGGCAATCATATTCGCGGAGGTATGACCAATGAGAAAACACCGCAAAATCGTGGGCCTGCTGGTATGCGCCGTGATGCTGCTGGGGCTTCTGCCCTGCGCGCCCGCCCACGGGGCGGACGCCGGCGGCGGAAGCGGCGGCAGCTGGGCCGACGCCGTGTGGGTCGAGACCGACGACGCCCTGGAGCTGCATGCGCTGCTGGAGGACCCCGACCACGATTACAATATCCGCCTGACGGGGGACATCAGCTTTTCCATCGACCTGAGCAGCAGCGCCCAGGGAGACAGCGACCCGAGCAGGTGGCCGTATATTCCGAAGGGCTCCCTTTTCTGGTGCCGTCCCAAGGCGACGAAGGTGCTGGACCTCTATGGCCACGATCTCCGGATCAGCTACGGCAACAGCGCCCGCAACGGTCAGGGGTTCAACCACTACCTTTTCAAGCTGGAGGGCTATACCGAAGAGGGGAGCCAGACGCGCCTCTATCCCAGCATGACGGTCACCGACTCCACGGTCTCCCCCGGCACGGTCAATTTCAACGGATATATCCACAGTGAGGACAACCTGCTGGGCTGCTATTACAACTACCGCAACCTGTTCTATGTGGGTTATGACTGTGCGCTGACCATCAACGGCGGCGAATTCATCTGCGGGCGCTCCAAGGAGCAGTGGATCTCCCGAGGCATCAGGGTGGATGATTTCATCGAAGCGGTCAATGACGGGAACACCTTCCTCGACAGCTTCAACGTGGTCTATGACCACCGGTTTGACGGCTACGCCCGTCAGAACGTCAACGGCCACGTCGTTTACAACGCGGGCGGCGCCGTCACCGTCAACGGCGGCGTGCTCTCGGGCCGCGGATATGAGGAACTGAATTTTGAGGTAAAAACGAACGAATACGGCCGTCCTCACATCGAATCGACGAAGAAGCGCAACGCCGCCATCATCAACAGCTGGGGCGCGCTCACGATCGTGGACGGCGACATCCGCGGCATGGGGTGCGCCGACGCGCTGCAGATCGACAACCTTGCCGCGGACGAAGGCAATCCCACCCGCGTGTCCGACGTCTCCATTCTCGGCGGCGCCTTCACCGTGGACGACATCGACAAGGTGGTGGCGCCCATGAACGACAACGCCGTGGCCTTTGAATGGCATCTGGACGGCTATTACATCGACGGCAGCGACGGTCTGCTCGTCAAGGACCTCCAAAGCGGCAGCCAGGAGGAGGCCATCGCCAGAGTGGTGGATGCGGAGGCATCCGTGCTGACGCTGGAGGACGACGATGAGGCGACGGTCGCCCCCAGGATGGGGGAGCTTCCCCTCGAGCGGTTCTACACCTCCGCCGGCCCTGCGGCGGGCAGCCATTATATCTATGATCCCGCGCAGTCCTTCACGATCCAGTATAACGGCCCTTTGACCGCCGCCGACCTCTGGGAGGATACCTGCCCGCAGTTCTGGTATCCCGTTCCCGCCTTTCCCGGGCGCATCTGGCTGTCCGACGTCACGTTCCGCTGGTATCTCTTTGACGGAGACGGCGAGCCCGTCGGGGATCCACTGGGCTACGATCCGGGGGATACCCGCTGGGAGCTGCGCCTTTCCGAAGTGCTGACCGAGGAGGAAAAGGCGGATCTCAGCGGCACGCTGGTCGCCATGTTCTGCCAGAGCGTCACCCGCTACGGCGCGACCACGATGGAGGCCATGCGCACGGCAAGAATCAGGCTCTCCGTCGGTGCGCTCGACAAGGCGGAGATCACGCAGCAGCCCCAGGCCGTCACGCTGGTGGACAGCTTCATCGACGACGGGTATTACTGGCACATCCTCGATGTGGAGCACTATAATGAGACCGGAGAGAGGGAGGCCCTGCCGGGCGACCGAAAGGAGATCACCCTGACCGCCTCGGCAACGGGAGATCAGCTCAACTGCTGGTGGCTGGTGGACCGGGGAGGCGGCATGGTCATCCTCAACAACGATCAGTATGAGACCACCGAGGAAAACGGCGTCTTCACCTCGACGCTGACCGTTCCCGTGAGGACCTACACCAAACCGGCCCGCTACTATTGCGCCTTCGGCAACAGCGCCGGCGTCGCCTGCACGGAGGCGGCATTCGTCGCGCTCAAACCGTACCTGAGATCCTTCAAGGGCTCCGGCGGGGACAGCTCCGGAACCGACGGCTACTACCGCGGCTATGCCGGTCAGGATATCGAGCTGAAATTCATGAGCACCCGTCCCGACTGCGAATGCATCTGGGAAAAGCGCGGCGCGAAGATACCGAATAAGCCCAACGCATATGCCTGGGACAGCGTGGAGAGCTGCAATACCGAGCAGAGCGTGAAATACGAAACCAACGGCTACACCCTGCTTGTCCATGACCTGACCGAGGAGGATGACGGCTCCATTTTCCGCTGCAAGCCTGTCTACACGACGGAAAGCGGCAGCGCCAACACCGGCTACTGGACCGTGAAGCTGGGCGTAACGACCGTGGCGGAGGAGAACATCATCGACAGCGCGGCGATCACCGGCTTCGGCGAACTGCTCCTGGGGCAGAACGCGCCGACGACGGAGGATTTGAGCGTTGTGACCGAGGTCATTGACGGCGTTCCCGTCATCGAGCTTCTCTCCATCCAGTGGACAAGCGGGGTGGAAGACGGCGTCGTCACCTCCAACACGCCCAGCTATACAATCTATCTCCAGGCAAACAAGGGGCGCTGCTTCCGCTATGACGCCAGCGGCAAGTTCCATTACACCCTCGACGGCGTGGAGCGTGCGGCCGACGGCCCGGCAAACAACTATACCAACATCATCGGCCTGAGCTATTCCTATGGCGAAGCGCCGGTCATTGCCCCGCCGGATACGATCGTCTTCGAGCAGACCGAGTTCACCGTCTACAAGGGCTATGACAACCGCGTCCAGATCCCCGTCACGGTGACGCCGAATGAGCTCCTGAGCGGCCAGACCCGCACGCTCCAATCCCTGACTCTTATGATGGATGGCCCGGAGGAGTATGCCTATGCCCCGCTGCCGGACGGCCTTTATCTGGCCGGCAGCACGCCCGGCCTGCTCTGGGGCGTCGTTCATGACGACGTGGAACCCGGGACTTACTTCGTGTGCGTCCGCGCCGTCAGCAGTCATGGGGACGAGCAGCTGGCGGCCCTCGCCATCGTCGTCGAGGAACTGCCCGAAAATCTGACCCCGCACAGGCACAGCTTCTCCGACTGGCAGGTGGACGCCAACAGCACCGCAAGCGGGACCAGCGACTGCACGCACTCGCGCCAGTGCGCCACCTGCCGCCTTGTGGAGCGGCACGCCCACGTCTGGGACAACGGCGAGGTCCAGACGCCCGCGACCGAAAGCACCCACGGCGTGATGAAATACACCTGCACCCTTTGCGGGACGACACGGGAAGCGCCGTATCTTTATGAGTATGAGCCTGAGTGGACGACCTCCGCCAGCGCGAAGCTGTCACAGGACGGCAAAACGCTGACCTGCTGCGTGGTGACCCCCAAGAGCGTCAATGCGATGGCGATCGTGGCGGCCTACGACGCAAGCGGCAGGATGCTGGAGTGTTACACCGAGAACGTGACGCCCCGCCCGAACCTGGCCGCTCAGTTCTCGGTGACGTTCCGAAATGCGGCGTACCGCTATTGCGTCTTCCTGGTCAGCGCTTCGACCTGCGCCCCCATCGGCAAGCCGTGGGAGTACCACGCCCCCTGACAGGTTTTCCGGCGCTTTTGGCCCCGGCCCGCCTGCCCCCGCCCGTCTGTGCGCCAAACCGGGGCCGGCGGCAGTAAGAAAAGAGAACACGAAATATGGACCCGCCCCGGGCGGGCGCCGGCCCGGAGCTTCTTTCCGCGGCGCCGGCCTTCGCCCCGGGGCGGGCAGTCTGTATTTCCCACGGCCTCCGCCGCTTCGGGGAAAAAGGCCATACCGCGGGAAAAAGCCGTTCCTGCGGCGGTATTCCCGGGGAATCCGGCACGTCGAGGCGCTGCCCCCCCTGTGACGGCAAAAAAGGCGTTATTGTCAAGGGTGCGTTCCGTGAGCCGCGCGCGTTTTTGAAGGGGCAGCGGCGCGTGCTTCCCGCCGCGTTTGACCGGGACCTTCCGCGGCGCGAAGGGGAGGCTGCGGCAGCGGCGCAGGAGACAGAATATGAAGATCGATCTCCGAAAACCGAAAGGCATCAAAATCACCAGATCACAGACGAGATGCGGCCGGCACAGCGTGCCGCTGCTGATCCTGTCGCCCGAAAAGGGCGCGCGGGACGCGCCGGGCGTCCTGTGGATCCACGGCGGCGGATACGTCACCGGTATGAAGGAAATGGCGTATATGTCCCGCGCCGTCGATCTGGTCCGGGAGTTCGGCGCCGTCGCGGTCTCGCCGGGCTATCGTCTGGCCCTGCTTCATCCCTATCCCGCCGCGCTGGAGGACTGTTATGCTTCCCTGCTGTGGCTGAAGGAAAACTGCGCCCGGCTGGGGGTCCGCCCCGACCGGCTGATCGTCGGAGGGGAGAGCGCGGGAGGCGGGCTTGCCGCGGCGGTCTGCATGAAAGCGCGGGACGAGCGGAGCGCGGAGATCGCGTTTCAGCTGCCGCTCTACCCGATGCTGGACAATTTCGATACCGAGAGCTCGAAAAACAATCACGGCAGGGTCTGGAACACCCGCCGCAATCATTTCGGCTGGCGGATGTATCTGAGAAAAAACGCGGGGAAGAACGTCCCGCCTTATGCCTCGCCCGCGCGGCAGACGGATTTTTCCGGGCTTCCCTCCTGCTATACCTTCGTGGGTGACGGCGAGCCCTTTTACAAGGAAACCCTGAACTATATCGAAAACCTGAAAAAAGCGGGCGTGGCGGCGCAAGCCGGCGTTTATCACACCGATATCCACGCCTTCGATATGCTCTATCCCGAACTTGAAGTCTCCGAAAGAGCAGTGGAAGCATTTCTTGAAAGCGTTGCCGCGGCAATGGAAACCGGCTTTGCGCCGCGGCATACCGACAGAAAAACGTAAAGCTCTATGGAATGGTTTTGGCTGATCATCGCTTCTCTCGGCGCGGGCGTCGGAACCGGGCTTGCCGGACTTTCCGCCGCGACCGTCATGGTGCCGATCCTTATCGTGCTCTGCCCCTCCTTTGCCGGGGAGACCGGCGCCTATCAGGCGACGGCGATCGCCCTGGCGTCGGATATCCTCGGCTCGGCAGCCGCGACCTTCACCTATGCGAGGCATAAGAATATCGACCTGAAGCGCGGATGGATCATGCTGGTCTGCATCCTCGCCATGTGCACGGCCGGCAGCTATGTCGCCTTCATCGCCGGCAACGTGGTGCTCGGCGCCTTCACCCTGTTCCTCACCTTTTTCATCGGCATCCGCTTCCTTGCAAAACCCGATACGAGCCGGAAAAACCGGGCGGCGAAGGGGGAGAAGCTGGGCTGGAAGGGTGTCGCCGTATCCCTTTTCTTCGGCCTGACGATCGGCTTCGGCACGGGCTTTGTGGGCACGGGCGGCGGGATGATGATGCTGGTCGTATTCACCGCCTTCCTCGGAATGGAGCTGAAAACCGCCGTCGGGACGAGCACCTTCATCATGACCTTCACGGCGCTCATCGCGTCGGTCAGCCATATCCTGATCCACCCCGCCATCGTACTGGAAAAGTGGGATGTGATGCTCGTCTGCATCCTGACCGCCACCGGCTCGAGCCTGGCATCGGCAAGGTTCGCCAATAAGGTGAACAACCGCACCGTGGGGCTTGTGACCGGCGCGGTGCTGACGGTCCTCGGCGCGGCGATGCTGATTCTCCGCTATTGGGATTTTCTGTCCGCGTCCGGGCTTTTCACGGAGACGCTCCGCTGTCTCGGCATCCTTGGGGCGTATATCCTCCTGTGCCTTGCCGTGCTCCTTCCCATCCGCTTTTTCACAAGGGTGCCGCCCTTCGTTTTCCGCAAGCTGCTGCATATCGTCGCCTTCTCCTGCGTGACGATCATGATCCTGACTGCCGGGTCCTGGCAGGCGGCGGCCCTCGCCTCCGTGGTCGTCGCGGCGGTGCTGTACCCCGTTCTGCGTCTGCTGGAAAAGGAACCGTGGTTTGCGGGCCTATTAGTGCAGAAGAAGCCGGGAGAGATCCGAAAGAGCCTTCTGATGCTCTTCCTGATGTTCGCCGCCGTCACCGCCGCGGCGTGGGGACTATTCGGGAAACCCTTTCTCGGCGCCGCCGCGATCCTCATGTGGGGAACCGGAGATGCCGCCGCAGCCCTGGTCGGGATCCCCTTCGGCAGGCACAAAGTCAAGCTGAAGCCGGCAGACGGCAGGAAATCCTGGGAGGGCAGCGCAGCCATGCTTGCGGTCGCTTTCCTCTGCGGCTTCTGCGTCCTGTATTTCGGAAGCGGAATGTCTTTATCCATAGCGCTCCCGACCGCCTTCGCCGCCGCCCTGTTCGGCACGGCGACGGAGCTTTTCAGCCCCAGCGAATGGGATACCGTGACGGTGCCGGCCGTGACCGCCGCCGTCCTTCTGCTGCCGGGATGGATCGGACGGGGCTGACGGGGATCCCGGCCTTGCGGGATGCCGCCGGATCGCGGCGTGAAGAGATGCATAATCGGAACGCAGGATCGGGAAACTGACAAAAGAAGATGCCCGGCATATCGCCGGGAAGAACAGGGAAACCGTGCCGCGCGGCATGGATGCGGAGAAAGAGGCATGTGTCCTCAAAACCGGGAACAAAAACGGCGGACTCGCCGGCGGCTGCATCGCGGAGGCAGAGGCATGCCGCCGGCCGAGAATGGATAAAGGGGGGGCGGACATGCATTTTGTGAACGCGAAGGGCATCCTGACCGGCAGTGGGGGAAGGTACGGCATGAACGTCTACCGGGGCTGCACCCACGGCTGCATCTACTGCGACACCAGGAGCCGCTGCTATCAGTTCACCCACCCCTTTGAGGACGTGGAGGTAAAGCAGAATGCGCCGGAGCTGCTGGAGCAGGCGCTGAAATCGAAAAAACGGACCTGCATGATCGGGACCGGATCGATGTCCGACCCGTACATGCACTGCGAGGAGGAGCTCCGGCTCACCCGGCGCTGTCTGGAGATCATCCTGAAATATGGGTTCGGCGCGGCCATCCAGACGAAATCGGACCGCATCCTCCGGGATCTGGATCTGCTGGAGGAGATCAACCGCTCTGCCAGATGCGTGATCCAGATGACGCTCACGACCTATGACGACGGCCTGTGCCGGATCCTGGAGCCCAACGTCTGCAATACGAAGCGGCGGATCGAGGTGCTGGAACGCCTGCGGGAGCGGGGGATACCGACGGTGGTATGGCTGACGCCAATCCTCCCCTTCCTCAACGATACGGAGGAAAACATACGGGCGATCCTGGAGGCATGTGCCCGAACCGGCGTCAAGGGCGTCATCGACTTCGGCATGGGGCTGACCCTTCGGGACGGGGACAGGGAATACTATTATGCGGCGCTGGACCGGCATTTTCCGGGGATGAAGGAGCGGTACATCCGGTGCTACGGAAACGCATACGAGCTGCCGAGCCCGAGGGCAGAAAGGCTGAGAGAGGTATTTCAAGGCTTCTGCCGCGACAAGGGCCTCCTTGCCGGCCCGGAGGAATGCTTCCGGTATATCTACGCGCTGCCGGAGAAAAACGCGCAGCTGAGCCTGTTTGCGTAAGCGGCGGACACAAGGGACTCCCGCCCCTGCGCCGCTTTCCGGGCTCTGCGAAGCATGAAGGCGGAAACGATCCCGGCAGGGGCTGCGAACATAAGGAAGCCCTGCGGGGTTGAGTTTTGGCTGCAGTTATGTTATAATTATATTAAGTCGTATTATGCCGTGAAAGGATCGGCGGCAGTGAAGAGCAGGGCGTCATGAGCAAGGGGAGAATCTGCGTTTTTTGCGAGACCTGGGCATCCGGCGGGATCGAATCCTTCCTGACCGGGGTGCTTCTGCGGCAGGACCCGGGGGAGCTGGAAATCGACCTGGTGACGGCGGAAAAGGGCGAGAGCGTGTATACCGCGCCTCTGGAGAGCCATGGGATCCGCTTTTTTCCCCTGTCCGGAAGCCCGTGGAAGCTGCTGAGGAACTGGGCGGGCTTTCGCCGCCTGCTGGCGGAGCGCGGCTATGACGCGGTTTATGTGAATGCCTTTCAGGCGCTGAGCTTCCGCTATGGGCTGCTGGCCCGGCGTGCGGGGGTCCCCGTCCGCATCCTGCACGGTCACGGCACGGACATCCGCCCCCAGCCGCTTCGCCCTCTGAAGCTCCTGATCCACGGCATCGCCCGGGGGCTGTACGGCGGCGCGGGAACGGAAAACCTTGCCTGTTCCCGGGAAGCCGCCGCCTTCCTTTTTCCGCCGCGCCTTTGCCGCCGCGGGCTCGTCCGCATCCTGCCCAACGGGATCGACGTCGACCGTTTTCGCTTCCGCCCGGAGGAGCGGCAGCGGATGCGCGGCAGCCTGGGTCTAGACGGGTGCTTTGTCCTGGGCAGCCTGGGGCGGCTCAGCAGCGAGAAAAACCAGATGTTCCTTCTGGAGGTCCTGCGCGATCTCCTGCCCCGGCGTCCGGAGGCCCGTCTCCTGCTGGTGGGAGAGGGAAAGCTGCGGGAAGCCCTGGAGCAGCGCGCCGGGGAACTGGAGGTCCGGGACCGGGTCCTCTTCACCGGCGTGACGGATAAGCCCCAGGCGTATTACTGGGCGATGGATGCGTTCCTGTTTCCCAGCCTTTCCGAGGGGCTGGGCATTGCAGCGGTGGAGGCGCAGTGCGCCGGCCTGCCCCTGCTGTGCTCGGAGCATATCCCGGAGCAGGCGCTGATCACCCCCCTTGCCCGCCGCGTACCCCTGACCGGCGGCGCGGAAGCGTGGGCGAAGGCGGCCGCTTCCCTGGCACTGCCGGAGAAGCGGGAGGACTATGCCGCCGCGGTCAGGGCCGCGGGCTTTGACATTGCGGATGTGAGCCGCACCGTCCGCGGCGCGCTGAGGGGCGATAGGCCGGCGGCGCCGGCGCTTTGAGGACCAAGCTGTGCAAGGGGAACCGACATGTGCATGCTGACGATTGCCGTTCCTGTTTTCAATATGGAGTGGTGTCTGGAGAAAAATCTGGCCACCTATGATGATCCCCGGCTGATCGGCCGGGTGGAGGTCATCTGCCTGAACAACGCTTCGGAGGATGGCTCCAAGGCCATCATCGAGAGATTCGCCGCCGCCCGGCCTGAGATTTTCCGCCTCATTGACCGGGACAGCCGGGGCTACGGCTCCTCCATCAATGCCGCCCTGGCCGCGGCGAAGGGAAAGTATTTCCGCATCGTGGATGCGGACGACTGGGTGAACACGGAGGATCTGGTGAAGCTGGCCGGCATCCTGGAGGACTGCCGGGCGGATGTGGTGCAGACGGATTATGAGATCGTGGATATGCAGACCGGGGCGATGACACCGGTGCGCGCCGGGGATAAGGGCGCGGCTTACGGCGTGATCTACACGGATTTCGACGTGCTCCGCCGGACCTTCCCCATGATCCACAGCACCGGCTACCGGACCGGGCTGCTGCGGGAGGCCGGGTTTCAGCTGCAGGACAACACCTTCTATGTGGACGAGGAATATGTCCTGCTCCCCATGCTCCGCGCCGGGTCGGTCCTGTTCCTTGATCTGGATATCTACCGGTATATGGTGGCGAATCCGGGCCAGAGCTCATCCCCCGGCAACCGCTCCAAGCGGCAGGACCATCAGGAGCGGGTGATCCGCCGCATCGCCGGGGAATTCCTGTCCGAGGCAGCGCGGAATCCCCGGAATCCCGCGCTGCCCTACGTCCGTTTCCGGCTCATGAAGCTGCTGGGGGATCGGTTCACGGTCCTGCTCATATATGTGGAGGACCGGAAAAAGGGCCGGGCTCTGGCAAAGGCGTGGGAAGCCTATATCCGGGAGACCCTGCCCGATTTCTGGCCGGAGGTCGGAAGGAAGGCGCGGCTCCTGTATGCCATGAACGCGCTTCATGTGTCCCTTCCCATGTACGCGCGCCTGAAGAAGGCTGTTTTTAAGAAATGACGCAAAGAAACGAAGCATCCGTCCCCTTCAATTTCGCCATGGATCTGCTCCTCCGGCTTTCGGGGACCGTCTGCGGAGCCATCAGCTATCCCTTTGCCTTTCGCATGATCGGGGAAGCGGGAATGGGCAGGGCGGTTTTTGCCGCCTCCGCCGGCAGCTTCTTCCTGATGCTGGCCGGCATGGGCGTTTCCACCTATGGCGTTCGGGAGTGCGCCAGGGTGCGGGATGATCCCGCAGCCCTCCGGCGGACCGCCAGGGAGCTTCTGAGCCTGCAGCTCATCATGACGCTGGTATCGGCTGTGCTGATGTGCGCCGCCGTGCTTGCGGTGCCGCGGCTGTGGGAGAATCGGCTGCTGTTCCTCATTCAGGGGGGACTTCTCCTGTTTCATGCCTTGGACACCCAGTGGCTTTTCGCCGCCGAGGAGCGCTACGCCTTTCTGACGGTCCGCTCCTTCACCATGCGCCTGGCCACCGTGGCGCTGATCCTGCTGTTCGTGCGAAAACCGGAGGACTACCTTCTCTATGCGCTGATCACGGCGGTCACTGTCGTGCTGGGCTATCTTTGGAACCTTCTGGGGGCGAGGAGCCTTCTCCGCGGCCCCAGGGAAAAGCTGCAGCCCCTGCGGCACTTCCGCCCCTCCGCCGTGTTTTTCCTGCAGGCTGCCGCCGTCACGGTCTACACCGGCCTGGATTCGGTGCTGCTGGGCTTCCTGAAGGATGATGCCGCCGTGGGCGCTTACGATGCCGCGGCCAAGATCCGCGCGGTGCTGGTGATGTTCATCGCCAGCCTGTGCTCCGTACTCCTTCCCCGCTTTTCCTACTACCTGAGCACACAGCAGGAGGATCGGTTCCGCCAGGCCATCGCGAGAAGCACGAGCCTCGTTTTCCTCATCACCCTGCCCCTGACGGCGTATTTCCTGCTGATGGGGGAAAGCTGTCTGACGGTCCTCTACGGCGGCGTCGCCGAGGATACCCTGTGGAGCCTGCGGCTGCTGCTCCCCACCGTTTTTCTGGTGGGCTGCTCCAATACCACGGGCCTCCAGCTCCTGACCCCCATGGGCAGGGAGCGAACAGTGATGGTCTCGACCGTGGTGGGGGCGGCGGTGGATCTGATCGCCGATCTGCTGCTGATCCCTTATATGGGCGCCCCAGGGGCGGCTCTGGGTACCGTGATCGCAGAGGCGGCCGTGCTGGCGGTGCAGGCCGCAGCGGTGCGGCGGCTGGGGATCCGGCTGGCGGAGGGAAAGTCAGCCCTGCGTATTGCGGGCGTCACCCTGGCGGCTTCCGTCGAGCTCCTTCTGCTCAGGCTGGTCCCGCTGACGGAGCTGGGAAGGGTCCTGCTGGGTGCGGTCCTCTTTTTCGGGACGGTTTACGGAGTGCTGCTGGCCCTGAAGGACCCTGCGCTGACGGAGATGGCTGCGGCGCTGCGGGGATACTTGCGGGGCAGCTCGGATGAAACAGGTGCCGGAATATGAAACAGAATGTCTGTAAGCGCTCTGGCGGCGCGATTCGAAAGCCCGGACCCCGGTGGCTCCGTATCCTCCTGCTGGTCCTCCTAGTGCTGAACATGGCGGTGATTTTCGGCTTCTCGGCCAGGACCGCCGCGGAATCCACCAAGACCTCCGACGCCGTTCTGGCCAAGCCCAAGGAGGTCTATGACGCCATCCATCCGGAAACGGCGGGGGACTATAAGGTCTACTGGTGGTTTCAGTTTATCGTGCGCAAGGGAGCCCACGTGCTGGAATTCGCTTCCCTGAGCGTGTGGGCGACGGGGCTGCTCCTGGCTTATGCCGTCCGCTTCGCCTATCCGCTGGGTGGGTGCTTTGCCGCCGTCTATGCGGCGAGCGACGAGCTGCACCAGCTGTTCGTCCCCGGCAGGGACGGGAAGGTGACGGATTGGCTCTTCGACTGCCTCGGCGCTGTGCTGGGGGTGCTGGCGGTGGCCCTGTTCATGCACATCCTCCGAAAGCGGAAAAAGGGTGGCTGAGTTGCGGAAGAAATACGATTTTCTCATTGTGGGCGCGGGGCTTTTCGGGGCGGTGTTCGCCCATCGGGCGGCCGGGGCCGGGAAGAAATGCCTGGTGATCGACCGGCGGGGCCATCTGGCCGGAAACGCCCATATGGAAACGGTGGAGGGGATACCCGTCCACCTTTACGGCGCGCATATCTTTCACACCTCCGACCGGGAGGTCTGGGAATTCGTCAACCGCTTTGTCTCCTTCAACCATTTCGTGAACAGCCCCATCGCCGTCTACGGGAAGGAGCTGTATAACCTGCCCTTCAATATGAACACCTTTTCCCGCCTCTGGGGCGTCCGGACGCCGGCGGAGGCCAGGGCCGAGCTGGAGCGCCAGCGGGAGGGCTATGCCGGGCTGGAGCCGCGGAATCTGGAGGAGCAGGCGCTGAAGCTGGTGGGACGGGATATCTATGAAAAGTTGGTCAGGGGATATACGGAAAAGCAGTGGGGAAAAAGCTGCGCCGAGCTTCCGGCGTTTCTGATCCGGCGGCTGCCCCTGCGCTTCACCTTTGACAATAACTATTTTTCCGATCCCTGGCAGGGGATCCCCACGGAAGGCTATGACGTGCTGACGGAAAGGCTGCTGGCGGATATCGAGGTGCGCCTGAACACCGCCTATTCCCCGGAACTGGGAGCGCTGGCGGAAAAGACCGTGTATACCGGCCCCATCGACGCTTTTTTCGACTATCGGCTGGGGCGGCTGGAATATCGGAGCCTGCGTTTTGAGACGGAAGTGCTGGACACGGATAACTATCAGGGAAACGCCGTGGTAAACTATACGGAGCGGGCGGTGCCTTATACCCGCATCATCGAGCACAAGCACTTTATCTTCGGCACGCAGCCGAAAACGGTGATCACCCGGGAATACCCCCAGCCTTGGTCGCCGGAGACGGAGCCTTATTATCCCGTAAACGACGGGCGGAACGACGCGCTTTATGCGCAGTACCTTCGCCTGGCGGCGGAACGGCCGGAGGTGATCTTCGGCGGAAGGCTGGGACTCTACCGCTATCTGGACATGGACCAGACCATCCGCGCCGCGCTGGACTGCGCCGGGGATGAGCTTACGGCGCAGCGGTGAGCCCGGAAAACAGGAATACGCTGCGTTGTTTTTCAGAGCAGCGTGTGGTATAATCATCAAATCATGCGGCGGAGCCGCGCTGTCCCGGCGGGGACAGGATGGGAGGTCATGGATTGGATAAAAAAGA
>JAEEGK010019556.1_pt1 | contig 14507 bp, 15 predicted proteins | sample 8958771 | NCBI WGS metagenome assembly JAEEGK01 (sample SAMN16246547, study PRJNA631951) | gut metagenome | biome: gut microbiome; feature: rumen; material: SC-attached | host: Bos | place: Iran: Karaj | collected 2018-10
CTCGAGCTTCCAGCCGCGGCTCTCCGCAAACTTGGAATACATCCTGAAGAGGTCTCCTGCGAAGATGGCAGCCTCGTCTCCGCCGGTGCCGCCACGGATCTCTATCATCGCGTTCTTGCCGTCGTCCGGGTCAGCAGGGATGAGGAGGAGCTTGATGTTTTGCTCCATGTCCGGCAGCTTAGGCTCGATCTCGGCGATCTCCGCGCGGGCCATCTCCTTGAGCTCGTCGTCTTTCTCGTTTATGAGAATATCCTTGGCAGAAGCAAGTTCTTCCACCATTTTCTTATATTCCAGTCCGGCCTTGATGATAGGCTCAAGTTCCTTGTAGTCCTTGTTGAGCTGGACGAATTTCTTCATGTCGGACATTACCTCGGGATCAGCGAGCTGCTCCTGAAGCTTTCCGTATCTTTCCTGAAGGCTGAGAACCTTCTCCAAAAGTGAGTTTTCTGCCATATTCTGTATCAGATTTCTTTAATGTAACAGCGGCGTCGGTTGTATAGTTCGCTGACGCCATATTTGGCCCATACGTTGACCGCTATGTTGGTCTCTATCTGGGGGTTGGCGATCGCCCACTTGCAGCCGAGCGCCTTGTATCTTTCGGACATCCTGCAGTGCACCACTGCGGATATCCCTGTGTTCTGCCACTTGGGCACAGCTCCTGTCAGCATGAGGTCCATGGTCTCGTAGTTCCTCAGGGCTCTCAGAAGGTGCAGCCAGCCGGTCGGGAATAGCTTTCCCTTTGCTTTCCGGAAGGCTCCGGACAGGTCCGGGATGGTGATTCCGAAGGCTGCCAGTTCGTTGTTTTCGTCCATCAGTACGACAGAGGTCCTGTTGCTGAGGAACGGAATGAAGGCCGCGGCTTCTTCTTCTATCTCTTCATCGGTGAAGGGGATGAAGTTCTGCACGTTCCCGGCGAAGCTTTCGTTGTAGGCCCGGAAGAATTTTCTGATCTGGGCCTTGTCCTTTTTGAGGACGTCGATGTCGCATTCGTGGAGCCTGTATCTTTCTGTCAGTCTGTCGGAGCCCATGCGTATCCTTTCCGGAACGTCCTGGGAGGCCGCCATCCTGTATTCCAGCCAGTCGCATTCTTTTCTGTATCCGAGTTTTTCGACGAAGTCCGGGTAGTAGCTGTAGTTGTAGAGGGTGTTGAAGACCGGAAGGTGGTCGAAGCCTTCTACGAGCATGCCCTGCTTGCCGAGGGTGTTGTAGTAGAGGGGACCGTGGATCTCCGTCATTCCCTGCTGCCTTGCCCAGTCTTCGGCTGTCTCCAGCAGAAGTCTCGCTACTTCAATGTCATTGACGGTGTCGAACCAGCCGAATCGGGCTCGTTTCTTGCCGTAGAGCTCGTTGTAACGGGGATTGACCATGGCACATATCCTGCCGACAATCTTTTTCCCGTCTAGAGCCAGCCACATTTTCCTTTTGCAGTAGCTTAGCGTCGATACTTTCGTCAGAGAGTTTATCTGGTCTTTGTGAAGCGGTGGAACATATTGTCCGCAATTTCTGTACAGGTCGTCGGGGAACCGGACGAATCTGCGTATGTCGCGTCTGTCTGCCGCTTCGATTATCTTGTACCTTGTCATTTCTCTGATAAAAGATGCAATACAGACTGCAAAGATACGAATATTTTGGATAACAAAAAGCCGGCGGCCTTTTCAGGCTGCCGGCAATTATATGAACATGCAGTTTACTGCTGGATAGGTACAAGAGCGAAAGTGATTTCGCCTTTGCAGCAGAGCTTTCCTCCGACTTCGAGCTTGGCGCTGCAGAAGTAGAGATTGGCTCTCTTCTCAAGGAGCTGGCAGGTAATCTCGCAGAGGTCGCCTGGCTTTACTACGTTCTTGAAACGCACCTTGTCGATTCCGGCATAGAGGGTGATGTGTCCCGGGATGTCGTCCTTGACGAGGACGGCGCAACTCTGGGCCATGATCTCGCACTGGATAACTCCAGGAACGATAGGGTTGCCAGGGAAGTGACCTCTTGTGAAGAACTCGTCTTCCTTGATGCGGTATTTGGCGTGTCCTACGCCGTTCTCGTCCATATCGCACTCTTCAACGAGAAGCATGGGCTCTCTGTGCGGCAGGAACTGCTTGATTTCTTCTTTGTTCATCTTGGTTTGGTTTTAGTCCGTTCTATATTTAGTCCTTGTAAGGTCTGAAGGCGATACATGCGTCGTGACCGCCGAATCCGAGGGAGTCGGAGATACCGAGGGTGATGTCGCTCTTGAGGGCCTTGTTAGGAGTGTAGTCGAGGTCGCATTCCGGATCCGGGCAGTCGAGGTTGATTGTCGGAGGAATGATTCCGTTCTTGAGGGCAAGCACAGTCGCGATAGCTTCTGCTGCGCCTGCGGCTCCGAACATGTGACCGGTCATCGACTTGATAGAGCTGATATGGGCCTTGTATGCGAAGTCGCCGAGGGCGATCTTGTAGGCTGTAGTCTCAGCTACGTCGTTGAGGTGGGTTCCGGTACCGTGGGCATTGATGTAAAGGTTGTCCTTCTTCTCGTCAAATCCGGCCTCTTCGAGGGCGAGATTGATACATTTTGCCTGGGTTGTGCCGTCCGGCCTTGGGGCGGTAGAGTGGTAGGCGTCGCAGGTGTTGCCGTATCCGACCATCTCGCCGTAGATCTTGGCGCCGCGGGCTTTTGCATGTTCATACTCCTCGAGTACGAGGATTCCGGCGCCGTCGCCCATGACGAAGCCCTGTCTGTTCTTGTTGAACGGGAGGGATGCGTATTTTGGATCTTCAGCTCTGGAAAGGGCCTTGGCGTTGGCGAAGCCGGCGATTCCGAGAGGAATTGTGGCGTTCTCGCAGCCTCCGGCGATGATTGCGTCAGCGTATCCGTGACGGATGGCTCTCATGGCCTCTCCGAGGCAGTGGGACGATGTCGCGCAGGCTGTCACGATGTCGAGACATGGACCCTGGGCGTTGTGCTTGATTGCGATGTGGCCGGCAGCGATGTTGGAGATCATTGTCGGGATGAAGAGTGGAGAAATCCACTGTCCTGACGGGTCTTCGATCATCTTGGCGGTCTCGCGGAACTGTACTTCGAATCCGCCGATACCGGAGCCGACATAAACGCCGAGTCTGAATGGGTCAATGTTCTTGTTCTCGCCGTCGGAGTGAAGTCCGGCGTCTTCCATTGCCTGATATGCGGCAGCAACACCATATTGGGTGAAGAGGTCCTGCTTGCGGATGAACGGTTTGTCCATGCCGTATTTTTCAGCCTCGAAATTCTTTACCTTTCCGGCAATCTTGACAGGGAGGTTGTCTGTCGGGAATGAGTCGATGAGCTCGATTCCGCAAACTCCGTCAAGGAGGTTTTTCCAGAATGTAGGAACGTCATTTCCGATTGAGGAAACGACTCCCATACCTGTTACAACTACTCTTTTATTTTCCATATTCATTTATTAGTAAAGGAGGTCTTTGGCGCCGGCCATAAGCTTTTCGGCTCCTCCAATTATATCCTGAACTATTTCAGCGGCGGTTTCTTTCTTCTTGATCATTCCGGCTACCTCGCCCGCAAGCATGCTTCCTTCGTTGATGTTTCCGTCGAATACGGCTTTGCGCACGGCTCCGGTTCCGAATTTGAGGACTTCCTCGTTAGGGATTGCCGGGTCGTATTCCATCTTGAAGAATTTCTTCGAGAATGGGGTCTTGAGGCTGCGGCAGGCGTCTCCGAGAGACTTTCCTGTAACAATTGTGCCTATTTCTGTAGCCTTGATAAGGCGCTCTTTGTAATTTTCGTGGATGTGGCATTCGTCAGCGATGAGGAATCTGGTTCCTACCTGGACGCCGCATGCTCCGAGCATGAAGGCTGCTGCTGCGCCTCTGCCGTCGAAGATACCGCCGGCTGCCATCACAGGGATGTCGAGGGCGTCGATGATCTGAGGAACGAGGGCCATCGTATGGATGTCACCGATGTGACCGCCTGATTCTGCTCCTTCTGCGATTACGGCTGTTGCGCCGAGTTCCTGCATCTTGAGTGCATATGCTACTGAAGCGACTACAGGAATGACTTTGATTCCTGCTGCTTTCCATTTTTCCATGTATGGACTTGGGGAGCCTGCTCCTGTGGTGAGGATCTTGACTCCTTCTTCGATTACCATATCGGCTACTTCAGCAGCGTTAGGTGCCATAAGCATGATGTTGACACCGAAAGGCTTGTCGGTCAGTTCACGGCATTTGCGGATTTCCGCCCTGACGGCTTCTGTGCCGAAGTTGATGGACGAAATGATTCCGAGGCCGCCTGCGTTCGATACTGCGGCGGCAAGTTTTGCATCTGCTATCCAGGCCATACCACCCTGGAAGATAGGGTACTGTATGCCGAGAATATCACAAATTTTGCTTTTAATCATGATTATGAGGTTTTATTACAACGTGCAAATATAAGAATTATTTTTGTTACCATTCGACTACTGCGACGCCTGAGAGCAGTCCTGCTCCGAATGCGCTGAATACCAGCAGGTCACCTTTCTTGAAGGCTCCTTTGCGGTTGTATTCGTCGAGGAGTATAGGACATGAGGCCGAGGATGAGTTTCCGTGGTCTCCGATGTTGGTCGGGAATTTCTCGTCTTCTGCGCCGAGATAGTTCTTGATGGCGTCGATGATTCTGAGGTTGGCCTGATGTACCATATAATACGCAACGTCCTTCTTGTCGATCCGGAGTTCGTCGAGAAGGGCTTCCACTTCAGTCGTGGATGCCTGGACGGCGAACTTGAAGACTTCGCGGCCTTTCATCTGCATGGCGAAGTCGTCGTCGGTTTTGGTAAGATATGGGGTAGGCATCAGTTTGCGCTTCATGACGATCTTGTCAGGGGACGGCTGGCTGTGGAGCTTGAGTCCCTTGATGTTGTCGCCTTCGCCGAGAACTACGGCGGCGGCTCCGTCTCCGAAGAGGACGCAGGTCGCTCTGTCGTTCCAGTCTACCATTCTGGTGGCCTCTTCGGCACATACGATGAGTACATGCTTTACGGCACCGGCCAGGTAATGGGTCTCCGCGATGTCGAGGGCATATATGAAGCCCGGACATGCGGCGTTTATGTCGATGCATGGACAGGTGAGTCCTATCTTCGATGCGATGACGCAACTGAGTCCCGGAGTAATAAAGTCGGATACGACGTTGGAGCAGATGAAATAGTCGATGTCTTCGGGTTTTACTCCGGACATCTCGAGCGCTTTGAGCGCGGCCTCCGTGCCGAGGTCTTCGATCTGCTCATCAGAGATGACGTGTCTGCTGTGGATTCCTGTCCTTGGAACGATCCATTCGTCGCTGGTGTCGAGGAATTCGGACAGCATGTCGTTTGTTACAATCTTTTTGGGAAGGGCGCTTCCCGTTCCGAGGATCTTCATCTTTTTCTTTGAGTTTTACGCAGCAAAAGTATAATAGTTTATCTTTATGGAAAAAAATATGTGGTAAACACGCGCGTTATGACGCTTTTGTGCGGTTTTGGGGGTGAAATCGCCTTATCGGGGGCGAAATTAATGGTTGCAGAACTGTGAAAAAAGGTTATATTTGCATAATTTGAATGTGTGATATGGCTAAGAGAAAGTATATTCCGGAGTACTTCCGCGCTAAATACCAGCTTATAGTGACCGTAACCTTTACGGCGCTTTTCTCGCTGGTGTTCATGCTTGTCAGTATTCCGTTTTCGCATAACGCCTGGTTTGCCCTGGGTACGTCGCAGGCTTTTACATATACTGCTTCGTTCTTCCTTATCAGTCTTTTGTTCGTGATCCTGAGCAAGCAGGTGATGTATTATACGAGGAATTCTTTCGAGATGACCTTCTTCCAGTACGTCATGTGGAATCTGGCGGAGGTGATCATAATCTGTCTCGTATATACCGCTTTCTCGATCAAGGGCAATGAACTCGGGGTGATCAGCCTGGAGAGAGATTCGTTCGCGGCTATTTTCTTCAATGCCTTCGTGTATTGTTTCGTGTCCCTTATCATCCCTTATATAATCGCGGGGATGGTGTTCGCAATCATCGACAAGAACAAGACTATCCGTCTGATGAACTACAGCAATGTCGTTTCGGATATTCCTGTGCCTGAAAACAAGGTCCAGCAGGTTACCCTTTTCGACAATAACGGGGTCCTCAAGATGTCTGTCAGCCTTGCCAGTCTTTATTATATCGAGTCGGAAGACAATTATATCCGGGTGTGGTATATAGACTCGAAGGGCGGTCTTACGCATTATATGCTCCGCTGCCGTCTGAAGACTGTGGAGGAGAGTTTCAAGGGCAGCAGTCTGGTGCGCTGCAACCGTAAGTATATCGTCAATATGGATAAGGTCAAGGTCCTCCGCAAGGAGATAGAGGGTTACGAGCTTGACCTCGACAATGATTATATCCCGGCCATCCCTGTCACCAAGACTTACGTGGATAACGTTCTGGCCCGGTTCAATCGCAAGTAATTATTTTCTGCGTTCTCTGCGGGATTTGCGGAGGGATGATGCGCTTTCGACGATCATCTCGTCTGCGAATATGCCCCTTACTGCGAGAATGTCCATGATCATCGCGAGGAGAGGGAAGATCGCAGCGACTCTGAAGACCATCTGGTCGTGCGTGCTCATGAAATCGACGACGAGCCATATCTGGAGGGCCAGGGTGATGATGGCCGCGAGGCCGGCCGTGCGCATCTGGAAGACTCTGATCTTGTAGGTGGTAAGGGCCAGGAGGTTGAGGCAGGTGACAATTCCGATGAGGATCGCATAAGGGATGTATGAGGTGAAGGAGAAGGTCTGGGCGACGCTGCCGTCGGCGGCGACGATGATTGCCTTATCCATGAAAAACATTAGTCCTGTAAGTATTGTCGCGATCGCGAGATATAGGGTCTGAGCTCTTTGCCACATAATTCTGATTTATTTGATTCGGGATACAAAAATAGGAAATCCCGAAATAAAATCCTATTTTTGCTTTTTAACAATTACAATTTATAAGACTTTTTAAATCATATCGATATGAGAATACCGGAATCAGAATTAATCATAAATGCCGATGGTTCGGCGTTTCATATTCACATCAAGCCGGAAGAGCTCGCTGACGAAGTCATAATGGTCGGGGATCCCGGTCGCGTTGACATGATCGCAGAGTATCTGACTGATATCGAATTCCGTCATGCTTCCAGAGAGTTCGTCTCCGTGACCGGAAAGTACAACGGAAAGAGACTGACGGTCCTTTCACATGGTATCGGACCTGACAATATCGACATAGTAATGACCGAGCTGGATGCTCTCGCCAATGTTGATTTCGCTACCCGCGAGGTCAAGCCTGAGCATAAGGCTTTGAATATCATCCGTCTCGGAACGTCCGGCGCCCTTCATGCCGACATTCCTCTCGGCTCTTTTGTGCTGGCTCATGTTTCCGTCGGTTTCGACGGCGTCCTGAACTGGTATGCTGACAGGAACAAGGTTGCGATGCCTGAGATCGAGAAAGCTTTCAAGGAGCACATGGGCTGGAACAAGAGTCTTGCTTCGCCTTATTTCGTGAAGGCCAGCCAGAAGATCATCGATCGTTTCGCCGATTGCACTGTAAAGGGTATGACTATCTCGGCTCCGGGCTTCTATGGCCCTCAGGGCAGGGTGGTGCGTCTCCCTCTTGCCATGCCGGAGATGCTTGACAAGATCGAGTCTTTCCGTTTCAATGGGGACAGGATCACCAATTTCGAGATGGAGAGCGCTCCTCTTGCAGGTCTTGCCGCCCTTCTCGGCCATAATGCATGTACGGTCTGCTGCGCGATAGCCAACCGTTATCTGCAGAGCAGCAATCCGGATTATAAGCCTCAGGTGCGTAAGCTCGTGGAGCTTGTCCTGGACCGAATGACAAGGTAATTTATTTTCTTCTTACCCAGTCCGGGTATTCCTGCTTCATCTCCAGGGAAGCGATCATTATCGCTCTTCTGTTTACGTAGTTCGAAGGATTCCCGGCGTTCCTTTTGATAGGGTTAGGAAGACAAGCTGCTATCAGGCACGATTCCCGTCTTGTAAGAGATGCGGCGTCGTGCCTGAAGTGTTTCCGGGCGGCGGCTTCTGCGCCGTAGATGCCTTTTCCCATTTCTGCGACATTGAGATAGACTTCCATTATGCGGCGTTTACCCCAGATCTTTTCGATGAGGAAGGTGAAATAGGCTTCCATGCCTTTTCTGAACATGGTCCTGCTAGGGTAGCAGAAGACGTTCTTGGCCGTCTGCTGGCTTATGGTGCTGGCGCCGCGCAGTCTCTTGCCTTTGTTTTTGTGGTCGTCTATGGCTCTCTTGATCTCGACGCGGTCAAAGCCGTCGTGCTCGCCGAAGCGGTTGTCTTCGCTGGCGATCACCGCCCGTACCAGTTCAGGCGAGATCTCATCGAGGCTTTTCCATTTCTTCTGCGTCTTGAAATCCTTGTCCTCGCGATATTCTATGCTCCTTTTTATCATGAGGGGCGTAACCCAGACCGGGACCCATTTCAAGACGACGACCCAGAGCACCGTCAGCAGAATGAATGCCAGCGGCAGTTTTATGAACAGGAATTTAAGGAATCTACGCATAGTCCGTAAGCTTTAGTCTGAATTTTATGCAGTCGGAGCGGCCTTCTATCTTTCTGCGGCTTTCTTCTCTGAATCCGAGTCTGCGATAGACGTCTCCGTCGGTCCATTCGGTGTCGGCGTAGCTCATGACGTCGTCGGGATGGACTTCGTCGATGAATGCCTGGAGCATCTTGCCCATGCCCCCGATCGCCCTGACGTCGGGCAGGGGGCGTAGCGGATCCATTCGCAGGAGCGTATCTCGCGGTCGCCTTTGGTCCATTTTCTCGCGCTGGAGAAGGTGGCTACTGCGACGAGGGTTCCTTCGGGAAGGCCGCTTTTGTCTTTTCTTGCTATGAAGAGACCGTAGCGGTATCTTCCTCCGGTGCTTCCGATTGTATGGTATCTGTCGAGAAAGGCATCTGCTTCGGGTCTGGTTATCCGTCTTACGTCGCAGTTACGCGCGAAGACGTGCACGAAGATTCCTTCGTGGGCCAGACGTCTTTTTTTTGCACTTTCTTCTGTTAACATTTTCTTGTTACAAAATTATCATCTTCCATTGAAATTTCCTATTTTTGCACTCCGAACAGAACAAATCTCTTATTTAAATATGGAAGCAATTGTAAAAACCGGTTTCTCCCTTCCTGGACAGGCAGGGAAGTATGTCGGCAAGGTCCGCGACGTATATGACATCGACGGAAAATACCTTGTCATGGTCGTATCCGACAGGATTTCAGCTTTTGACGTAGTCCTTCCGAAGGGAATTCCTTTCAAGGGCCAGGTTCTGAACCTCATCGCTGCAAAGTTCCTCGACGCGACCAAGGATATTCTTCCAAACTGGAAGGTTGCGGTTCCGGATCCCCAGGTTACCGTAGGCTACAAGTGTGAGCCTTTCAAAGTCGAAATGGTTATCCGTGGCTATCTCGCAGGCCATGCCTGGAGAGAATACAAGGCTGGAAAGAGAGTTATCTGCGGCGTTACGATGCCTGACGGCATGGTCGAGAACCAGAAATTCCCGGAGCCGATTGTAACCCCTACTTCCAAGGCTGCTGAAGGCCACGACGAGGATATCTCACGCGAGGAGCTCATCGCCCAGGGCATTTGCACCGCAGAGGAGTACGACCAGCTCGAGAAGTACACCAGGGCCATCTACCAGCGCGGTACCGAGATTGCTGCCAAGATGGGACTTATCCTCGTGGATACCAAATATGAGTTCGGAAAGCGTGACGGCCAGATCTATCTCATGGACGAGGTCCACACTCCTGATTCTTCAAGATATTTCTATGCTGAAGGCTATGAGGAGAGACTCGCTCGCGGCGAGCGCCAGAAACAGCTTTCAAAGGAATTCGTACGTGAGTGGCTCATGGCAAATGGATTCCAGGGTCAGGAAGGCCAGAAGGTGCCTGAGATGACTCCGGAAGTAGTTTCCCACATCACCGATCGCTATATTGAGCTTTACGAGCATATCACGGGAGAGAAATTCAACCGTACTGAATACACTGCCGAGGGCATCGAGGCCAACATCAAGGCCTGCCTCGCCAAGCTCAAGTAATTTCCGACGCCTCCTGCTTCCCGGCTATGCCGGGAGGTCGGGACGGTGCAGGAATGCGGCCCGCAGATGACGGGTGGACCCGTCGCGGAAACGCACCTCGAAAGTGGAGCCGTCCGCTCCGATGGAGATAATGGTCCCTTCTCCGAAAATATCGTGGACCACAGCCTCGCCTTCTGCGAAAGCACTGCCTCCGGTATAGCCCGGAGTGAATGATTCCTCGTCAAGCACATGGATCAGGTTCTTGGTACCTCTCCACAGCTCATCCGGAATCACCCCTTCCACTACGACCATGTTTTTCTTTATCTCCGCCAGGAACCTGGACGGATACTTGCTCATCTTGGTGGATACGTTGTAGCCTTCGGATTCTGTCAGGAACAGGGCCTTCTGCGCCCTTGTGATAGCCACATACATCAGCCTGCGCTCCTCTTCCTCTCCGTTCTTCTTGTATTCACGGATAGTCCTCATGTTGGGGAAGATTCCCTCGCTGAGGCCGGTGATGAAAACGAACGGGAATTCCAGACCCTTGGCCTGATGGATGGTCATGAGCCTGATGGCGCTGCCGTCCTTACGGTAGTCGGCATTCGTATACAGGGCGATGTCCTGAAGGTATTCAACCAGAGTAGGTTCTTCTTCTGCATGGGCCTCTTCGTAGAACCGTACCGAGCGGAGGAGCTCGTCGATGTTCTCCAGCCTGTCCTCGTCCTGGTCCTCCCGAAGGGCTTTCTTGATGCCGCTGCGGTCGAGCATACGGTTCATCAGGTCGGAGATCGCCGCCGTGCGTGCATGCAGCATGCCGTCTTCGATCAGGGATATAAATTCCCTTGCCTGCGCCTTGTCGAACTCCTTGTCTCCGATATGCGCCTTGAGCGCGCGGAAGAGAGATGTGTCATCGGCTGCGGCAGTTTCTTTCAGCCTGTCAAGGAAGGTTCGTCCGAGTTTTCGGGATGGCGTGTTTATGATCCTTATGAATGAGATGTCGTCATCCTGGTTGGCAACGAGCCTCATGTAACTGAGAGTGTCCTTGATCTCCTTTCTCTCGAAGAAACGTATGCCTCCCCAGATCACGTATTCGAGATGTTCGTTCAGCAGGGCCTGTTCGAGGGCCCTCGACTGGTAGGTGGAGCGATAGAGTATTGCGAAGTCGCTCAGGCTTGCCCCGGCGTCGAGGAGTATGCGCAGCTGCTTTATGATCCAGGCCGTCTCCTCTTCGGCCGTCTTTCCGTGGAAGTGGATTACGGCGCGGCCTTCAGCCTTGCGGGTGAACAGGTCTTTAGGTATCCTGTTCTTGTTGTTGGCGATCACGCAGTTCGCCACGTCCAGTATCTTCGGGGTTGATCGGTAGTTCTCGTCCAGGATTACATCCTTGTCGGATGCGAAGTCCACGAATTTCGCAGGCCTGGCCCCTCTCCATTCATAGATGCACTGGTCAGGGTCTCCCACGACGAAGATGTTGCGGTGCTTTGCCCCGAGCTTCTCTATGAGGTTCCAGTCGTCGGTGTTGCAGTCCTGGGCTTCATCGACCATTATGTAATTCAGCTCGTTCTGCCATTTCTCCCTTGCGTCGGCGAACCTGTCCAGGATGAACAGGGTGAAATTCATCAGGTCATCGAAATCCAGGGCGTAGTTCTTCATCTGGCGCGAGATGAAACATGCCAGGTTGCTCCGTTTCATCTGGTCGGTGATCACGCTGTCCGGGAGCATGTAGGCTTCGATATAGCCGTTCAGGGCCTTGTCGGCTCCGATTCCTTCGAGAAAGTTCTTGACCGTCTTCTCGGTCCTCTTGATGCCGAGCTCGTCCATGCACTCCTTGGCAAGGGCCTTGGAGTCTTCCTCGTCCAGTATTGTGAATGATTTTGGAAAGCCGAGACGGTAGATTTCCTTGCGGAGAAACTTTACGCAGAATCCGTGCAATGTGCACACGAAGTCGTTGTAGTCCCCGCTGTGGACCATCATGGCTATCCTCTGGCGCATCTCCGAGGCGGCCTTGTTGGTGAAGGTGAGGCAGAGTATGTTGGCCGGGTCTATTCCCAGCACATTGACCAGATAGGCGTACCGGTAGGTGAGGGCCTTGGTCTTGCCCGTACCTGCGCCGGCGATGACACGCACCCGCCCTTCGGTAGACGTTACCGCCTCCCGCTGACGAGTGTTCAGGTCATCCAGGAATGTCATACAAGGCGGATTCCGGATTTCTCCATCTCCGCGAGCGCCTCGACATGGCCCTCATGGGCGACATAGCCGATGGCATCCTTGATAAGATATACGTTGAACCCAGCCTTGAGGAGATCCAGGCAAGTATTCTTGACGCAGTATTCGGTGGCGATGCCGCAGACATAGACATTGTGGATGTCCATGATGTCCAGCACCTCATAGAGGCTCTGGCCTGCGTCATTGATGCCTTCGAATCCTGAATACTGCTCGGTATCCTTGCGGTAGCCTTTGTAGAAGGTAAGAGCTTCCTCTACATAAGGCTTGAGGTCGTCATGGATTTCGGCTCCTCTTGTATTCTGCACGCAATGCGACGGCCATGGACCGCCCTGCTCCTTGAATGAGCAGTGGTCTGCCGGATGATGGTCGCATACGAACAGGGTAGGGAAGGCTGCGGTAATCACATCATCTCCATCCTGGGCGGCCGACCCTTTTTCTTCGATATACTTCACGGTCTCCCTGACGGCGTTCTCAGCATTGGCGCAAGCCATGGACCCGTCAATGAAATCATAAAGCATATCCACTACAACGAGTGCAACGTCTTTCATTTATTCTTCCTTTATTTCAACGGACGCTCCTGCAGCCTCGAGCTCGGACTTGAGGGTTTCCACCTCTTCGGCAGTAGCATTTTCCTTGATTACTTTAGGTACTTCGTTTACCATGTTGTAAGCATCCTTGAGCTCGATTCCGAGAATGGAACGGAGGATTTTCACAACCTTTACCTTGTTTGGACCGACCTCCTTGAGGATTACGGTATATGTAGCGGCATTTTCTGACACCGCTGCAGTCTCAACCATTTCGGAAGGAACTGCCGGATAGGCGGGAACCACAGCAAAGACTGCAAGGAACAGACCGCCCATCGTTATTCTTAGAAGTTTTGTTTTCATGGTATCTTAGTTTCTGGTATATCTTGTACATAAGCCGAAAACATCAGCATCGAATTTGTAGTCTCTCCACCAGTTCTCACCGAACGGCGGCTTGTCATAGTCGCGGAACTGGATGATGAGGTCGCCGGCTTCGTTGAACCTGGCGGCGATCACGGAAGCTCCGAGAGTCTCCTTGTCGGCACTGAATGCCCTGTTAGCGTTGCTGAGGGCATAATATGTATATATGAATGGACCTTCATTGAGGACATATGATTCGAACATGTTCGCCTCTCTGGTAGTGTATTCTCCGAGGATGACAGCCTCCGTAGAGGTGTGGAACGGATGTGTCATGGTCACTGTCGCCTCCCTGAAGAAATTGTTGTAGTCTCCCGTTCCTCCAGGTCTCAGGGTCACCTCGCCGGTCTCTTCATTCTCGGTTATAAGGAGGAAGAAACCTTCATTGTTCTTAGGAATGAGGTTAGGATCGTCACCCTCTCCCAGGAAGTAGTCTTCGACTCCACCTTCATCTCCGGATTCGTCAACAAGGCCTATTATCTCGGCGAAATTCCATCTGCCGACAAGTCTGGCCGGCACCTGGAGACCGCTGTGTACCTTGATGGAAACGCTGTAGTTGTCTCCTGCGGAGTATCGTGAGTTACTCCTGTCAACCTCGAGGATGGCAACCGGGTCATGGTCCAGTCCTTCAGCGAATTCAGGATCTCTCGTGATCTTTATCGTGCCTCTGTTGGAGCCTTTCTGGATACGTATGGTTTCACTGCTCAAAACAATGCCGTCTTTGCCGTCTCCGGTAATCTTGACCGGTACGTCAAGGTCTGAAGGAGCCTTGAAACTGTCCCCGCTCCGTGCTCCGGTAAGCTTGAGCGTAAGAGTCAGCGATTCGATGAGGTCTGCCTTCGTGATGTCGAAATTGGTGATCAGCGTCTCTTTGCCAGGGAAAGCGACTGTCGCTATGTATTTGTTTCCGGGAACATACTTGCCTTTTGGGGAAATGTTGAAGGTAATTGTTCCCTCGTTCTTCATGCCGAGGTCGGTTACGGTTATGGAACTGGTCTTGGTTCCGGCATTGAACACGAATTTATCTGATGATACGGAATAATCCACGTTTTTCTTTGCCGACCCGGAGAAGGAAACCGGAATTTCCAGCGGCTCGCCGGCTTCTGCGCTCAATTTGAGCACGACCTCAGTGCTGCCCAGCTCTTCCAGCTGGTACAGGCTCGTGGCAAATTCAACTTTGATCTTTTCGTCATCCTTGTTGCATGCAGATGTGAGAAGTGCCGCAACAGCTATGACAACAAGTGTTAATGATTTTTTCATCGTTTTATATAATTAGTCTCTGATACTCAGTTTATTGAGCTTTCATA
>JAEEGK010019557.1_pt1 | contig 14506 bp, 7 predicted proteins | sample 8958771 | NCBI WGS metagenome assembly JAEEGK01 (sample SAMN16246547, study PRJNA631951) | gut metagenome | biome: gut microbiome; feature: rumen; material: SC-attached | host: Bos | place: Iran: Karaj | collected 2018-10
GGCAGTAACAACGACAGTTCGTGGATTGTCGGTGTTGCCGTCGTTCCATTGTAGAAAGCGGTAGCCTGTACCTGGCATAGCGGTAATGCTTGCTTCTGCTTCGCACGAATAGTTACCACCGCCAGTCACACTTCCCATAGTTTCGTTTTCTGTTTGAACTGAAATTGAGAAGTTGACTGTTGTATCACCCTGAATATTTGCAAATTGCTCCCATATTTGGTAATTTCGGTAACTATTGGCAGCAGCACAAGGTGTATAGACGTTGGCTGTCAAGTAAACCCCATTTTCGAATGCTATCTCATCAATAGTTGGCGGGGTATATGAATATGCATTTATATTGGAAATGTTGACTCCCCAAAATGCCATTTCGGGAATATTTGTGACATTTTCGCCAATATTCAATGTCGCTAATGCTTCACAAATAGTAAAAGGCTGATACATTGTGGTACAACTTGTTGCATTGAAATTAACTGTAATAAGTCCGCTGCAAAATGTTTCATAGCCAATGTACACAACGGAATCAGGAATTGTTATTTCGGTCAATCCTGTGCAACCACTAAATGCATAATCAGGAATAATTTTAACTCTTTCACCAATATTCAAGGTTGTAAATGTTGCATTATACCAGGCATGTGGCATATATGTGCAATTTTGTGCATAAAAGTTCACTGTAGTCAATCCGAAGCAATCAGAAAATGCCCACTCACCAATACTCGTAATAGAATTTGGAATTGTAAATGATGTCAAATCACTGCAATTAAAAAATGCTCCATCCCCAATAAATGTAACAGATTCGGGAATTGTAATGCTTGTCAAACTGCTGCAATCTTTAAATGCACCTCCTTCAATTCTCTGTATTCCATCTGGAATTGTATATTCTGTTGTATATCCATTTGGAAAAAAAACAAAGCTATTGGCATTATAGACTGGTTCTGTAAACCCGCTGCACCCCCAAAACACATCATTGCCAATACTTGCAACAGAGTTGGGTAATGATACCGATGTCAGTCCGATACACTCGCTAAAAGCATAATCGCCAATGCTTGTAACCGATTCTGGAATAGTCAAATCGCCTGTCAGTCCGCTACAAACTTCAAATGCGTGAGCCTCAATGTTTGTAACTGATTCTGGAATAGTCAAAGTGCCTGTCAGCTCGCTACATTGACAAAATGCCCACTCACCAATGCTCGTGACGGAATATGTTATACTATTGTACTCAACCGTTTCTGGAATTTCGATGTCGCCAGTGGGATAGGTTGTATAGAATGGCAAACTTTCATTTTCTGGCACAACTTCCACCGTATAAGGTTCCACGTTGGAAGTAATGTTATAGTACAATGTTTGTCCGCTACTGCATACTGCCGAAAAATCGTAAGCCATAGCATAACAGCAAAGCAAAACAAAAAATATTATTGATAATAGCTTCCTCATTCGACTACTTTCAAAATTAGGCTACAAAGATACAAAATCTTTAGAATAAAACCGTCTTTACCATTCTCTACTCCTTTACAATTCGATACACCGATGGCAGACTGCTTTCCTCGCCGTAAATCCTTACAATATACACACCATCCATAAGTCTTTCCACATCTAATTCCGCTTCGTAGCCGTTTACTTCCTTGCGCATAACAAGCTGTCCCGTGGTGGAATAGAACTCCACTGCCGAAATAAATCCGTCTGAATTGATATTGAGCAGGCTTTTTGTCGGATTGGGACCAATGTCATATACTGGTTCGGCAAGCACACGAAGGCGTATGTCGAAAATGGTATCGCAATCAGTTTCGTGAAGCACGGCAAACGAGTAATTGCCAGTGGAATAGAACGTATGGTCGCCGACTGTGACAAAATTGTTTACCACCGTGTCGATGGTATATGTTATTTCACACTTATCAAAATCGGCAATGAAAGTGGAGTCGCTTGTGACGACAATAGTTCGCGGATTTAGCTCGTCGCCATCGTTCCACGAAACAAAGCTGTAGCCACTATATGGCATTGCTGAAATTAGAACAGAAGAACCATCTTCATAAGTTCCTCCACCAGAAACAGAGCCGTATGCTTCATTGCTCGATAGGACTGTAATCTCGAATGTGTCTCTGTATAGTTTATTAAACCGCTTCGACTGCATTATGCGTCCTTGTGTGTGGTTTTCTATCCATACAACAAGCTTGCATTTGGTGATGTCGTATTCGTCGCTTATATTAATGCTGAATTCCGTAGAAAATAAATTGTTGTTATCGAATGTTACTTCTGTGCCTTCCGAATTGGGATACATTAGGCGAACAATGTTGTTCATTTTTCCCGCCTCGCCCCAGTCGTAGTCTATGTCTTCGGTGAGTGATGCAATTATGACAATCTGGTCGCCGTCGTAATAATCGGAAAGTTTTTCGGCAGTAACATTAAGTGTGAACATTCTGTCGTTTTCTTCGTTTGGAGTAATATCTGCTGTAAGATTATACAACGACTTGACATTTTTGACATTGTTATAGAAATATGTATATAAATCTTGCAGTGAAGACATTTCATCGCTTCTTGCACCAGCAGCAAATAGATAACCGTCGAAAAACACATTCGGCGAAGCTCCATATTCAGCACTCTCTCCAAATACGTCTTCTTTCGCTTCTGCAAAACGGTTATCAGATTCCTCGTAGTAGTATGGATCTTGACTGTTAAACTGATGGTTGATTACTATGATATTCATTGTTTCGGAAGCTTCCATATCGTCAAGAACCTTGGCGGCAATAGCACCATGTTGTGTGTCGCTTTGATATGAGTACAACTCAATCAGCACATTTTCTCTTTCCGTTCCTTCATCCCTGACAAATGTTGCGGTATATGTTTTGTCGCTTGTAACAGTAATAGTGCGAGAACTTTCATTGCTGTAGCGCTCAAAAACGTTTTCTCTATCACCATCATCCCATAAGAAGAATTTGTAACCCTGGTATGGATTTGCAGTAATTATTACTTCCGTACCGTCCTCGTAAGTTCCGCTGCCAGTGACATAACCGTATTCTTGATTGCTTGTCAGTACCTCTATATTGTATTCTCTCAATTCTCTCAACCTTATTGCAAGTTGTTGCGAACCATAATACCAGGAATCGTACATATGCATGTAACTTTTATGTCCTTTGCTTGTAAGCACATCGCTTGAGCCTAAGGCAAGGTTTTCTCCTTCGCCCCTAATTCCCCTGATTGCTACCATAAATGTCGAATCTGAATTGGCATAATCATTTATAGGAAAGTTTACCCACGAGCCGAGCATATCGCTTGTAATTGCCAGCGTATCGGATGTGGCAACTTCTACAGGAACTCCTTCGCTATATTCATATATGACGACTTGCGCCTTAGTACCGACAGTTGTATGCTCATCTATATATACATCAACTGTAATGGTATCTTCGGGGTGATAGCCGTATGTAAAAATAATTCCGTCCTGGTCTTCCGAATAAGTATAGTAGTAATAATATCCTGTAGGCTCATCGTATGACATGGAGAATTTATTATAAGTAATGTCAAAGTACTGTGTCGTATGGTTGTCTGATTCATCGGCGTCATCCATATCATCGGCAAACACATAGAAATCGACAGTATATCTGCCTGTGATAATGTCCATGTATGAATCAAAGCCCTCAAAATAGAATGAGGCTGAATTAAAAAAGTCAGCCGTATCGCCCTCGTTGATTGACAATGGATGAGTACCGGATGCCACCTTGTCGTATATTTCCACACCATTCGGATTGGTAATCTTCACCCTCGCCGTAGGTATAACCGTGTCGTAACCATAACTTGAAAATTCAACATTGAATGCAGCATAACCTGATTCTGTTGCCCATTGCTCGCGAGGACTTTGCGCATACGGGTCGTAGTAGTGGTATGCGAATTCCTTTCGTTGGTCTGGGTCTGTAATTTCAGGTTGAAAATCATCGGGAATATTTCTGTAGTCAATGTATCCAAACATACTAATTCTAGCATCTTGCAATGTAAGGTCGCATTGTGTCATTTCAATTATTTCAATGTCGTCAATCTGCCAGCCATATCCCTGCAATGTAGTTCCGTCTCCGTTCATCTGGAAGCGTATTTTCACATTTTCTTGTCCTACGGCTTCAGAAATGGAAACCCCCTTGCTTATCGTGTAAAGTCCATGTTTGTTGCTTTCAACCTTTTCATTTACAATATGGTCAGTCCATGTTTGTCCGCCGTCAATTGAAACTCTTACCAATGTTTCCACACTATTCAATCGTCGGTATATCTGGTTGAAAACCAGTTGCGGATGTACAGCGTTTCTAAGGTCTATGCCCGAAAATTCAATCCACGGACTTTCTGCCACCTGTCCTGTACCTCCCATTTGTTCTGATTCACTTATTAAATCAACGATTGCCCAATGCCAAGGTGTGTCGCATAGAGTATCACCTTCGTATGTGAAAGGCTTAAAGTATGCACCATTATTTGAGATAAGACTAGTAGGATAAGTCTCTGGCGTTACAATCTGCCACTGCACATTTCCTGCCTGTTGGTCGTTTCCGAAAGTCCACGTTTCATCACCCTCGAAGTCGCAAGACCAAATGGGAGCCCTTTTTATGGTCAAATCGTCAATATGCAACCTAAATTGATAATCAGTATTATAATTTATCATAAAATACTTTGCATCTGAAGGAAGTGTACCTGTATAAATTTCCCACTCCAAAGAATTTGAAGTAATCATCGAACCAAGCGTTATAAAACTTGAGATGTCGGATGTTGTTGTTGAATACTTTACATAGAAGTTTTCGCCTGTGCTACCTTCATTGTCCATCTTGTACTTAAACGACAGTTTAAGGGCAGTCTCATGATGTAGTTCGGGAGAAATGAAATACTGGTTGTAATTGTTGGCTTCGTTATAACTGCTGAATATCAGTCCGTTCATACCAGTGGAATATTCACCTATAATTACTTCATTCGTCGTATCTTCACTTTCCAATGTCCAGCACCCTGGTCCATATTCAAAATCCTCTACAAATGGGAACACAGAAATGCCTGCAGAACAATCATAAACATTGACGACTCTAGTCTTAGTTATTGATCCATTCTCATTAGCAACAACGAGAGATACATTGTGCCGGCCTTCATTATTCCAAGTCACATTTACCAATTCTTCCGTTGATGTTTCCGGTGTTCCGCCTTCGAAAGTCCAAGCATAAGTGGCATCGCTTATACTTGCAACGCAAGCGGAAAATGTAACCGTCTGTCCGGCATATATATAATCGGATATGTTTATTTCAACCAGAGGCAGGGATGTTTCGCTAAGGCAATTTCTTGTTGCAAAATTGTATATATCATCTACTGTATTTATTCGGTTATAAATTTCATAAACATATCCAGAAGGACAAAACAGATAAACTGCAGGATAATATTCTTCATACAAGGAGACGTTTACTACAAGGTCTTCGGTAGCGTCAATAATAGGAATCGGATTTGTACCGTCACTTGTAAAGTCTCCCTGCGACTGACCTTCATGTGTCTCGTCTGTTGTTGTGCCTGTTAACTGAGCTTCGGTATTAGTAAGTTCATTTTCTACCATCAGAACGACAAACTCTCCAGTACCGCCATCTCCGTACGTATCGTATAATTCTTCAAGAGTACCCCTCTGATAATAATTCCAGCAATGACTGCACCACGCACAAAAGAAATCGATTACAACATACTTTCCTTGGTTCAAATAACTTTGAATGTCGTGAGTTACCCCATTCATATCGGTAGCCGTAAAGTTGGTAAAAGTTCCCCATCCAGAACAGCCGGAAGGGATATTTCTTACCATACGGGAACTACCTTCAAGGCTATTTATCTCGCTTTTGGCGATATTATCGGTCTGTGCAAATCCCATATTGCTGCTTGCTACAATAGCAAGCAGTATTCCTAAAATAAATATAAAATTCTTCATTAGAAACTAATATGTTGTATTATGAGGACAAAGATAAACATTATTTGCGAATTGCAAAATACGATTGGCAATTTTTGATGTACGAATATTAGCGGTGCCAATACAATCATCAAATCATTAAATTGTTGAATTTTTAAATCTTCAAATCTTCAAATCATCAACCTTTAGCTCAGCGCAAGCTAAATTTTCAAACGCAAAACCTAGATACGGGTGTCTACCCATGTATAGACGTGCCATGGCGCGATTCTTTGAACATTGAACCGTTTCTTGTGTGCGGTCACGTTTAAAACGCGACCCGACATTGAACGGCGTCATCCCCTGTAAAGACATGCCATGGCGCGTCTCTACAGAAACGCCGCATTGAAACGTTGAACGTTAAACCAGAAACGTTAAACCAGAAATATTAAACGTTGAACGTTAAACCAGAAACGGCGCAGCCATAGAACCTGTCTGTCGCCTATTTCGTCAAACACAAATCCAAATCTTCGCGAATCTTTTCCTTGTCCATGTTCTGACCTATGAATACCAACTTCTGCATGCGGTCGCCATAGGTGTCGTCCCAGTCGCGGAGTACGGCAGGGTTGCGTAGAACGAAATCCTCAAGTTCGTCGTCGGGCATGGTGGCGAACCACTGACCTACATTGCGCAGACTGATTTGTTTCCCGGCCTGTTCAAACAAATAGCATACATCGAACTCGTCCTTGAAATAGCACATTCCCTTGCATCTGATTATGTTCTTGGGCATCTTGCGTGCTACAAAGTCATCGAAACGACCAAGGTTGAACGGTTGTCGTGCCTTATAGACAAAAGTGCTAATGTTGTATTCTTCTGTTTCTCCACCTTCGTGGTCGTGGTGATGATGCTCATGCTCGTGGTGATGATGCTCATGGTCGTGGTGATGATGTTCGTGCTCATCGTGTTCATCGTCGTCTTCATCATGGTCGTCATCGTGAATGTCCTCTATTTCGCGAATCCAAGTTGCCGAAGTTGCAGTGTTTTCGAAATCGAAACTTCCTGTATAGAGAATTTCTTCGAGGTCAATATTTCCATAATCGCATTCAATGATTTGTGCCTTGGATTGTATTGCCCGTATTATTTCTTTCAGGCGGTTGCGTTCTATCTCGTTTATTTCCGATGATTTGTTTAGTAATATGATGTTGCAGAATTCAATTTGTTGTATTACAAGGTTTTCCAAGTCATCTTCGGCAATGTGCTTTTTTGTAAGACTTTCGCCACAACCGAATTCGTCTTTCATGCGCATGGCATCCACAACTGTGACAATGCAGTCGAGGTAAGGCACTCCATGTCGCGTGTATTTTTCTTCGAGACTTGGTATTGAGCATATTGTCTGAGCAATTGGCTGGGGTTCACATATTCCGCTTGCTTCGATTACAATATAGTCGAACTTGTGCTGACTGGCAATTTCGGTGAGTTGTTCCACCAAGTTCATTTTCAGTGTACAGCAGATGCATCCGTTTTGCAATGCCACAAGACTGTCGTCCTTTTGACCGACTATTCCTCCTTTTTCGATGAGGTCGGCATCTATGTTTACTTCGCCTATGTCGTTCACTATCACTGCGAACTTAATGCCTTTCTTATTGCTTAATATGTTGTTTACCAAAGTGGTTTTTCCGCTACCCAAGTAGCCAGTGAGTAATAGTACTGGTATGTCGTTTTTCATTGTCTTTGATTTTTTGTGCAAAATTAAAAAAAATGCCCCAAATCGTAAATCTAAAATCGTAAATCGTAAATCAATTTGCTTTATCTTTGCGCCAATTCTTAAAACGATACAATTATGCATACATACAGGCATGAAGTGAAGTATTACGAATGTGACAAAATGGGTGTTACGCACCATTCAAACTATGTGCGCTTCATGGAGGAGGCGAGAGTGGCATGGCTCGACAGTTTGGGCTATGGATTCGACAGGGTTGAAGCCGAGGGCGTTTTTTCTCCTGTTATTGCTGTGGCATGCAACTATAAAAGTCCTTCTACATTCAAGGATATTATTGAGATTGAAGTTTCTGTCGCCAAATTCAGCGAACTGAAGTTTGATATTTCGTACACAATGCGTGTAGGCGACAGGATTGTGTGTACGGCACAGAGTACACATTGCTTCATCGAGAACAATCGTCCAGTGGCTATTTCGAAGCGTCTGCCCGAACTATACAAGGCAATAAGTGAATCTGTTGTAAAATAACTATGGGAGAGGCAAAATCCAGTGCTCAAAATGAGTTGACTGCTTCGGAGAGAAGGCGCATCATGGACTTGGCATACGATGCTGGTTCTATTCTTCTCGAAAATGGCGACGAAATTTCAAATGTCGAGGAGACCATGACGCGCATTGCCAGGCATTTCGGCATCGATGATGAAAATTTCTTTGTGCTCAGCAACGGCATCATGGCCACCGAAAGAACCTACGCGCGTACCAAATATATTCCCATACGGGGGACTTGTCTTGATAAGGTTGTTGAGGTGAAACAACTTTCGCGCGATGTCGAGGCTGGCAAGTGCGACCTTGATGAATCGGAACGCAGGCTTAAACAAATACGCAGTATGAAAGCCAAACCGATAGTCGAACAGATTGCTGCTTCTGCGGTAGGTAGTGCGGCATTTTGTATTGTGTTCGGCGGAGGATTCTACGACTGCATTGCTGCGTTTATCGCTGGTATGTTGCTATGGGCTTTCATGCTTTTCGTTGGATTCAGGTATATGTCAAGGATTATGGGTAATTTCGTCGGTGGATTGTTTGCTTCGCTACTTTGTATGGCAATGTATGCAATGGGACTCGGCACGCACTTGAGCAACATGATAATCGGTGCGGTGATTCCTTTGATTCCCGGTGTGCCGTTCACAAACGGAATCCGCGACATAGCAAATGCCGACTACATTGCCGGTGTTACGCGACTTCTCGATGCCATGCTTACTTTCCTATGTATTGCAATCGGTGTGGCGGTGTCGTTTATGATTGACGCAGGCATTTCGGGGCAGATGAAAGAACTTCAAGACCTTACAGCCGATAGTGGTACATCTGGATTTGCTGTGCAATTAATATCGGCATTTGCAGGAACTTTGGCATTTTCGGTACTTTTCGGTGTGCCAAGGAAAAATTACATTTTTTGCGGACTTGCAGGAATGTTCGGTTGGCTACTTTACCTTGTACTTTCAAGATATACTGCAATGTCGATGGCTGTGACTGTTTTCTTTTCAACGGCTCTCGTGGCATTCGTATCGACAATGTTTTCGATAATCAGAAAGTGCCCGTTGGCAGTGTTCCTTATATGTGGCATTTTTCCTCTAGTCCCTGGTGCAGGAATTTTCTGGACGGCCTACAACATAGTTGCTGACCAGTATTCTGCCGCTCTTGCAAGTGGTTTCTGGGCTTTGAAGGCAACTGTGGCAATAGCATTTGGAATATTGATTATCAATGAGATTCATACACTTACCATACTGAAAAAAGTGCTTGGAAGAAGGTGAAAATCGCATTGCTCGCCATTCGATATTAAAATTCGGTTAAAGTTCAAATTTATTTCATATATTTCCTTACCTTTGCACCCCAATTCCGATTAGGAGATGAAGCGTAGTTTCGTATATTGTATCTTGTTGGCAATTATGATGTTGCCGCAGTTTGCCTTTGCACAGAAATATACGATTAGCGGCTACATAAAGGACAAGGCTACGGGCGAAGACCTGATTGGCGCAAATGTGATGGTTGCCGGACAGTCAATCGGCACGAGCGCAAACGGCTACGGCTTCTATTCGCTCACACTTCCAGGCGGAACCTACGATATCATCTATTCGTTCATCGGCTACAGCGACGACACAATACACATAAACCTTACTTCCGACAAGACGCTTACCGTGCAAATGTCATCGTCGGCAATAATGACGCAGGAGGTCGTTGTGAGCGCCGAGCGCAAGGCCAATGTGCAGAGCAGCCAGATGAGCGTGGTGCGTCTGCCAGTGGAGACGGTGAAGACTTTGCCCGCCTTTATGGGCGAGGTAGATGTGCTGAAAACCATACAGCTGATGCCTGGTGTTCAGTCGGCTGGCGATGGAAATGCCGGATTTTATGTCCGTGGCGGTGGTCCCGACCAGAACCTGATCCTACTCGATGAGGCAACCGTTTACAATGCATCGCATCTTTTCGGATTCTTCTCCGTTTTCAATGCCGATGCCGTAAAGGATATGGAAATGTTCAAGGGCGGTATGCCTGCCGAATATGGTGGACGAATTAGCTCTGTATTAAACATTTCGATGAAGAACGGAAACATGAAGGAATATCATCTTGAGGGCGGAATAGGTTCTGTATCATCTAGGTTTACGGTGCAGGGACCTATCGTGAAGGATAAGGCATCGTTTATAGTTTCGGCACGAAGAACTTACATTGATGCCCTGATTCGTCCTTTTACAAAGAAAACTTCGCTACTGAGGACTTCTGGCTACTACTTCTTCGATGTCAATGCCAAGGCAAACTGGATTATAAACGACAACAACCGACTATACCTCAGCGGTTACTATGGTTACGACAAGTTCCGTTTCGGAAGCAAGGAGATGGGGCTCAACATGAATATGCCGTGGGGAAATGGCTTTGTTACCTTGCGCTACAATCATGTGTTTAACAACAAGTTCTTTTCCAACACAAGCCTTATCTGGTCGAACTACAAGTTCAACACTTCCGTTGAGATGCTGACTATGGTTGACGAAAATGCAGAAAACAATGAAAATGCTTCCGGTTTTGCCATAAAGCAGAAGTCGGGCATCAACGACTGGAACTTGAAGCAGGATTTCACTTGGCTTGCTGGACCGAAAAATACGGTAAAGTTTGGCGTTCAATACACACACCACAAGTTTACGCCCAACACGCTTGCCGCCGAAATTTCCGACACCACGCTTGGTTCCGACTTCTCGAACAATAACAACCAGTTTGCCCACGAAGTAGGAATTTACATTGGCGACGATTTCAAGATAAACGACCGCTTCACGCTGTATCTTGGTGTGCGTAATTCGTATTTCGTTCAGGTGGGACCATTTACTCGTTACATCAAGGACGAATTGCACCAGAATACTATTGATGAAATCCGTTACAAGGACAATCAGCCTGTGGCTTTTTACTGGGATATAGAGCCGCGTGCATCGTTCAAGGTTTCGATAACCGAAAATTCATCCATCAAGGCATCATACATGCGCAATTCGCAGTATATACACTTGGCATCAATTTCTGCAACTACCTTGCCTATTGACCTTTGGGTGGCTTGCAGCGATGTTGTGAAGCCGCAGAAGGGCAGCCAGTATGCTCTCGGATATTTCCAGAACCTATTCAACGACAAGTTTGAAGGTTCAATCGAGGTTTATTACAAGACATTGCAAAACCAGATAGAGTACATGGACGGAGCTTTGCCTGGTGACGACATATCCGACAACGCCGACAACTATTTCATTTTCGGCAAGGGCTATTCGTATGGCGTGGAATTTTTCTTCAAGAAGCGCGTAGGACTTTTCACAGGTTGGATTGGCTACACATGGTCGAAGACAGACAAGATTTTCGACGACATCGACAACGGCAATCCTTTCCCCGCCAAGTACGACCGTCGTCACGACCTTTCCGTCACTGCCACATACCAGATTACAGAAAGGCTTACGGCATCTGCAGTTTTCGTTTATGCAACGGGAAATACCACGACTTTGCCGGTTGCATCCTATATGATTGATGGAGATTATGTAAATGTGTATGGAACACGCAATTCGTATCGTATGCCTGCTTATCATCGCCTCGACCTTTCGGTAACATACGATATAAAGACGAAAAAGAATTGGGAATCGTCATTCAACTTCTCAATCTACAATGTTTACAACCACAAGAATCCTTATTTCATTTATGTCTATAACACAGGAAATGTGAAGGATGGCACATACAAGACGGTTGCAAAGCAGTTGTCGATTATTCCTATTTTGCCAGCAATAACATGGAACTTTAAATTCTGATGCCGATGAGAGAAAATTTGCTAAAGATTTCGATAATTGCCGTGTTGCTGTCGTTGATAGCAATTTCATCGTGCATCAAGGATATTACGCTCGATTTGCCGCAGTCGGACCCTTGTTTGGTTGTAGATGGCTATGTTGATTTCGATGACTATCCTGTGGTTTTCCTGTCGAAAAGCACCGCATATTTCCAAGAACTCGATTCCAACGCGGTAAACGATTTGCAGATTAACGATACAAAGGCTACCGTAATTGTTTCGGACGGAAGCGTTTCCGATACATTGCAGTATCTGCCAATTCAGCGATGGCCGTACAAATGCTTCCATGGCACAAAGTTCAAGGGAGAATTGAATCATCGCTACGACCTCAAGATTTTGTACGAAGGTAAAACTTATACTTCGTCAACATACATTCCTGATACAATTAAGATAGATACAGTTTTCCCGACCTTTATGAGCGATACCTTTGCTGTGATGCGCATAAACTGGAGGGATCCAAAGTACCAGAGCAACTATTACACAATTCATGTCAAGAACCAGTTCCAGCCGATGTATTACCGTCCGTATGCGCTGAATCATATCGTAAGCGACAAACTTGCTGATGGCGAGGAAATGTCGTTTGCAATGGTTGTGAAGGGAATGGAGCGCAATGCCTACTACGATAATTTTTTCACTCAGGAAGAGCGCGATTCGTTTATCAATAAATTGGGCGACATCTTCTGCTTCCGTGAGGGCGATTCTGTGTCGCTGAAGCTGTCGACAATCGACAATGTTTCGTACAATATCTGGGAATCGTGGTATAGGAACTATCTTACCGATGGCAACCCGTTTACCAATCCAGCGACAGTAAAGACCAACATTGTTGCTCCTGAAGGGCAGGAAGCCAAAGGCTTCTGGATAGGCTACGGCTGCAACTACCGTTCTGTCTATCTTTATAGTAAGGATTCCGTAGTGCCGATAGGAGGGAAATTTTAAATTTTCAAATCATCGAACCTTTGAACGTTAAACCTTGAACGTTAAACCAGAAACAAAATAAATTCCGTTTATGCTTTGTATTTTCAACAACTCCAACGATGCCTATTTCAACATGGCTGTAGAGGAATATGTGTTCACGCATTTTACCGATGATATATTCATGCTCTGGCGCAACGAGCCTGCAATAATTGTCGGATTGTTCCAGAATTCGCTTGCCGAAATAAATCTCGACTATGTGAAGGAAAAGAACATTAAGGTTGTGCGGCGTCTTACAGGTGGCGGTGCTGTGTTCCACGATTTGCAGAATCTTAATTTTACCTTTGTCGAAAGCAACAGTAAGGGCAATTTCCGCACTTTCACCCAGCCCATAATAGAGGTGCTAAATGGAATTGGCGTAGATGCACGCTTCGAGGGTCGCAACGACCTTATGATCGACGGTCGCAAGTTTTCTGGCAATGCGCAATGCGTAAGCAACGGTCGTATGTTGCATCATGGAACCTTGCTTTTCGATACGGCAATGACCGACATGTCGAATGCATTGAAGGTGAATCCGCTGAAGTTTGAGGACAAGGCCGTAAAGTCGGTGCGCAAGCGTGTGACAAATATTAGCGAGCATCTGAAATCGCCTATGACGGTTCTCCAGTTTGCTGACCTTATTATGAAGCATATTATGGAAACTAGGGCAAACTGTCAACTTTATGAATTTACTGAAGACGATCTTGCTGCAATAAAGAAGTTGCGTGATGAAAAATACTCCACATGGGAGTGGAATTTCGGTCATTCGCCCAAATATTCGTTCTCGAAGATGATAAGGACAAAGGGAGGAAATGTCGAGTTGCATCTCAATATCGAGAAGGGAATCATCTCTGCTGCAAAGGTTTACGGTGACTTTTTTGCTAAGCGTGATGTCAGCGATTTCGAGAAATTATTAATTGGTGTGCGCCACGAGAAGGATGCCGTTGCCGATTTGCTTACGAAGGTAAATCCTGATGATTATTTTATTGGCGTAACAAGTGAGGATGTGATTTCGTTGATGTTTTAAATGGCTAACAGTCTCACAGTCTTGCAGGCTAACAGCCGTATTGTCTGTTTGCTTTTTAGCTTGCCTTTCTGCCTTAAACTTTGAACTTTGAACGTTAAACGTTAAACCTTGAACGTTAAACGTTGAACCTTGAACCTGAAACGGCGTAGTTCTTATTTGCTTTTCATCAGAAATGGCAGCACATCCTTGTTGTCGTTCCATATTTTCTGGAATTGGGATATAGGCAGGGGGGATGTACCCACACCGATTTCGATAGTGGCGGCCTTTATGCCTTTAGATGTAGCCCAGTTGCTGCATCCTGTGCCGAAATCCTCCTCCGAATGATATTCGTAGTTGGTGACGGACTTAAGTCCTTCGGCAAGGTTCTGGCATTGCTGGCGGAAGTCGCCTTTCTGTCCGTATGCCCAGAAAATTTCCTCGCCAGCCGAATGATAGCTTATCAGGGTCACTATGTTTCCAAGCGATTCCACAAGTCCGACCAAAGCTTGCGTCTCGAGTTCCGAATGCCCGTGGGGACCTCGATAGTTTGCGCTACGGGGCGACTTCAAAAATGTCTTGATATGACGGTTGACATCGAAGTTCCTGTTCAAGTCA
>JAEEGK010019561.1_pt1 | contig 14503 bp, 11 predicted proteins | sample 8958771 | NCBI WGS metagenome assembly JAEEGK01 (sample SAMN16246547, study PRJNA631951) | gut metagenome | biome: gut microbiome; feature: rumen; material: SC-attached | host: Bos | place: Iran: Karaj | collected 2018-10
TTATATAATATAGGTATTAACGCTATAATAAATACAGACTATGGATCACGAAACAGGCTCTTACATATCCTTCGTGCTTGGCGACGAGTATTTCGCCATCAACGTCACGCAGGTGCTCAACATACTGCAGCTTGTGCAGATTACCAAAGTGCCGACGGCACCCGACTACATGAAGGGCGTCATCAACCTTCGCGGCACGGTGCTTCCAATCCTCGACAGCAGGATGACATTCGGGATGCCGCCCATCGAGTACAAGCGCGACACGGTAATCCTCGTGCTCAACGTTGAGATTGACGGCGAGACTGTGAACGCCGGCATCCTCGTGGACGCCGTCAAGGAAGTATTTGAAATCAACGTGGAGGAAATCCTCCCGCCCCCGGGCATCGGCTCCAAATACAAGTCGAAGTTCATCGACGGCATCTACAAGATGGGCGACGACCGCTTTGTGATGCTCCTCGACATCGACAAGGTGTTCTCCACCGACGAACTTGTGATGATGAAGGACACCACCGACACCACGGAGGCGCAGCAGGCCGAAACAGTTGAATAATAGCGAGGAGACAGATGGAAGTCAACCCAATATCATTTTACGAGGCCAAACTTTCGGCTGCCGACTTCTCTCGCCTGAGCAAGTTCATCTACCAGCAGTACGGCATCAAGATGCCGGAGGCAAAGCACATCATGCTGCAAAGCCGCCTGCAGAAGAGGCTCAGGGCGCTGCAGATGCCGTCGTTCTCGGAGTATGTCGATTATGTGTTCTCGCCGGCGGGAAGCACGGAGATAGTGCACATGATGGACGTGGTGTCCACCAACAAGACCGACTTCTTCCGCGAAAACCAGCACTTCGAGTACCTGCTCGACACCGTGCTGCCCGAGCTCCACGACCTCAACCGCCAAAACTTCGTAAAAGTGTGGTCGGCGGGGTGTTCGTCGGGCGAGGAGCCGTACACGCTCGCGATGGTGATGTCGGAATACGCATCCAGGACGCGCGGCTTCGACTTCTCGATACTTGGCAGCGACCTCAGCACCATAGTGCTCGACAAGGCTGTCAACGCCATATACCCGGAGGACAGGGTTGACGTGATACCATACGACCTCAAGAAGAAATACCTCCTCCGCAGCAAGGACCGCACAAAGCCGACGGTGAGGATAGTGCCTGAATTGAGGAGGAAGACGAGCTTCATGAGGCTCAATTTCATGGACGACACGTACAGCGAAGTGCCGTCCAACTTCGACATAGTGTTCTGCCGCAACGTGTTGATATACTTCGACCGAAAGACGCAGGAGGCAGTCATCAACAAGCTCTGCCGCCACCTCAGGAGCGGTGGATACTTCTTCCTCGGGCACTCCGAGTCGGCTGCGGGCATCAACGTGCCGCTCAAGCAGCTCAAGCCTACGGTATTCAGGCGGCTGTGACGGGAGGGCGGGGGACACAACGCTTCGACGACAACAAGGGAAAACTCATAATATTAGGAAAACAGGCTACAAAACACGTATATTATGGAAAATGCTACAAGTTATATAAGCGACGACGTGCTGCTGACCGAGCTCAGCAAGCGCATCGAGAAATACAAGAACGCTGTTGACAACCTCAACTCGATGAACAAGCAGCTTCTTGACCTCAACCACAAGCTTGCGGAGAGCGAGGCCATGAAAAGCCATTTCATCTCCAACATCACAAACGAGATCATCAACCCGTTTGCGTCGATACTGGGACTCTCCAAAAACATCACCGAGTGCCCCGCCACCGAGGTGGACCGCATGAAGCGCATGGCGGCGATGATCAACAGCGAGGCGTTCAACCTCGACTTCCAGTTCAAGAACATCTTTGCCGCCGCAGAGATTGAAGCAGGCAGCCTGCAGCCAATCATCGCAGTCACCAACATCGACGAGATGCTATCAAACCTCATGGAACAGTATTCGCGTGAGATAGCCCGCAAGAGGCTCACCAAGGTGCTTGTAAACCTCGGCGACGAAAAGCCGCTCCTCTTCAAGACCGACAGCGACAAGCTCACCATGATTGTCTCCAACCTGCTCTGCAACGCCATCAACTTCAACCGCCCCGACAAGAAGGTGGAGATCCAGTATGGCCGCAACGGCAACGGCAACCTCGTGGTGAAGGTGATTGACGAAGGTCTGGGCGTGTCGGAAGAAAACCAGAAAATCATCTACGACCGCTTCCGCCGCCTCGACAACGGAATCAACTCCCTCAACCGTGGACACGGGCTCGGTCTCTCCATCAACAAGGCGTACATCGACTTCCTCGGCGGCACGCTCGAACTCGAAAGCAAGGAGAACGTGGGCACCACATTCACGGTGACGATTCCTGAATCGCAGTCGGGCAGCACCGACTATTCGGAGGACGCCAACGAGGTGTTCTTCGGCGACGAGGAGATTTTCTAAATTATATAATGGTGAATTAAAGCGCATTGATATGACAAGACACTTCTTATATCCGTCCACGATGTTTGCATCGGCGCAGCCGGCTGAGGTGACCACAATCCTCGGCTCGTGCGTGGCAGTCTGTCTGTGGGACAGGTATCTTGGCATCGGCGGCATCAACCATTATATGCTCCCCACGTGGAACGGCATGGAACTCGCCTCGCCCAAGTACGGCAACATCGCCATCGAGAGGCTGGTGGAAAAGATGTTGCAACTCGGTTGCAAGAAAAACAACCTTGTAGCCAAGGTTTTTGGCGGTGGCGAGGTGATAACGGTGGCGTCATCTACCATGCACATAGGCGAACGAAACATAATGGTGGCCGAAGATATGCTCCAAGAACGCAACATCCCGATTATCGGACGCTCTACCGGCGGCAAAAACGGGAGGAAAATTATCTTTAACACTCATACCGGCGAGGTGCTGCAATGCTACATCAAGAACAGCATGGGCAGCAAGTAACGAGCCGTTAACAATTATAAAAACTGACTTATTAATTAGGAGATATGTCGTTTGAAAATAGAAAAATACGTGTCCTGATAGTGGACGATTCGGCAGTGGTGAGGCAGACAATGTCGTCGATATTGCAGACCGACCCAGACATTGAGGTCATGGGCACGGCGGGCGACCCTTACATCGCAGCCAAGCGTATCCAGATGGAGGTGCCTGACGTCATCACGCTCGATGTCGAGATGCCCCGCATGGACGGCATCACTTTCCTGCGCAAGATTATGACGCAGCATCCTATCCCGGTGCTCATCATATCGAGCCTTACGGAAGAAGGCAGCCAGACCGCGCTCAAGGCGTTGGAATATGGAGCTGTGGACGTGATTGCAAAACCAAGGATGGACACCAAGGAGTTCATCGAGGAATCGCGCATCAGGCTCATCGACGCGGTGAAGACGGCGTCCAAAGCCAAATTGTTTCCAAAACGTGCGGTGCTCCGCGTGGAGCCGAAGCTCTCGGCAGACGCCGTGATACCCAAAGCCCCCACGCTCAGCATGATCAAGACCACGGATGTAGTGGTGGCGGTAGGTGCTTCCACAGGTGGCACCGAGGCTCTCAGGGTGTTTCTCGAGGCTCTGCCCGCCGATTGTCCGGGCATCGTGATAGTGCAGCACATGCCGGAGAATTTCACGCGCTCATTCGCCAATAGGCTCAACGACCTCTGCACCATCGATGTGAAGGAGGCGCAGAATGGCGACGCCGTGATACCGGGGCACGCGCTCATCGCCCCCGGCAACAAGCACATGCTGCTCAAGAGGTCGGGTGCAAAATATTACGTAGAAGTCAAGGAAGGGCCGCTCGTCAATAGGCATCGTCCCTCGGTGGACGTGCTCTTCCGCTCCACGGCAAGGTACGCCGGAGCCAACGCCATTGGCATCATAATGACCGGCATGGGCGACGACGGCGCAAAGGGACTCCTCGAGATGAAAGAGGCGGGCGCAAAGACCGCCGCACAGAACGAAGAGACCTGCGTAGTATACGGCATGCCCAAGGAGGCTGTTAAGCTCGGAGCCGCCGACCAGGTGCTCCCGCTCGACAAGTTGGCGCAATTTGCCGTAAAGCCATTTTAGAACATAAAAAAAATGGTATTTAAATTGTAATACAATAAACAAACATTAAACAAAGGAAAACAATTATGGGTAAACGTAAAGTATTGGTGGTGGACGACATTTTTGCCAACCAGTTTCTGCTTGCTTCGATGCTTGAGGAGATGGATTGCAACATCCGCACGGCGTCCAACGGTCAGGAGGTGTTTGACGCTCTTGCTGACGAAATGTTCGACATCATATTCATGGACATCGAAATGCCAGTGATGAACGGTATCGAGGCTACAAAGAAGTTGAAGGCAGACCCCCGGTACTCAAAAATACCCGTAATTGCCCTCACAGCGCACAATCTGGAGGAGTTCAATGAAATGTTTGCGGGAACAGGTTTCGACGGGTTGCTGGAAAAGCCGTACTCGTGCGAAGGCATCTCCGATATATTGACTAAATTTTAATACTGATGGGGTATGAAAAAGAAAACGCAAAATAACGCCGCTTACTCCTACACCGTGATGGGTCTCCTGATTGGTGTTGGCTTTATGGCTGTTATAGTGTTCCTGGAGCTTGTATTTCAGGGCAAGCCGATAACATTCGAGCTTGTGGTGGAAGCATTCAGGGACAGTCCTACTATGTGGATATACTTGGTGCTGCCATTTTTGTTTGCCGCATTTGGATATTATACCGGGCATGAGCTTCAGCACCGAATCGACGACCTCAGCAACGACATCGCCAACGAGCAGTCGAAATCGAGGATGATTTTCGACTTCGTGGAGAAGATGCGTCAGGGACAGACCGACGTCCAGTACGAAGTGCGGGAGGGCGACGAAATCGGCAAGTCGCTCATCAACCTCCGAGACGAGCTCAAGCGTTCGCAGGAGGAGGAAAACATCCGTAAAAACGAAGACAAGGAACGCCACTGGATTACTGAGGGTATGGCAAAGTTTGGTGCTATCCTCCGTGAAAACATCGGCGACCTCGACAAGCTCTCCAACGAGGTGGTAATGAACCTCGTGCAGTACGTCAATGCGCAGCAAGCTGGATTCTTCATCCTTTCGGAGAAGGAAGACGGCAAAAAATATTTCAAGATGACCGCATCCTACGCATACGGGCGCAAGAAATTCCCCGACGGCTCGATAGAGTGGGGTGAAGGCCTTGTGGGCGCGTGCGCATTGGAGCAGAAGACCATCTACATCAAGGAGACCAAGGACGACTATGTAAAGATAACATCAGGCCTCGGCAAGAGCAATCCGCGCAGTCTTGTGATAGTACCGCTCAAATTCAACGACGAAATCTACGGCGTTGTGGAGCTTGCATCGTTCATCAAGTACCAGCCGTTTGAGATTGAGTTTATTGAACGTGTGGCAGAATCAATTGCATCCACAATCTCTACCGTCAATATCAACATCCGTACAGCCCAGCTCCTTAAGGAATCTCAGGAACAGGCGGAGGCGATGGTGCATCAGGAGGAGGAAATGCGCAAAAACATGGACGCGCTCAAGCACACGCAGATAGAAGCTGCACGTCAGAGCGAACAGTTCATCAGCTTCACCAACTCCGTGAACCATACCATGATACGTGCCGAGTACACTGTGGACGGTTTCTTGACATACGCCAACCAAAAGTTTCTCACCAAACTCGGCTATACAAGCTCGTCGGAAATCGAGGGCAAGCACATCTCGATGTTCATCTCCGACAAAGACCGCGCTTGGTTCAACGACCTTTGGCAGAATCTCGCCTCGGGCGGCAAGCACTTCGAGGGCGATATGAAGCATGTCACCAAGACCGGCACCGACGTCTGGACGATGGCAACATACGTATCTGTGCGCGACCACAAGCACAACCCTGTCAAGATTCTTTTCCTCGGTATCGACATTACCGAGAGCAAGAAGGAAAGCCTCGACTACAAGGGTCAGATCGACGCGCTCAACCGTTCTACGATGAAGGCAGAATACGGCCCCGACGGTCGTGTGCTCGAGATGAACACCAAGCTCAAGGATACGTTGCTCTACACCCCCGACGAACTCAAGAAGCGTACTATCTTCAACTTCCTCACCGCATCTGATTTGGAAGACTTCAAGCTCATCTGGAAAAACATCATCAACGGCGTGCCTTTCGAGGGTCGCCACAAGTGGATAATGAAGACGGGCGAGGAGCGTTGGTTCCAAGGCACTTACACTGTGGTGCACGATATGTACGGTGAGCCTGCCAAGATAGTATTCATCGGCAACGACATCACCGACCAGATACGCATCGAGGAGAAAAACCGCGAATACATGGCTACCCTCCGCGAACAGGAGCAGAAGTTGCAACAGTCGCAGGTGGAACTCTCCAAAAAACTCAAGGAAGCCCGCGAGGAAGTCAAGTCGCAGTTTATCGAGGTGGAGATTGTCAAGAACCTCAGCGACAAGACTTTGGAAGGACTTTTGGATGCTGTTGTTACCATCAACCAAGACAACAAAATCACCCTCTTCAACCGTGCCGCCGAGGAACTTTGGGGCGTTTCGCGCAACAATGTCCTCCAGCACGACATCTCGGAACTTCTGCCCACTGAAAACATCGCCGCCGAAGACAATTACCTCGGCAACTTCTTCCGCGCCGGCGACAAGACCCTTGTCGGCAAGCGCACAGAGGTGTTCATCGTGGACAAGCAGGGCGAATCCATCAACGTGCTTGTCACCCTCGCGTCGGCTACACGCGGCGAGCGCAGCACGCTCACGGCATTCATCCAGAAGATTGAGGTGGAATTGTTCTAATGATGACATTATCAGAATTATACACCCATATCAAACAATCGCTTACGGCACAATTTCCCGACCCTAAGGAGCGGGGGATTGTGTCGCGGCGTATTATTGGCAATATGACCGGCTCGGACGGCAACGATTGTCTCCTGCATCCCGACCGTCGCGTGGAGGTAGACCATACAGCCGTTAATACAATTATCCACCGCATCCAACAAAACGAGCCGTTGGAATATGTTTTCAATTCGGCGCAATTCCTTGACATAGAGCTTTCTACTAATTCCAACGTCTTAATCCCGCGCCCCGAAACCGAAGAATTGGCTTTGAAAATAGTTGGCGACATCAAGGCGCGGCTTCAGCGTGACAATAGGGTGGGGGACAAGCCTCTTTCTATCCTCGACATTGGCACGGGCAGCGGTTGTATTCCTATTTATCTCGCCACCAAATTCCCAGGTTGCCAATTTTCCGCCATCGACATCAGCGACGACGCCCTCGCCACCGCCCGCAGCAACGCTGAACGCCACGGTTGCAACATCAATTTTATCAAGGCTGATATTCTTGATTATCAGACATCCGCAATGTTTGACATCATTGTGTCCAATCCGCCATACGTATTGGAATCCGAAAAGGCATTGATGCAGCCAAATGTACTTGATTATGAGCCTGATACGGCACTTTTTGTATCTGACGACGACCCTTTGAAATTTTACCGCGCCATCAGTAAGTTTGCTGTCGGACATTTGAACGATGGCGGCAAATTGTATTTTGAAATCAACGAAAAATTCGGCGTTGAAACGGCAGAATTGATGCGTAGTTGCGGTTTTCAGGAGGTGGAAGTGATAAAGGATTTGTTCGATAAGGACAGGTTTGTTGTAGGGAGATAAAAAAGTACGACCAGTTACTGCACCTTTTTAATCTTGCTTCTGTCCGGCAAATCTGGGGCGGCTTGGAGCGGCTCGAGATAGAGAGTGCCGTTTACGTTGTCGAGGATGCCGGCGAGGGAGTTTGGTGTGGGCGTGGTGATTGTAGAATCGTCGTAATACCCGAGGATGGAGACAAAATAACGTCCGCTCACATTGTGCGCGTTGCAGCGGGCATGCAGATAGCCAAATTTGCCCTTGGAAATCACCTCGGCATTTTCCTCGCCGCCAGTGCTTTTAATGATGAAGGTAAACGATTGCTGCTTGCCGTCCTTGCTGTAACTGAAATGATGCTCGCCGTGATATGGGTTGACGCGGGGCTTGGATTTTGGGCATTTGTCGAGCGTGAAATCCGCCGCCTTGCATACCGCGTCGTTGAACACCTGCACCGCATCCATGAAGCCGTCGGGCATACGTCCACCATTAAACTCCATAAAAAACTTCTCGCCCGTCGAGAAACTTGCACTGATGAAAAACTCCGTGATTGGCGGCAGTCCGTTTACATAGACATTCCAATCGTTGAATTTTAACAATCCGCTCTCCTTCAACGCTTTGGTGAGGGGCTGGATGGTCTTGGCGTCTTTTTTTATGTTGAATTTGTAACTGTCGTAGCCCCTTTCGCGGGCGATAGAGCCGTTGAATGAAGTATCGTCCAAGCGGATGCTGTATTGAACGATTGAGGGCTGTTCGTTGTAGTATTCGTCGTAAAAATTGCAATAAATACTTGTCAACTCGCCTTTGACGTTTTCGATGGGCTTGGTGTTGTGATTGTTGCTGCGGTAGCCGCCGCATACTGGTGTGTCCATATTGTCGTTTTGAGCGTTGCCGCCTGCAATGGATGACAGCAGGAGCAACAGGGTTAGCAATCGTGTTTTCATAATTAATTCGGGTTAATTTTTGCTTCAAAGATAATATTGTTTTACGAAAAAAACACGAAATCCATTGGAAATTTTTGTGAATAAAAATGCAATTATTAATACTATTCAGGTAGTTTGCTGCGTTTTCCAGTCAAATAATCACCAAAAACACATCAATTATGGAAAGAATTACTAAAAAAATCCTCTTAATTTTCGTTCTGTTGTTTGCTGTGGTGGATGCTTTCGCCGACATGGAGCCCAAAGTGATAGGACGCTGGGTGACCGAGCCTATGCTTGAAGAGAATGAAAAGGTGATAATAGAGTATGTATTTGAGAAACCAGAGTCATTGACGATGAATTTCTATACAGAAAACTACATCAAAGGCACAGGCTACTGTCTGTCGCGCACTGCGGTGTATTTTTCGTGCAATTTTTTGGGTCCGTTGTGTTTATGCGAATTGAAAGACAAGCCATACAATGTCGAGATTGTGAAATTTTGGCTTGAAGCCAATGGATCCGAGGCGATTGAGCGTATCAACGCGAAGAATATGATTGAGGCGCAGATGAAGCAGATGCTCTCTGCGTATGAAGATGGCGTGTCGATGATATACATTACAATAGACGACCCAGACAAGATTGCATTCGTTATTGGCGACGAGGCAGATGCAATGGAGTTGAACTTTACCAGGTTCAGTGGTGATATTGTAGCTAAATATTTCTCCGAGATCAAGCAACCTGCTAAAAAAAGCAGTAGCAGTAGTCATAGTGGTTATTCGTCGCCGCGCTCGTCGTCTGCTTATTCTTCGTATTCGTCGTCGTCATCTTCTTCTTGGATACAGTCAAGATGGGTTAGGTATCTCATTATATTTGTGATTGTATCGTTGATTTCTTATTTTAGGAATAGGAACAAGGACAACGGCACTACCAATCATTATCACAGTACCAATGACAAGTCAAATGCAGACGCTAATACAATTACTCCTCCAGAATATAAACCAAGCGACCAAACTCCTCCCGAGTACAAACCAAGCGACCAAACACCTCCCGAGTACACTTCAAGTGACCAAACTCCTCCCGAGCCGAATAATGCTGCCGCTCCCGAATCCAATACAAGCGAAAATTCTACAAATCGGGAATCCGACACCATTGCAAAATAAAAAAGAGGCTGTCTAAACAACTTTTTAGACAGCCTCTTTTTTGTAGGAATGGGGTTGTAAACGATTTATTATTTTTGCAGCATCGTTTTGGAGTCCTGTTTGTTTTTCCAGACGAAGAACATCGCAATTGCCACTGCGCCGCATACGCCGCCGAGGATGTAGCTGAGGGTGGGGGCGAGGTGCAGACATTCGGGCGCGATGAATAGGTATGTGGAGCATACCACGGTCATGTACAGTGCGGGCAGGAACGCCATTATCCACGGTTTGCGGTTGATGACCATGTATACTGTGACCGACCACAATGTAAACACGCTGAGTGCTTGGTTGCTCCATCCGAAATAACGCCAGATGACACCAAAACCGGCTGCGTCGCTCAGGCTGTAAACGATGATGAGTGCGGTTGCAATGAATACAGGCACGCTTATCATTAGGCGTTGCGAGATTTTGCTCTGATCCATCTTGAAGAAGTCGGCGAGGATGAGTCGTGCGCTGCGCAGTGCCGTGTCGCCGCTCGTTATAGGTGCGAAAACAACGCCAAGCATCGCCAATATGCTGCCGACCTTGCCCATCCATGTCTCCGTGATGAAATACACGATGGACGCCTGCGATTCGCCGTAGCCTTTTTCTTTGTAATACCAGATGGCAGCCGCCGCCCAAATCATTGCTATGATGCCTTCCAGAATCATTGCGCCGTAGAATACTGGGCGACCGAGGTTTTCATTCTTGAGGCAGCGCGCCATCAGCGGGCTTTGCGTGGCGTGGAATCCAGATATTGCGCCACAGGCTATCGTGATGCACATTATCGGGAATATTGGCGTGGTGTCTTTGTTGGGATGGGAGTTGGCGATGCCGTCGGTGAGTTCGGGCAGCTGGATGCCGTTCCAGAATATCATGAACAATACGCCTACCGCCATGAAAATCAGCGCGAATGCAAAAAGCGGATACACCTTGCCGATTACCTTGTCGATGGGGAGCAATGTTGCAATGAGGTAATAGGCGAAGATTACGATAATCCAGAATGTGTTGTTCATCCAGTCGGGCGTTATCTTGTCCAGGATTCCGGCGGGCTGGCTCACGAACACAACGCCCACCAATACGAGGAGAATTACCGTAAATACCCTCATGACCGTCTTGGTGGTGTTGCCGAGGTATTTGCCGATGATTTCGGGGAGGTTGGCGCCGCCTTCACGCAGCGAAATCATGCCCGAGAAGTAGTCGTGGAATGCGCCGATGAAGATGCAGCCCACCACAATCCAGATGTACGCCGCCGTGCCGAATTGCGCTCCGAGTATCGCGCCGAATATTGGGCCGAGTCCGGCGATGTTGAGAAACTGAATCATGAAGATTTTCCATGTTGGCATCGGCATATAGTCGACGCCGTCCTGCTTGGCGTATGCGGGAGTCTTGCGCGTGGGGTCGGGACCAAATACGCGCTCCGCAAATTTGCCGTAGAGAACGTAGCCAAGTACGAGTGCTACGATAGATAATATGAAGGTAATCATTGTTTTTGATGTTTTAAATTTTGCCGATGCAAAGGTAGCAATATTTTTCCAAAAAAAGGAAGCAATATTTTTTTAAAAAAATTACAAAATATGCCATTTTTTTTTTGTAACTTAGCGGCTGAATTTTTTAGATACTGTTTGAAACAAATGAAACGCTACAAGAAATCTTTTTTATTACTGTTTGTTGTATTGGGTTTGATGTGTTCTAAGGCAATTGCGCAAGGTGAGATGATATTCACGTCGAGCAAAGATTTGTCTTCGAGCATGGTCAATAATATCTTCCAGGACGACCTCGGTTTCGTTTGGGTGTCGTCGGAGGACGGGCTTGACGTGTATGATGGTGTCAATTTTTGGAATATTCATCATATAGACGGCGATTCGTTGTCGCTTGTAAGCAATTATGTGCGGTTTGTCTATGAGGATCCCGCGAGAAACATTTTTATAGCCACGCTGCACGGTCTCCAGCTCTTTGACCGCGATACCCGTACATTCCACAATATTCCTATCAACGGCGGTTTTGGTCCCCTCAATATACAGCCGTCGGTGTCGTGCATCTGCCGCGTCAACGATACGCTCACCGTGGTGGGCACGTCGGGCTACGGCATCATGTTGCTACTTCAAGATAAAAATGGATTTAGCCTTTTCACGCACCGTGGCGTGGGTTTTGGCGGTATTAATAGCATCTGCAAAGACGATTCCGGCTATATATGGGTATCGGGCAACAATGTCGTGAAAAAACTCGACACGTCCCTTGAAGAGCTTGAGGTGGTGACGCTTCCTAATCAGGAGTCGGTGGAGTCCATCTTCTGTACCAACGATGGCACTGTGCTGTTTGGTACGTCGCATGGTCGTGTGCTTGCATACGATGCCGATGCGCAGTCCAAGTACCGCGAGATAGTCTCCAAGGCGCAGAACGATATGCTGGTGACGTGTTTTTGTATGGATGTGGACAATACCATCCTTGTTGGCACCGATGGACATGGCGTGAGAAGGCTCGTGCCTCAGGACGACGGCAGTTGGACTATAGGCGACTTCGATTTTGCCCTCGCCAACAATCACCAGCTCAAAATACACCATATCATGCGCGACCGCGACGGCAATTTTTGGTTTGGCTGTTTTCAGCGTGGCGTGCTTGTGGTGAAGGGCGGCAGCAATTTCTTTGAATATGTCGGACGTATCTCCCGCAAGCGCAATGTCATAGGCAGTTGCTGCGTGGTGTCGGTATATGCCGACGACAATAGCAATATATATGTAGGCACCGACAACGACGGTTTTTATGTCTTAGATCCCGATTACAAGCTCATACATCATTATGATTGCAATCTGCCCGGCTCGATAGTTCCCAAAGTGCCTCTTGCATTTTGTGAGGACAGTCACGGACGGCTTTGGACTGGCGGCTATCAGGGCGGTCTTGTGTATCTCGACCGCAAGACTGGCACTTGGCACAGGTTCGACCTTTCGGCGGCGTCGGGCGGAAGCGGCGACGATTTTTCGAGCGTGTATACCATCGTTGAGGACAAGGCGCGTCAGATTCTCTGGGTGTCGGCGTCTGGTGTGGGGCTTTTCCGCATCGACGAACAGACACTTTCCAGCCGTCTTTTCTCCACCAAGATTTCTACGTTCCAGCATGATTTTTCGACCGACCAGCTCTGCAATTCGTGGGTTGTGAGCATGATGCTTTCGTCCGACGGGTCCAAACTCTATATCGGCACGTATTCAGGATTTGCCTGTTTAGACCTTGATACTGAAAGTTTTGTAAGCACGTATGGTGTCAATTGCTTTTTGGAGAGTTATGTGGTCAATAGCATCTGCGAGGCTCGCGACGGTCATATCTGGGTGGGCACCACCGACGGACTTTTCAATTTTGACACCGACACGCGCAAGTTCAAGCGTTACAGCTTGGCGGAAGGGCTTCCGGGCGCATCTATTTCGGGGATCGCCTGCGATACTGCCGGCAATATGTGGATAAGTAGCAAGTCGGGCATTTCGTGCCTTGACGCCAAGACTGGCAAGTTTGTCAATTATGATTCATACGACGGACTGTACAGCAACGAGTTTATGCCCGATGCGGTGTGGAATGCCAAGAACGGGCGCATTTTGTTTGGCTCTGTCAATGGTTTGATTGGTTTTTACCCCTTTGCACGTCCCAATCGTGCCAAATCGTTGAATATCAGGATTGTAAATTTCTTTGTTGACAATATTTCTGTGGCAAGGGGCAGCAAGTCGGGCGGCAACGACATTGTGGATACAGCCGTGATTTTTGCGCGTAAATTCCACCTTGCTCACTTCGACAATTCGTTTGAAGTGGAGTATTCTGCATTGGATTTCGACAATCCCGACCGATTGGTGTACTCCTACCGTATTGACGGCGGGCAGTGGACCACAATCTCCGGCAATCGTGTTTCGTTTGCCAAGGTGGGCTACGGCAAGCATACGCTCGAAGCCTGTGTCGCCGACAATTTGAATACTTCCGAAGTCTATTCTGTGGTCATTGAGATAGATTTCCCGTGGTATCAGAGCACATGGTTTTACGTGCTGTTGGCGTTGCTGGTGGTGGGCATACTGGTGGCTGCTGCATTGATGATAAGGCGGCGCATTGGGCTCAACCGTCATTACAAGGAGATGGCACGCGCCAAGGAGCTCAACGATTCACGCATCGAATTTTTCACCAACATCTCCCACGAAATTAGGACGCCCATATCGTTGATAATTAGTCCTCTGTCCAAGCTCATCGCCACCGACGACGATCCTTCGCGACAGCGCAGCTACAAGACCATCAAGCTCAATGCGCAGCGCATCCTCAACCTCATCAACCAGCTCCTCGACATGCGCAAAATCGACAGCAAGCAGATGAGTCTCGAATTTGAAAAAGTGGATCTTGTGGAATTTTGCCGGGGCATTTACGAATCCTTTGAGCAGTATGCATTGTCGCTTGGCATCGACTTCCTATTTGATGCCGAGGAGGAGACTATGGAAGCATACGTCGATCCCAAAAACTTCGACAAGGTAATTGTCAACCTCCTGTCCAACGCCTTCAAATACACCCCGAAGGGCGGCAAAGTACGCCTTTCTATATATAAGGATGTGGGCGAGACCATTTGCATCGGCGTTTCCGACCAAGGTACGGGCATTGCGCTCGAAGACATCGACCACGTATTCGAATTGTTCTACCAGGGCAGCAACAATCACAAAATCACCATGATAGGCACTGGCGTTGGCATGTATCTCGTGCGTCAGCTCGTGACGTTGCATCATGGCGATGTGAAGGCTGTCAATAATACTGGCGGCGAACCGGGTTGCACATTTATGATACACATTCCAGCCGGACGCTCACACTTG
>JAEEGK010019565.1_pt1 | contig 14501 bp, 10 predicted proteins | sample 8958771 | NCBI WGS metagenome assembly JAEEGK01 (sample SAMN16246547, study PRJNA631951) | gut metagenome | biome: gut microbiome; feature: rumen; material: SC-attached | host: Bos | place: Iran: Karaj | collected 2018-10
GACAGAAGCAACGCTGAACGCAGAAGACAGAATTGCAATGCTAAACAGAAATAATCAGGATTCGACTCAAAGCATCCAGCTGGAAGAAAGTCTTAATGAAAGCGAAACCCCTCAATCATTGAAAAAGAAGCTTGAATCAGAATCAATTTTTTACAAATTCTTTTTGTGGATAAGAGCTCTGTTTGATAAAAAGAACATCGAAGAAATCTATGGTCAGGACATAATCAATAGTATTGCCAAAAAAATCAATCATAGGTATCCGGGAACAATTAATCACAGAATAAGATCCTTCGATTATGTTTTTTATGAAAGAATTCTTACCTTAAAAGACGCTGCAGACTTTTTTCGTGCCTACTTTACTTACATAGAAGAAACTCCCGGCGATTTTTATGTTTTCTTAAGTTCGTTTGTTGCTCCCGAAATTGCAGAAAAGATTAATGCGGAGGCAGATCCATTTATTCATCCTTATTCAAAGGTTGTTACACCGGATCTTCGTACAGAGCTTGCAAAGAAACTTGATGAAATTTTAAACAATCTGGAAAAGGGAACAAAGTCAAATATGTATTCTGCAATCAGTTGCGCAAACTGGCTTTACCGCTTTTCTACTCTTCAATTTACACATTTTATTTCTCAGTTTACAAATGTTGCAGGCGATGTGTTTACCTGTCCTTACAGCAATGGAACAATGGATTATAATGCGCTGGCTTCTGTTTTTCTTGCAATGCAGCCTGTTCAAAATGAAGTGCTCGAAGCAATTTTTCTTTTTTCACAGCGCAAGCATCTTACAACAAATGCTCAGGACAAGGACATAGAAAAAGCTGTAAAAGAATTTATGGTTAAGGCTGTTGCCTTTATGGGAACAATAAAATCTTTTTCGGATAATGTTCCAATCAGAAATCTTGGTCGCGTTGTAAACAATAATTATGACTGGCAGGGTGAGAATCTTGAAGGTGCCGAAGCCTGGTTCCCAAGCTTTAGAGCTCAATGGAAAAGGATTCAGGATATAAGATGGAATGAATTCCTGCGCGAACAGAAAAAGCAGAATCTTAGTCAAAAAATTAAACTTGATTTTGGAATGGACGAATTTCCTGTAATGGAATACAGACCATGGCTTAAGCTTTGGACAAGAATTCCATTTAAGTATGAGCTTACAGGCGGCTTTCTTTCCTGGTTCAGTCTGGAAAAATACGATAAGATTATTGGCGATTTGAATGCTGTAGCAATGGAAGGAATTTTTTACAAGAGTGAAAATCGTACTGAATATTCAGAAGGCTTGAATAATTTTTCGACTGCTAATAGTTTGATGATTGATCTTGCAAACCGTTTGAATCCGGAAGGTGAGTTTGGCCGCATTTTTGATGACTTTGCAACAAACCGTGTAAATACCTTTCAGGTACAGAATCAGATTGAATCAATGATGGCTCAAATAGAAGATACGGTGCGACAGTCAATAGAACTTTTTGGAAAGGGTGCCAGAACTCTTGAAAGAGTTTTCTATGGATTTTTTGAAGAACAGAAGGATGGAATTCACGAAAGTCTTCAGAACATAGGCACAATTAAGGGACGTGATAACCGACGTTTTATTGATTCCCTTATTTCTATACGTCAGCTTTTAAAAAATGTTCTTTTCTATATTTCAGAGCTTGAGCCTATAGACGCCCTTAGAGACGCATAAATTTTATTTCTTATTAAAGAATTCCCTTATATGGATCTGCAAGATATTCTTCCAAAAGCTTTTTTTCTGTGAGCATTTCTTTTTGTGAAGGTAAGAAATCATATTTAGAAGAAAGCTCTTTTACGGCTTTTACAGCATCACCATTATTTTCTACAACAAGATTAAAGTATTCACCTTTAAAACTGTCGCTGTCAAATTCAACAGCTTCTTCGGATAGAGATTCAATATTTGAAATTATCCATTTGTTTTTCTTAAAGGTTAGGGTAAAGGTGTCGTGATTTTTTGTTACGAAAATTCCGTTGTCGGTGCCTTCGGTGTGGATAGTGTAATATTCAACTGAATGAACCGAAACGTCTCCTTTGTTGATTGTAACACCCTGTTCCTGTGTGAGGATCTGCGGTTTGTCTTTGTTCTTTTTGAGTTCAATATATTCGTCTACAGGCTTTCCATCAATTTTGATGTTAGTTGCGCCGTAAATTTCGGCCATAGAAAGTTTGTTGGCGTTGGTTACAACAAGAAAGAATTTGGCAGGTTTAAGATAGCCGTTATCACTAAAAGATGACTGGCGCTGTTTGCCAATTACATAAATATTACTGATAGAGTCCAGATAGCGGCTTGCGGAACGACCTTCAATAAAGTGCTGCACAAGCGGAACATCAAGATTATTCATGCCCTTAAAGAAGGTTTGTATTGTTTGTGTAGAAGTAAGGCCTTTTGTTGTGTAATCTTCAAGATAACCTTTGTAAGTACTTCTGATGGTAAGACCTATACCTATAATTGCAATAAAACCAATTACAAAAGCTGTGGTGTTTCGTCTAAAGGTTCTTTTTGTATTTACTCTTGAAGACTGGCGTTTTTGATAAGTACGTACAGCGTTTTCAAACTCTTCCTGAGTCATTTTGGTATCGAGTCCCTGTCTGGCGTTTTTAAGCAACTCCAGAGGAAATTCTACCTTAGGAACGAGTTCTTCACTTTTTTTACCCTTCTGTTTTTTTCCGGGAATTGCAACAGAGTTAGAATTGAGCTTGAGTCCTCTGTTTACTTCTTCTGCAAGTTCATTGTTAATTCCGTTTACGCAAAGCTCAAGCGGAAGGAATTTTTTATCAAGAATGTCTGCATTACGTGTAATAGAATCCGAAGCAGGGTAGGCAAAGCGGCCTGTAAGCATTTTGTAGGCAAAAGAGGCTCTTAAAAAGCAGATTGCAGGCAAGCCCGTAAGACTTGGATTAACCCAGCAGTTGTGATTGTCTGATTGGTCTACAGCGGGAAGGCCTGCAATAGCATATTTAAAAACATCTTGAGGAAGAAACAGGAACTTGTCTTTATCTGCAATTATTCCACCTGCACCGTTGATTGGAATTTCAATTCCCTCGCGGGCAGCCTGGGTAAGAATTGTACAAACTTCAAATGAAGCTTCGTACATCTTATCCTTGTCTTCTAAAGAAGAATTTTCGCTGCCGGCTTGTTCAAAAAGCTCGAGCATGGTTTTTGCATTTTTAGACAAAGGATTTTTTGCACAGTAAAAAACTACACGTTCCTGCTTTTCTTGAACATCAAAGGATTTTATTTCCTCAAAGCTCCACGGGGTAAAAGTATATTCCGCAATAGTCTTGGAGTCTTTGCGTTCTGCAATGAAGCCCGTTTGTGTTACTATGGAATTAAAGTTAGTTTTACCGAATGCATATTCATCCAGTCCTGAACAAAGTCTTATCTCTTCATTTTCTATAGATACTACGTGCTTCATTGTTAGTGTTACCCCTTATCTTCCGTTTGGACTATACAGATAGTCAAAGTAGTCCATCTTTGTGCTCAGAGTTGCCGGGTAATCTTTAAGATTATTCTTATAAGATTCCATACTCTTCCAGAAGTTGTAGAATTCCGGATCTTTGTTGTAAGCGGCGGCGTAAATAGCTGCAGCTTCGGCATCGGCATTACCCTTGATTTCCTCAGACTTGCGGTAGGCTTCGGAAGTAATGCGGCGCTTTTCATTTTCGAGCTTACCAAGCCATTCAGCTTTTTTACCTTCACCAAGTGAGCGGTAGGCCTGGGCAACCTGGTTACGATCCTTAATCATAGAGTTATAAACAGATTCATTAAGCTCATCAGAGTATTTAACCTGACGTGGTACAATATCAATAAGCTCAATTCCAAAGCCGGTAATTTCGGCACGGGCTTTTTCTGCCATCTGCTTACAAAGAACACTACGTCCTCTTACTACAACTTCGTTGGTTGTATCTGCGTTTACAAGGTTGTTGATTTCGATTGTTTCTTCATCTTCGTCTGTTTCTTCTACCTTGCTTTCGTTGATAAGGTTAGAAGAACGAACAATTTCGCTCATACGGTTTTGTGTAATAACTGTACGACATGATGAGTCAATGATGTCAGAAAGCTTGTTGTAAGAGTTATTCAAAGTCTGGAAGTTCTTATAGAAAGCTTCCGGGTCAGTAATGCGCCAGCGTGAAGTAGTATCTACAATAATATACTGATTTTCCTTTGTAGGAATGCGCTGTTCATCACCATCAAGCGAAAGAATAAGCTTTGGATATTCAATTACATGATCAAGGAATGGAACTTTAAAGTGAAGTCCTGCATCCTGATGTGAACTAACAATTTTACTGAAACGGGTTACTACAACCTGAGTACCTTCATTTACAATGTAAAGCGGACCTGCAGCAAGGAACAGAATCACAAGAATTACAATTGTTATAAGCCAGCCTATAAATTTTTTCATTGCCTTATTCATTTTCTGTACCTCCCTTAGTCCTTAAGATTTTTAATCGGAACAAGATTTTCAAGCTCTCCGTCAATCAGAGTAGGCTTGGTTTCGCTTGCAAAAATTTCATCCATTGTTTCGAGGTAAATACGCTCTTTTGTTACCTTTGGAGAACGTTTATATTCCTGGTAAACTGCATCAAAACGGGCAACATCACCTTTTGCCATGTTTACACGTTCTGCAGCGTAACCTTCGGCAACCTGAATCTGACGGTCTGCTTCACCCTGGGCTTTTGGAATTTCGGCATTGTAAGCTTCCTTACCTTCGTTTATAAAGCGCTTCATATCCTGGCTTGCCTTGTTTACGTCTTCAAAAGCAGCCTGAACTTCGGCAGGTGGTACAACGTTCTGAAGCTGAACTGTTGTTACGTTTATTCCAAGTCCAAGAGTCTTGTACTGTTCGTTCATCATATCCTGTGCAAGATTTTGAATTGCAGAACGTTCAGAACTCATTACAGCCAGAATTGCACGGTCACCAACCAGAGTATTAATAACAGAGCGTGAAATATCGCGGATTGTCTGCTCTTTTTCGTAAACACGGAACAGCCACTGGTATGGATCTACAACCTTGTACTGAATAATCCATTCAACATCTACAATGTTCAGGTCGCCTGTGAGCATTTCTGATTCTTCATAAATGTTGTTTTTATATTCGTTGTTACGGCCGGCCTTTACAGTTTTAAATCCAAACTGCTCTGCGCGGACTGTAGAAGTATCAACATTGTAGTTTTTGTCTATTCCAAAAGGAAGTTTTACATGAAGACCTGGTCCAACAGTTGTGGTATACTTGCCAAATCTTGTGATAACTGCCTGTTCAGTTTCATCTACAACATAAAAACTTGAAAATCCTGCAACTACAGCTAGTGCAAGGATAATCAGCCAGATAAAGAAAGATGGTTTTATGAGTCGGCGTTTTTTTGCCGGTTTGATTGTCTCGTCAGCCATTCGTTTCCTCCTGAGTAAGCCCGCTGGCGGGCGGTGATTTATAGCAAACCGTTAAAAAAATTGCGAAAGCAATTTTTAGGTTTACCTTTTTATTTTTTGTATACTGTTTAAAGATAATGATATTTTATAAAAAAAACAACAAAAAACAGATATATGAGGTATAATATAGGCATGGAAAAGAAGATTAACGAAAAGCGCTCACTTTTGCGTGAGGCAGAAAAAATGAATAATAATATGTCTCCTAAAAGACACGGAAGAAGGGGCGGCGGCTTTCTTACAAAGATAATAATCATCCTTTTACTGCTGATTATTCTTTTATTCGGCGGATATTATATATACTCAAAGAAATTTACTCCAAAAGTTGAATCCAGTGTATCTGTTGTAATGCATCAGTTATCGTTCTGTCAGGAGCTTGTTACCGCAAAATACCGCTATAGTGATTTAGTTTCTATTAGAAAATCCATAGCGCTTTCTAAAAGCATCAGCATTATTAAATATACAGGAATAATCAGAATAGGTATTCCAGATCTTGCAAAGAGTGATTTTGATATTTATAACGGCGGAAAGGGGCTGCGCATAAAGCTTCCTGATGTTGAGATTCTTGGAAACGACATTGTGGAACAGGAAGTTTTTGACGAATCCCATAGTATTTTTGTTCCGATTACAATTGATGATGTGTTTACCGAAATAGAAAAGGCAAAAGAAAATACTCTTGAAGAGCTCGTAGATGAAGGTGTTTTGGAAGAAGCGCGCGAAAACGCAAAAAAAATAATCCAGCAGATTATGCTGTCTGCCGGATTTGAAGAAGTTATTGTAAGTTAATCTACAACAATAACCGAGGCGCTGCGTCCATCAAGAGTGTAAACCTTGTTGGGATTAGTGTTGTCCAGCATAGGTGTAAGGCCAATATAGTAATTGTAATAATATTTTCCTGTTGGAAGCGGCAGACTCAGCTCGTAAAAACCGGGAGAGGTCTCTTTTAGAGAGTAAATCCAAGGATCCCAGTTAGAAAATGTTCCTGCCAGGTGCAGTTCAAGGCCTGGTTCTCCCTTATAAATGAATCTTACCTTATCATCTTTGGTTTTTTCGGTGTATTCATAGATGTCGCCAAGGTTATCCAGCTTAGAAAAATACAGATTTACGCTGTCATCATAAACCTTGTTTGGATTAAGTGGGTCTGTAGTCCACAAGCCGTCCATAATTATTCTGTATTTGATGGTTTTAATTTTATGTTTGCGCTCGTAGCAGTAGAACATGTGGATAGGCGTCTTAGTTCCATCGTCGTTTGTACGCATAAGAATCTGGAATGGATGAATAACCTGGTAATTTTCAAAATCAAAAACAATACCCACGTTCCTGTGCGTAGTTTCGGCTGTAAAAATAATATAATCTTCCGTAACAATTGGTGCACAAGGCTCGTCAATTTCGTGAATAAGCTTATCAAGCTCATAAGGCTGATAAATAATTTCTTTTTCTTTTGCAAATAATCCCTGTCCCAGCGTTAAAACCGCCAAAACAACACCCATTGCGAAAATTTTACACTTCTTCATATTGTGTATATCGGTATGTCGTAAAAAAAATTAATGATAATTTGAAAAAACTTATAGAACTGTAGCTGTTTTGGCTCGGAGTGAAAAATGTCCGTGGACAACATCATCCCCGTTGGCCATGGACATTTTTCACGGGAGAGACAAAACATTTTCTATATATATGTATTTATTTATATTTTTTTCTTAAGTTCATTAGTCTTTTTTCCGTTCATATAAGAAGAGTAGTATACTTGTATTATTTGGGAAATAAGGGGTAAAATAAAAAAGGTATGCCTGGTATAAGTCAGCTCAAACAATTCAACAAAGATATTCAGTCTCTGGGAGATGAGGTAACTCTTAGAGCAACAAGGGGAGAAAAACCTGTTGTTGTTCCAATTCCAAAAGGAATTACGGTTCAGGATGATTCCGAAGATTTTGTTCTTGGAATGCCGGACAATCCTCGTGTTGTCGATAACTCATCTGTTGATGAAGACCTTTCAGAAATTACTGGAATTACATCTGGAAAATCCAGCTCCTCATCCTCAAGTGAAGAACAGGCTGCTGCATTTGAAGCTCCCGACATGTCATCATTACTCGCCCCTGTAGATTTAGGTTCATCAGATTCCGGTGACGCAATGCCGGATCTTTCTCAATTTATGGATGAACCTGTAGAAGAAGAACAGGAGATTGTAGAGGAAGAACCAGAAGAAATTTCGGTTGCAGATATGGGGCTGGAAGCTCTTCTTGCCGGAGCCGGATTTGATGGTTCTGAAGGAACAGAAGAGGAAGAAGCTCCTGCTGTTGATGATTTTGAAACAGAAGAGCCGGAAGAGGTGGAAGAAGAAAAACCTGCTTCTCTTGATCTGCCTGTTTCGGATGGAAGTGAAGATACTTCTATTAGTGATGAATTTGATTTTGGTTCATCTGATATACTTGCAGATATTCTTGCACCTTCTGAACCTGCTGCAGCTGAAGAGCCGGCGGTTCCTGGAGATGCATTACCTTTGGAAAGCTTTGACGAGCCGGCTCCTGTTGATGACCTTGCGCCTATAGAAGATGCAGCACCTATGGATGATCTTGCTCCGCTTGATGATGCTGCGTCCTTTGATGAACCTGCGCCACTTGATGAACCTGCGCCGCTTGATGAGCCTGCGCCTTTGGATGATGAAGGAGCTATGGACGACCTTGCGCCGCTTGATGATGTTGCGTCATTTGATGAACCTGCGCCACTTGATGAGGCTGGTTCGCTGGATGAGGCTGCGCCTTTAGATGAGGCTGCGCCTTTGGATGATGCGGGAGCTATGGACGACCTTGCGCCGCTTGACGATGTTGCGTCCTTTGATGAGCCTGCGCCGCTTGATGAGGCTGGTTCGCTGGATGAGGCTGCGCCTTTGGATGATGCTGGTGCATTGGATGAGGCTGCTCCACTTGATGAGCCTGCGGCACTGGATGATACCGCTCCTCTGGATGATCTTGGTTCTTTTGATGAACCAGCCGCTGCAACAGAAGACTTTGGAGCCGATGCCCTTGGCGACATGGATTTTGGAGATACAGCCGGTCTTGATGACATGGGCGGTGGAGATGAACCTTCAACTTCTGACTTGTTTAATCCTCAGGATGTAGATCTTCCTGATATGAATACAACCTTTGAAGAAATCCCTGACGGTGATTTTGATGCCGAAGGAGATTCCTTTGATGATGCAGAAACAGAATCAGAACCAATGGAGCCGGTTGATGTTTCTCAAATGGAAGACATCGATTTTGGTATTCAGGATACAGATGCCCAGCTTAATGTAGATACCGGTGATGAAGACTTTGAACTTGATTCCGGCAAAATCAGTATGGAAGGTTCCGATTTTGAAATTCCTGGTTTCTCTGATGTATCTGCTGCTCCTGCTGTTCCAACCGGTAAAAAAGCAAAGAACCTTGACGTTCCAGATTTTAATGGCGCAATTCCCGGTAAGGAACTTCCTCCAAATACCTTGAGTGACGAGCAGTACAAGCAGTTCCTCAAAAACTTAAATGAATATCCTCTTAACGTTCGTCTTGCATTTGAAGACCTTATTGTTCAGGATGAATTTACAGACGACGCAGAATTTGAAATTATAGAAAAAATCCTCAAAAAAGCTCCTGCCCGCCAGGTTGCATCTACTTTGGAAAAGATGCTCGATACATCAATTCCAGTTCCTCGCGACTTTGAGCACCGTACTGCAGAAGAATATGAGGCATATAAAAAATCTCTTTCTTATCAGCTTAAGAATAAGATTCTTCCGGGGCTTTTGTGCGGAATTCTTGTGCTGCTGCTTGGATGGGGACTCTTTAACTTTGGAAAGAACTGTATCTACATTCCTGCAAAAGCAAGCAAGCTTTACAAGCAGGGTTATGCGCTGCTCCAGGCAGATGAATATGTTCAGTCTCAGATTAAGTTTGATGAGGCTGCAACCTATCAGCTTAAAAAGAAGTGGTTCTTTAATTATGCACGCGGTTACAGAGAGCACAAACAGTATCAGCGCGCAGCAGATATATATGGAAAACTTTTGATTTATTTTAATCACGATAAAACTGCCGGTCTTGAGTATGCAAGAATGGAGCTTGAAGATCTTGTTAATTACGAAAAGGCAGAAGAAATTATACGCCGCGAAGTTCTTGATTATCATATTAATGATGCAGATGGAATCCTTATGCTTGGAGACATCTTCCTTGAATGGGGTACCGAAGCAGATCCTTCAAAACTTGATCTTGCAAAAGAGCAGTACATGACTCTTATTCAGCTTTACAAGCCTAATGATTTGTATAATTCAAGACTCATGCGCTACTATATCCGCAGCGATAACTTCCAGCAGGTGCTTTCTTATAAAGAAATGTTTGAATCACAAAAGAAGGCAGAGATTTCTTCAGAGGATTGGACAGAGCTTGGCGGCTATCTGTTGAAAAAGCTTTATGGAGATATTTCTCCTTCAGAAGAAGCATTGCGTTACAAAATAGAAGGCCTGCTCAGACTGCTTATTAAAGCAACCGATATGGATGATTCAAATGCTGTTGCCTGGTACAACCTTGGAAACTACTACGTTTATACTAACGACAGCATTGATAATATTTCGTATTCTCTTAAGAAGGCTCTGGAATGCTTTAATAAGGCACCTCAGCTCAAGAAGCGCGATATTTACAAATATATTGATACCTACAGACTCCTTGGAGAAAACTATCTGCTTACAGATGAATATCTGCAGGCTCAGGAACAGTTTACTCAGGGTATTACTCTTTATAATGTAGAAAAAGAAAATGCCGGCTTAGAAGGTAATGAAAAGATTGGTCTTATGTATGCAGACCTTGGAAATATTAACTACACAATTGCCGGAGATTATGAAAACGCTGCAAACAATTATAAGAACGCAGTTGCTCTTGGTTATGATATTCCTCAGGTTCGCTACAGACTTGGTTATATAAGCTATAAGTCAAAGAATTATCTGGAAGCTTTGGGTTCATTCATGAAGGCCGGAGAAGCTAATCAGAAAGAAAGAAATCTTTTGCTTGCAATGGCAAATACCTTAAGTCTCAGAAATGATGATTATGCGGCAGAAGGCTATTACGAGCAGCTTATTTCTAAGCTTGATACAGAAATTGCAGAGCAGGGTGGAACAGTATTCCCTCAGACAGATACAGCAAGCTTTGATTTGATTACAACTTATCTTTACGCTGCAAACAACTATGGTGTAACGCTTTACAAACTTGCAAAACGCACAGGCAACAGCCAGAAAAATGCTCAGGCAATTGTTCAGTTACAGCAGTCAGTTCGCGCATGGGATTCACTTACTCGTGACCCTCAAAGTCTTGTAAGACTTGATGGAAGCAATCTTGCTCAGGAAAACATCAAGTATCTGACTCACCCTGTATCTGAGTTTGAACCGGCAATTTATATTGAAATACCAAAGAATCTGACTGAACATGAAGGACTCTAAAACAATACTTAAGGAACTTTTCCGTAAGTCAATCCATATCTGCAGTGCTTCTCTTCCGTGGTTCTTCCTGCACTATTACTGGTACACAGTTTATGGCCTTTACATAATTGTTGTTCTCTATTATTTTTGCGAAATTGCACGATTGGAAGGTCATCCGGTACCGGTCGTATCTTTGATTACAGAAACAGCTTCCCGCTCCCGCGACGAGTGTAAATTTGTTCTTGGTCCTGTTACCCTTGTTTTTGGAATTGTTCTTGCAGCTTTATTGCTTCCCCCTGAATGTGCAAAGATTGGAATTTTTGCCCTTGCTTTTGGAGACGGATTTGCAAGTCTTGGCGGAAAGCTTTTTGGACATGTAAAGATTCCTCATGCAGGCGGAAAAACCTTAGAAGGAAGCCTTACCTGCTTTATTGCAGTCTGTGTTTCTACCTGGTGTGTCTGCCGCAATATTCCGGCAAGTCTTCTGGTAGCTTTTTCTGCAATGATAATAGAAGTTTTTCCTTTGGGAGACTGGGATAATATGCTCATCCCGATTATGACAGGTTCAATCTACTGGCTGCTTAAACTGGTCTTTTAATCATTCCACAAATACTGCTTATGAAGTTCTTTAAGATAAAGAATGTTTCCGGCAAGCATAAACGCAAATGACAGACAAAGCCTTAAAATATTAACTGAATTAAGAAGAATATAGGTTCCAGCTCCTATACAGGCCAGCCCTATTGTAGTAAGCTGGGTATAATATTTTTGACGGTTATTAAAGAACAGTGCAACAAGACTTGCAAGCACAATCAGAATTGATGTAATTCTGATTACCGTTCTAAAACTGTAATCAACTTCAAAATTAGGACAGATAACCGGTGTGTTCATCGGGATAATCTGTGCAATAAAAAGGTTTCCCAAAATAAGAATAAAAAGATTTTTTTCCAGATCCTGGCGCTGATCTGCATCACTCATTACTACAGAAAACAGCAGGGATGTTGGAATAAGCAGTTTAGAAAAAAGAATTAAATTCCCGCAGAAAACCAGCAGGTTAGAAAAGGTTGCACTTATATTAAAAAGCGGAAGCCAGATTCTAACAGAATTTGCAAGAAGAGCAATAAGAAAAACAGAGAAGAACGAAACATCAGTTGCCTGGGTTTTTTCGAATACGTGAAAAAGCATAAGACTTGTTACACAAACATAAATGAGCTGGTAATAAAGCGAGATTATTACAACCAGCGGATTATATTTTGTAAGAAAGTTTGTACGTTCTGTAAATTTTGCAAGCTGGGCTGCAGAAAAAGTCTGATTGGTGTAAGTCTCCAGCGAAAAAGCTTTGTTATATATAGAAAAAACAAGAATAAATACATTAATAATCAAAAAGAAAAGAGAAAGAAGGAACAGCGAAATATTAAGCTTGTTTCTGGTTTTTATAGTCATATTAAAATATTATCGGGTAAAGAAATAATAGTAAAGACTTATTAAAAAAAACCGACAATAAAAATGACACATTTTTACTTGAACTTTTGGGAGGATCAGGAAAATGAAAAAGATTGTTTCTTTAGCTTTATCACTCTTCATTTTGTGTTCGGCTTTGAATGCCGGTGATGTTGCTACCTTTGTAGATAAGGGCTTTTCTGAGGACGGAAAGTATTATGTTTTTGGCCAGTATGGAAGAACCGATAAAAAGTATCAGGGTTGGGCCGAAATCTATCAGGTAGATATTGCAAAGAACGACTGGGTTGATGGTGGGGTTTTTAAGATTAAGCCTACCGCTGTAACTGCAGATAAGGCTGGAATTGAGGTTTATGAATCTCTTGAAGGCAAAAATTATTATTATCTCCGCGACCTTAAATGTAAGGTTGCAGATGCAGACAGAGTTCTTTATATTCTGGATGATGTAAATAAAACCGGAACAGATGAAATTGTGTTCACAGATTTTAATAATTCTACTATTGAAAATCCTAATACCTTCCATATTCAGCTTGTACCTACAATCACAGGCAAAGGAAAGAATGTTAAATCTTCTTTCTATATCTGGGTAGAAAAAAAGGATTCAGAAGGAAATACAATAAGCAAAACTAAGGTTGGAAGTCCTGATGTTGTACGTTCCGGAATCAGTAATTATAAGATTGAGCGCATTATGTGCGACCCTTCACAGAAAAACTTTATTTTTGTTGTAGAAAAAATCCAGGAGGATGATACCGGTATTTCTATCCGTTATATGGTAGAAGCAGCAAAAATTGACTGATATTTGCAAAAAAAATAAAAAATTTTTAAAAAAAACGGGCTGTTTTTTGTAACAAGTCCGTTTTTTTTTCTATACTATATATGATTTGTTTTTCTTGTTTTTAACGTATGGACCTTTGTGTCTGTACGTTATTTTTTTTAGAGGTGAAAAATGGTTGGTTCTAAATTAAAAGAAAAATTAAAGCATATTTTTGTTGTTGGGGCCGAAGCAGCTGTGCTGGTGACAATTGTTGTTTTGTCGGCAGCTCCGGTTTCCTGTAAGATTACTGAGCAGGGAATAACAATTTTAAATGGAGATTATACTCCGCCTGTGTTGAACGGCTTTACGGTAATTGATGAAAAAACTGTAAGGCTTGAGTTTTCGGAAAAGGTAGAGGTGTCTGGTTATGTGGTTGCCCGTATTACGGATGAATTTTTTTCTTCGGAAGAACATTCGCAGACTCTGGATTTGTCTCCTGCTCTGGAAAGAGCTTCTGGTGTATACGGGGCTCTTTCGTGCAAGGTTCTTCCCGGCGCCGAACCCGGTGTTTTAGAAATTGTTCTTGACCAGGACATGCAGGTTGGTCAGGCCTACGAGTTTTATTCAGAGGTTCACGACAGCTCGGGTAACAGCCTTACAATTGCAATTCCGTTTACCGGTTATAATTCACGGGTGCCCGAATTGCTTATTACAGAAATCCAGACCGAAAGTGTAGGCCAGAGAAAAACTGAAGAAGATGATAATTTTTACCGTAACGAATTTATAGAACTGCTTGCGCTTAAGGGTGGGAACCTTGCGGGGCTTGAGCTTTGCAGCGCTTATGATGGAGAAACAAAAAAATATGTTTTTCCTGTTGTAGAAGTTGCAGCCGGAGAAGTTTTTGTTGTCCACATGAGGAAGCGGGGGAACGGTTGTGTGAGCGAGCTGGGAGATAATCTTGCAGCTGCAACTAATACGTATAGTTCTCCACAGATAAGAGATTTATGGACAGATATTGAAACCACAACTCTTGGCAACAAGACAGATATAATTCTTTTACGGAATACTGCAGATAAAAAACTTTTAGATGCAGTAATGTACAGGGCGTCTAACATAGAAGCCTGGGCAAAAAAGATGATAGATTTTTCTTCGGCTGTAGATGAAAGCGGGATTTATGATTCGGGTGATGTGGAAAACGCTTTTATTACCGATGAGATGACTGCGTCCAAAACAATGAGTCGTAAGGATGCTGCTGCTATTAGGGAGCGTGTCCTGGCCGGGGAACAAATTGAATATCCTGTAAAATCTGGTCCTCAAAGCTGGGAGGTGCTTACAGAAGGTACTCCGGGGTCTCTTTAATTTTACGCGTTTTTATGTTACATTTTCCGTATGGTAGAATTATTAGCTCCTGCGGGAAATATCGAATCTCTTGA
>JAEEGK010019567.1_pt1 | contig 14501 bp, 14 predicted proteins | sample 8958771 | NCBI WGS metagenome assembly JAEEGK01 (sample SAMN16246547, study PRJNA631951) | gut metagenome | biome: gut microbiome; feature: rumen; material: SC-attached | host: Bos | place: Iran: Karaj | collected 2018-10
ACTTCTTTTTCGCGTTCACAGATAAGACGCAGCGCAACAGACTGAACACGACCTGCAGAAAGACCGTTCTTTACCTTTACCCACAAAAGCGGGCTCAAATTATAACCTACAAGGCGGTCAAGAACACGACGGGCTTTCTGCGCATTTACCTTTGCTTCTACAATTTCTCCAGGATTTTTTACAGCTTCTGAAATTGCAGTTGGTGTAATTTCATTAAAAACAATACGGTTGATTTTAGCCTGAGTTTTATCCTGAAGCGCATTATTTAAATGCCAGGCAATAGCTTCTCCTTCACGGTCATTATCCGATGCCAGTAAAACCACATCAGATTTTTTTGCTTCTTTCTGCAGTTCTTTTAAAAGCTTTGCACGTCCGCGAACTGTAATATATTCCGGCTGAAAACCATGCTCAATATCAATTGCCATTCTCGACTTAGGTAAATCTATCAAATGTCCCTGAGAAGCCCTTACAGTATAGCCAGGGCCTAAATATTTTTCGATAGTCTGGGCCTTTGTCGGAGATTCCACGATTACAAGAGTTTTTGTTTTCGCTGTCTTTGACGTTTTTGATGTTTTTGCATTTTTTGTTGCCATAATTTATCCTACCTGCTAATCAAATAACATAGTTTGAATACTTTGATTACTGCGACTGCCTGGTTCTTCTGAAAGGCATTGGCAATAATCTTTATAGTCTTTAATTATTGGTGCACCAGCATCCAGAAACTTTTTAAGACTATTCTCTACTTTATATTTACTAACTTTTCCCATAGCAAAATCTTTTTCCAACTGAGATTTTACATCTTGAGAAAGTTTAATTGCATCTTCACCAACAGCAGCCTCATGAAACATAAGATCCCGGTTATATTCCAAAGCAAAATCTGCTGTAATTAATGCACCACTTCCCGGTGGAGCTTCGATGACTACAGTTGCAGGAGAAAGTCCCGCTATAATTCTGTTTCTGGCTACAAAATGCCACCTTGCCAGAGCTAATCCCGGTTCATATTCACTTATAATACAGCCACCGGTTTTTAAAATATTAGAAACAATCACCTTATTTGATGAAGGCACAATATTATCTATTGCAGAAGGAAGAACTGCAATAGTTTTTCCTATTTCTTCAAGGTCTTGCCCTGCTTCCATTCTGTCAAAAATTGCCGAAACTGCCCCCTTATGGGCAAATGAATCTGCACCGCTTGCCAGTCCTGAAATTACATTGCAACCGTTTAAAACTGCATCTTGTGCAAAAGAAAAGGCTGCCTTTTTACCAGACGGGGTCAATCTTCTTGTACCGACAACAGAAATACTTTTTTCTGCAAGTATTTTTTTATTACCTCTGCAAAATAAAAGAAAAGGAGGATCTGCAATCTGCCTTAAAAGTTCAGGATAATCAAAATCTGTATTATGCAGAATATCTATACCGTGGGTATTACAATATTGTAATACTTTTTTAGATATCCGCAGATTTTCATTTCCATTCCAGTTTGTAGATTTTATCTGCCTGCCTGTTATTTTGGAAATATCATCTATAGACATTAATGCAAGCTGTGTAGGACTGTCAAGATTTTTTTCAAGTTTTTTTTTCTCTTCAAAGGATAAAAATGTAATCCTTGAGACAGAAAGAGAAAGTATTATTTTTTCAATGTTTGCTTCGTCACTAATTGCTGAATGCTGCATCTAAGACTATTTTTTTGTTTTCCTCTGCTGTAGCCTTTGTTTCGGCGGATTTTGTTGTTGCTATAATTTTATCATACATTTGTACAGATTTGTCAAATTCAAAATTAGAATAATAGGCTCTTGCAAGCACAAACATTGCATCCAGATTGTTTACTTCGATTGTCAAAGCTTTTTCAAGATAAGGAATTGCCTTTTGACTTTCATTTAATTCAAAAACATAAAGAACACCAAGACCATAAAGAGCTCGTACATAGCGGTCTTCAATTGTAATTGCCCTCAGATAAGCTTCTTCTGCAAGTTTTAAATAGTTATACTTAACTTCATTGGTTCCGCTGGCATTGTAATCCAAAGCCTGATGAGACATATAACCGGCACAAACCCCTACATAATAATACAGGTTCTGGTTATCAGGATAATAAGTAAGCGCCTCCTGAAAGCATTTTAAGGCTTCACCATACATTTTTGTATCAAGATAGCGTGTTCCAAGTATTTTATACCAGATTCCAATTTGACTTTGTGCAAGCTGAATATCAGAAACCCTTCGCTGATATTTTTCGATTGCATCCTTTAATTCTTCTACAGTCGTTGGATTTGAAACGCCTTCTTCCAGTTTCTGTGCCCTTAAAATTGTCTTATTGGATACATTACAAGAAATAGAAGAAATAACAATTCCAAGTATAAAAATGAAAACTAAAGCCTTTTTCATATCAGCCTCCTGCTATAATTTAAACTGTAAAATAATTATTCAGAATGATTTCTGAAATATTTATCATGTGCTGCTTCCAGCTGTTCTGCAGTTACATGGGTATATATCTGCGTTGTAGCCAAATCAGAATGTCCTAAAAGCTCCTGAACCGAACGTAAATCTGCACCACCGCTAAGCAAATGGGTTGCAAAGGAATGTCGCAAGGTATGAACTTTTGCCTCAACTCCGGACATTTTTTCCAGCTCCTGAAAACGTTTCCAGACACCTTTTCGGGAAATACCTTTTCCTTGATAATTTACAAAAAGTTCGGGAACATTTCTACCCTTTACAAGTTCTGGACGAACATCTTTTATATATTTTTCAAGTTTTTCTGCGGCACGGTCACCAAAGGGAACAATTCTTTCTTTATCACCTTTACCATGTACTAAAATAAGGTGCTCATCCATGTGGACATTTATGATTTTTAAATCACAAGCCTCACTGATTCGAAGTCCACAGGAATAAATAAGTTCAAATAGAGCTTCATCGCGTTTACCACAAAGAGTGGAAGTGTCTATTCCTGACAATAAGGCGTCAACCTGCTCTGGAGAAAGAACTTTTGGAAGATTGTGTGCTGCTTTTGGTCTATCAAGCAGAAGGGCAACATTTTCCACCCAAATGTTTTTTCGTACAAGATAGTCACCTAAGGCTCTTACTCCAGAAATATCTTTTGCGAGGGTTACTTCTGAACAACCGTCTGTCTTACGCTTGAGAAAATAATACATAAGATTCTGGACAGTTACATCCTTCAATTTTATTCGTTCAGTTACCAGCCAGTTTAAAAACTCCTGGGAGGAAAGTTTGTAAGTCAAAGCAGTCTGAACTGAACTTCTTTTTACAAGAATTAAATCTGAATAAAACTGATTCAATAACCCGTCGATTGTCATATGCCTAAATCGTCAGCCAAGTAAATTCGCAGTAATTAGTCGTCACTCAAATTAATTCCGCGTCCGTATTCCTGTTTTTTCCAGATTACAGGCTGATTTATATCATCCTGCAATTTATATCCTTCCGGTCGATTCAATGATTTGCGCAAAGGGGTTCCATAACCGGCTGAAAGTTCATCTTCGCTAAAGAGGGATTCTCCCCAGGATTTTTTCTCTTCTTTTTTAAGAGCATCTTCCTTTTTTGCAGGCTCAGGATATTTTCTGTCAGTCTGAGCAGCTGCTCTTTCTGATTTGAACAAACCATTAAAATCAGAAATATTCATAACATTTGGATCATGGATTACTGGTTCTGGAACTACTTCAGGTTCAGCTTCTACAACTTCTTCGAGTTCTTCTTCCGGCTCAAAACCTGTTGCAATCACTGTAACGCTGATTCTGTCTTCCATTGTCGGGTCTGTAACCTGTCCCCAGTAAAGGTTATAATCTTTTGCTGCCCGTGAAGTAACAATCTTACAGATTTCATCAACTTCGCTCATTGAAACTTCTTCGGAAGCACAAATATTTATAAGGATATTTTTTGCACCATCAATATGAGAATCTTCGAGCATAGGATTTGAAATTGCCCTGGAAGCAGCATCTACAGCACGGTTTTCGCCTTCTCCAATACCGATGCCTAAAATTGCATTTCCCTGTCCCTGCATTGTATTTTTTACATCAGCAAAGTCTGTATTTACATCACCAGGATTTGTAATAATGTTTGAAATGCCTTCTACACCCTGTCGCAATACATCATCAGCAACTTTAAATGCCTGACGAACGGAAGTATTTTTATCTACAACTTTAAGGATTTGCTGGTTAGGAATTACGATTAAAGAGTCAACCTGCTCGTGGAGTTTTTCAAGACCAGCAAGAGCCTGTCTCATGCGAACCGGGCCTTCAAAATCAAAGGGAGTTGTAACAACGGCAACTGTCAAAGCTCCCAATTCGCGGGCAATTCTGGCAACTACAGGAGCTGAACCGGTTCCTGTTCCACCACCCATTCCGGCTGTAACAAAGACCATATCTGCACCACGAAGTGAGTTTGTAATAAGTTCTTTATCTTCTTCTGCGGCCTGTTCACCCATGGTAGGACGACCACCAGAACCAAGCCCTTTTGTTACTTTCTGACCAATTGCTAATTTATTTGGAGTTTTTGAACCCTGTAAAGCCTGTAAATCTGTATTGATTGCGATAAATTCAACACCATGAATACTTGCTTCAATCATGCGGTTAACGGCATTTCCGCCACCACCACCACAACCAATTACCTTAATTACAGTAGGACTGTTATTATTAACCTGTGGAGAAACTAACGGTTCATTCTGTTCGTTTAATTCCTCATCACTGAAATCTTCAACTATTGATAAATTCATATTTCCTCCCATTTTATGAATTACTTTACTTTACTGAACCTTAAAAAAATATTTTTTTAATTTTTTTGAAGAATCCATCCCCTTCTTTATTACTTTTTACATTCTGTTTACGTTTTGATTTTTTGCGTAAATCGCGTTTTTCCAGGATTCCTTTATTTGCAACTAAAAGACCAATTGCTGTTGCAAACTCTGGATTTCTGTACTGTTCTTCAATTCCGCCCAGACTTTCAGGAACTCCAACTCTTACAGAAGAAGTTTTAAATACGCTTTGGGCAAGTTCAACAACACCTTCCATTCTTGCACCTGCACCTGTAAGGATTATATTTCCTGATAACTGTTTTATTGAATCATTTGTATTTTTAATGATTGCAGCCTTTACCATGGTAAAAATCTGTTCCATTCTTGCCTGAATAATCTGACACAAATCTGATTTTCCAATAACTTCAGGGGCACGGCCACCAACTCCAGGTAAAATTACATCATCATCAGATTCTATTCCAGGAAGCCAGCAGCAGCCTGATTCGATTTTTATTTTTTCGGCAGCAGCAACTGGGATTCCTGTTACAATGGCTATGTCATTTGTTACAAAGTTTCCACCTACCTGAACAGAAGCTGTACTGATTGGAGCACCGTTTAATAAAACAATTACATCTGTAGTTCCAGCTCCCAAATCAATAATAATTGAACCAAGTTCCATTTCATCTTCATGGCAGACAGCCTGAACTTCGGCAAGAGTTTTGAGCATAACACCATCAAGACCATAACCGGCTCTTGTCATACAGGAACGGATATTCTGAATTACATTTTTTGAAGCAGTAACGATATGAACTTCTGCTTCCAGTTTGAATCCTAATCTGTTTACAGGATCTGAAATTCCGCCTACACCATCAACCAGATAATTCTGAGGAATTACATGGATTTTTTCGCGATCAGCAGGATAATTTATTGCGGTTGCGATATCTATTACTTTTGCAACATCTTCTGGAGTTACTGCACTGGTATTATTTTTTCCGTTAGGACGAATAGGTACAACACCACGCGAATTTTCACTTTCTATCTGAGAACCTCCGATAGAAGCAATTACTGAACTTGCAATTATTCCGGCTTCCTGTTCTGCACTTTCAATTGCGTCTTTTATTACATCTTTTGCATCTTCAATATTAACAATTACACCGTTTCTTAAACCAGCGGATTTTTTTGAAGAAGTTGCAATTACGTGCAGGTTACCGCCTTCATCTACTTCACCGACGGCTACCCTGATAACACTTGTACCAATATCCAGGCCTACAATACATCTTTCATCTGCCATTTCAGAAACCTCTATCTTATTTTACAGGAAACAGAGCCATAACGTAAATCCACTTCAGAAACATCTGTATCAAGTAAATTTATTACATCTAATACTATCATCATATACTTTAATGATTCTTCATTCAATGTGCGATCAGTTAAAACTTTAATTTTTGACTGTGCTGGAATGAGTTCAAGTTCGTAAGTTCCAGTTTCTTTAGGAAGCACGCAGATTTCAGAAATTCCCGCAAAATAATTTTTTCCAAGTTCTTTGATTTTTAAAATCTGTTCAATCAACGGACGATATTTTGACGAAATTCTCATTCCACCAGACATGTGTTCAACAGACAAACCAGAAATAATTGGAATTTCATTTGTATCTAAAACTTCATTATTTTTAAGACCAAAAAGCACTCCGTTTTTATCAATCTGTACAGGATTTGAACGTCCATTTTCTTCAATGAAAGTTACAGCAACAGGATCACGTTCTACGACATCAATAAAAATCTTATCTGGAAATTTCTTTTCAACAATGACTTTTTCAAGTCCAGGTTCAGAAGAAAGAATTGAAGCTGCTTCTTCAACGTCAAAATCAAACCAGGTTGTGCTGTTCATTGGCAATAATTTAATTGCAATTTCTTCTGCAGTATAATTTTTCTGTCCATTTACAGTTACTTTAGGGCTTTCAAAGCTGGGCATAATATACTTATAAATAATCAGTTCGCCTAAAAGAACAAAACAAAGTATACAGAAAATAATCTTAATGATTTTAAATTTTCTCTCACTTGCATCGGTCTTTTTGTCCGCATCGACACTTTCGAGTCTTTCATTTTCTACAAAAACATAATCATCATTCATAAGTAAACCAACATCGCTCATATCTCTACCCTTTTTACTAAACTTTATAATACAGTTAATGTATCAATATTTATTTCATCATAACTTGAAGCTAACGGCTCATCAAAATTGTCATCACAGCGGGATGCGTTTAATATAAATCCGCACATCGCCAGAGTTACAATTATTGATGAACCACCGACAGAAAAGAATGGCAGCGGAATACCTGTAGAAGGCAATAATCCGCAGACAACCATACAATTTAATAGAGACTGCATTACAATTACAGATACACAGCCAAATGCGGAATAGGCAGCAAATCTGTTAGGACACTTAAATGCAGTTCTGTATCCTCTCCAGGAAAAAAATCCAAGAAGGCAGAAATAAATAATTACACCGACAAAGCCCATTGCTTCTGTCCAGCCTGCAAAAATATAGTCTGCCTGAACTTCAGGTATGCTGTTTAATTTTGAAAGTCCCTGTCCAATTCCTGAGCCCCAGGCACCTCCGGCAATAATTGCATTTTTTGCAGCATTAACCTGATAATTTATTGTATTTGCGTTTTCATTTGGACGCAAAAATCCGATTATTCGCTCAATTCGGTATTGCTCTGTTGTAACAATCAAAACTAAAAGAGGGATTGCTATCAAGGCAAATGGGAAAACCCACTTTAATTTTGAACCTGATACAAAAAACATAAGAATACCGATTAAAATTAAAAATACGCTTGTAGAAAAATCTTTCTGGAGCAGGACAAATAAAACCATTCCCAAAAATATGCCTACACATGGAAGTACATCGCGGTCTTCTACATTTTCAATTTCAAACTGTTTGTCAAAATAACTTGCAAGATACAAAATAAGCGTAAACTTTACTAATTCAGAAGTCTGGAAAGTAAAATGAAAGGGCATTTTGAGCCAGCGTCGGGCACCGTTTTTTTCTACGGACAGAGGCTTTATAAACGTAAGAATACACATAATAAGCGTGATAATTACGATATAAAAAACAAGCTTCTTTATTGTCTTCATATCCACAAGTAAAAATACAAAAAACAATAAAAAACCAGCCAGCGAACAGATAAACTGTCGTTTTACAAAATACAGGGAGTCATTATTAAAAAATCTTGCTGCGTAATTCTGCGAACAGAAGAACATTGTAAAAAGACCGACTCCCCACAAAAGAAGGACAGAAATCAAAAAGGCAACGTCACACTTGTGATATTCTTGAGAGGGTCTTTGTGCAACAAAACTATATTGATTTAACATGTTTCTCCCCCTCTAAGATTTTTATTCTGTCCGTCACAATTCTTAAGTAAAGGTTCAATTTTTTCCAGAGACATAGAATGCGAACCTTTGACAAGAATCAAATCATCTTCAGAACTATTTTGATTTATTTTTTTTGCAATATCTTCAAAGTTTTTATCGGAATTATCTGAATAATAAAAAACTCTTCTGGCAAAATCTTTATCAGCAAACTTTTTCGCTTCAAGCCTTTTGAAACAATTTTCCATTTCTTCGCCGACAAGATAAACATAATCAGCTTTTGAAGAAATGATTTTTTCTGCTATTTTTTCATGGGCTGCTTTTGAATCTGCTCCCAATTCTTTCATATCACCAAGAACAAAGATTTTTTTACCTTCATTATTAACATTTCCGCAAAATTCTATAACTTTTCCCATTGAGTCAGGATTTGCATTGTAGCAGTCAGAAATATACATTACTGTTTTGCCGGATTTTAGAGACAATTTTTTGGAATCCATTCTTCCGCTGACAACTTTTATTTTTTCCAGACCAGCTTTTACAACTTGGGCAGGAATATTCATTTCTCTGGCAAGTGCAACTACGCCAAGTGCATTCTGATAATTATATTCTCCAATCAGAGGGAAATTGATAATCTGATTTTCATAGGAGAAGACTGTTCCTGCAAGTCCCTTGTCTTCGATAAATTGAACTCCGCTTTCTGAAGCAGGAATATCTTTACCGTAGCGAACGACCTTTCCACGAACATTTTCAACGCAATAATCTGCAAACTCATCATTTGCAGGAAGAAAAACCGCACCGTCCGAAGGTACATAATCAAAAGACTTTCTTTTTTCCTGCGCAATATTTTTCTTTGAACCTAAAATACCGATATGAGCAGTTCCAATATTTGTGATAATTCCATATTTTGATTTTAAGACTTTTGAGATTTCACCAATTTCGTTTACTCGGTTCATGCCCATTTCAAAAATACCGGCTTTTTCATTTCCTTTAATCTGAAAAACTGAAAGAGGTAATCCTGTTTCTGAATTGAAGTTTCCTTTTGTATAAGCAATATTTTCTTCACCAAAATATTCACGCATTACAGAAACTACAAGCTCTTTTGTGGTTGTTTTTCCGCTTGAACCTGTTATGCTGATTTTGATAAGATTTGGAAAACGGGCAACGTAGGCTTCAGCAGCGTCTTGAAGAGCATGAAGAGTATTATTAACAATGATAAAAGCAATTTCAGTATTTTTTGCCGCAAGCTGGTCATAAAAAGACTTATTACCCTCGTATTCATCCTGATTAATAAAAATTACACTTGCCTTATTTTCAATTGCCTGAGGAATATATTTATGTCCATTTTGAACTTCTCCAATGAGAGGAACAAAAAGGGTATTTTCTTTTACTTCACGACTATCTGTTGCAACCTTTACGAAATAGCATTCTTTTTTATTATTCAGCGCAATTCCTTTAACGGCAGAAAGCAGCTGATTCATATCTAAAAGCGATTCTTTCATTTTTTCTCTCCCGTCATTTCCACGCGAATAATGTCGTCTTTTTCAGCCTTGTGCATACCAAGCTCTTCAACAGCAATTTTTTCAATGCGACTTGCACTTGAAAGGACACTGATTTCGCTTACAAGTTTTTTATTATCTTCTATAAGTTTTTCCTGTTTTGTTTCCAGATCGCGGATTTCTTTTGTTAAATCTGTATATCGTTTTGCCTGAAATGCATACAAACCAAGCATCAAAGGAATTGATATTGCAAGTAAAGAGATGAGGATAATTTTGAATACGTTTTTTGCATGTTCCTTTTTCAATCTATTCATTTTTTTAATATCCTATTACTCCTTCAAGTCTGTATTCATTTGCATCATTTATTTTTCGCACCACCCTAAGTTTTGCACTTCTTGATGGTGAATTACTTTTAATTTCTTCTTCTGTAGGACAGATTGGTTTTCGGGTAATTATTTCTGCACACTGCTTACCACCACAGCGACAACCAGGAACTTCTGGTGGGCAAACGCATTTTTTACCGAGATTTCTGAAATAATTCTTTACAATTCTGTCTTCAAGTGAATGAAAGGTTATTACACCCATTTTTCCGTTAATTTTTAAATTATTGAATGCAGAGTGCAGAGCTGAAGGAAGACGTTTTAATTCACTATTAACTGCAATTCGCAAAGCCTGGAAAGTTCTTGTTGCAGGATGAATATTTCCATAACGATAATTTGCAGGAACAGCATCCCAGATAATCTGAGCCAGAGCTTTAGAGGATTCAATTTTTCCGCTTTTTCTTGCTTCAACAATTGCAGCAGCAATTCTTCTGCTAAGTTTTTCTTCGCCATATAGATAAATTAAATCTGCTAGTCTTTCTTCTGGTAAATCATTTACTAAATCTGCTGCACTTGTATCGCTGGCAGAATTAAGGCGCATATCCAGTTTTTCATCATATCTAAAGCTGAAGCCGCGCTGAGATTTTTCATAATGGAATACAGAGATTCCAAGATCAAACAGAATAATATCAGGTTTATCATATTCAGATGGATAGTTCTGGTAAAAATCATTAAACCAGCCGTTATAAAAATGGATTCTGTCTCCAAACTGAGAAAGCCGTTCTTTTGCCCGAGCCTGAATTGCAGAATCTGCATCAAGCCCGATTACGGAAAGTCCCGGAAATCTTGAGAGAAAATTATATGTATGTCCGCCCTCGCCCAATGTCGAATCAATCATCAGACAATGCTTTTCATAAGGCTCTCCGACAGGAGATAGCAAGTCGAGACATTCATTTAATAGTACCGGAGTATGTACAATTTCCATTTTTAGTAAAAATTACCAGAGCCCAGTAAAAAATTACTGAGCCTGGTAAAGTCCCCTTCCACCCTAAGATTATTTAGAAATTAATATCATTAAATTCTTCCGCGGCATCGCGGAATTGCTCTTCGCTCGAATTTAAGTATTCTGTATAGGACGCAGAATCCCAAATTTCTACATACTTAGCTATACCAAGAATTGTACAATCTTTAGAAAGTCCTGCGTACTCACGTAAACTGGCAGGAATAGACAAACGACCGTTTTTATCAAACTCAATTTCCTGAGCCGGCGCTATCAACTGACGGATAACTCTTAAACTTTTTTCCTTCAACATTGAAGCATTACTCATTAATTTTGTCTGGAAAACTGACCATTCGTCTGGGGTAAAAAGCCATAAGCAGCGTCCTGAACCTTTAGTGACAATAACTACGTTCTGATTAATAGCCGTTCTCAACTTTGTTGGAAAGGAGACGCGACCTTTTTCATCAATCGTATTATTGTATTCACCAGTTAATAGATTCATACCCACTTATTACCACTTTTTACCACAATTTCCCACTTATCACCTATTTTATACCAAAAAATTCTAAAGTCAACGCTCTTTTTTGCCAATAATTTAAAAAATCATTTTTTTTTCTCGATTTATACATACACAAAAATACTTTATATTATACAAGTATACTATTGAGGATAATTTTTTATGGGTGCCGGAAATATAAACACTTACAACGAAAGCAGCCTCCACAATACGCTAAAACTTTTATATGCAGAAAACTCACATGGAAAAACTGAAATTGAACTGAATGGATATATTTATGATATTGTCACAGAAAAGTCAGACATAATTGAAATTCAGACAAAAAATCTGTCAAAGTTGCTGCCTAAAATTATGGCAACTATAGATTCCGGGAAAAAAATTACAGTCGTTCATCCACTGGTAATCACAAAAAGAATTGCCCTATATTCAAAGGATGGCAAGCTTATCTCAAATCGTAAAAGTCCCAAAAAGAATAGTATTTATGATTTATTTGATGAATTGACGGGAATTTATCCGGTTTTGCTCAATAAAAATTTTACTCTTGAAGTTATGGAAATTTCTTTAATTGAAGAAAGAATAAAAACAGAAGAAGCTGTTAATTCCCAAAATAAACGCAGGAGATTCAAAAAAGATTGGATTAAATCAAACAAACGTCTCGATGAAATTATAAACATCAGAACTTTTCACAAAAAATCAGATTACTTAAATTTACTTCCAAAAGAATTACCTGAGATTTTCTGCGCAAAAGATTTAGAAAAATGTCTTAGAAATAAAAATTATCCGCAAAATGCATATAAAAATGCTCATTTAATTTTATGGGTTTTATCCAGAATGGAATTGATTGAATTATCTGATAAGCCTGAAGATACTCCAAAATCAAGAGCAAAATATTACAGAATCAAATAATCACAGAATAAAGCTTATATTTTTATAAATTAAATCAGTTTGAACAAAAAAAAGACAGATCCTAAGACCTGCCTTTTTAGTTTGCATTATTTAACCAGTAGATTACCAGTTATCAAGCATATCATCTTCATCGCGGTTTTCCATATCATAAAGATCGGTTACTACACGAAGATCATCGAGATAAAGGTAATATGAACCTCTAGCCTGCATTGGGTTACAATCTACTCTGAATCCAAGAATCTTAAATCCAGGTTTGTCACCATAGTATGCACTGCTCTGTACAATACCATGTTCACCATCTGTACTAGGAGGAACTACACAAGTAAGTTTTTTCCATCCGCTGAATCCAAGATTACCCATATAAAGCTCATAATTGCGGCCAAAATAATCCTGAACAAGAACATACATTTCGTGATTCTGATTTCGTCCACAAACCCACATAGAAACAGTTTTTACTGTTCCTTCTACTGGTAAAGGACGTCCAGCCATAATTGTAAATGAATCCAAACCACGGCGGAAGAAATCTACACGAACACCAAGAACCTGTGTATCTTCATCTTCTTTACCTTCATCTTCAGGTAAAGGTTCTTTCATAGCAGGATTTCCATCAAAAAGTCTTGCAGCAATTACACCGTCATCAGAAGAAATATGAACAAACCATGAACCTTCTCTTTCGAACTTATCAACAGAAATTTCACGCAAAGACATCATTGCAGAATCTGCACCAACTGTTTCTGGATTAGCACTTGCAACACTCTGCGCAAAAATCAATCCAGCAAATGAAAATGCCAATACAATTGCTAATAATTTTTTCATTTTGCATCTCCTACATCTACAACATCGTCATCACTGTTCAAACGGCGACTGTTGCTGCTCTTGCTCTTACTGCTGCTGTTACTGTTACCGTTTGATGAATCAGAATCACCGAAATCAACTTCATTCAACTCATAACCATCATAGATATAAGAAAGTGAATTAGATGTATATTTTAACTGATCAAAGAAAATTACATAATTATCAACATATTCTTCTGCATCTGAACGAACTCTGAATCCAACAAGAGTAAGATTCTCTGGACCTGAACGCAGGTGAGAATGCTGCTGAATATAACCAGGTACATTGATAATCAAGTTTTTCCATCCCTTAAATGCAAGGTTTCCAGCCTGAAGAACATGAATACGTCCTAAAGCATCTCTTACCAATACTTCAAGTGTATAATTATAATTTGCTCCCCATACCCAGAAATCGATAGTGCTTACATCACCAATAAAAGGAATCTCATAAGCCTTTCCGTCTTTTGTAGGATAAACTTCGAACCAGTTATCACCCTTTCTATTAAATGCAGTTTTTACACCGAAAACCTGATGATTCTCGCCACTACCCTTTAATAACATTCTAAGGGAATTAGGTATTCCTTCATAGTATCCAGTAAGAGGATAACCTTCGGCAACAAAACGACTGGAATTAACTGCCCAATCCCAACTTAAGGTATTACCGTTATACAGATAATTCTGACCATTTGCTTCGTCAAAATTGTCCATAATAAATGTCTCGATACTTCTTGAACTTGGCTGACTGAATGCAGGCAAACCAATTACAAAAAGGCAAGCAAGACCAACAAAGACTTTAAGTCCCCTACTCATGCAAAACTCCTTGAAACTTTTAACTATTCCGAAAGCTAAAAGATTTATACTCTTAGATTTTCGGCATAATACTTCTAATTTATAAGTTAAAAATAATTATATTTTGTATAACTTTGTTTGTCAAATGTTAAACTTACTTGTTATAAAAAAACAGATGAATTGAATAAATATAAAAATTACAATATGATAGAAAGTAACAAATCTCTTTTTATAAGGAAGTTTTAATATGTTTCACAGTTACAAAGAATTAGGCCTTGTAAACACAAAACACATGTTTGAGATGGCCTTCAAAGGCGGATATGCTATTCCTGCATATAACTTTAATAATATGGAGCAGTTGCAGTCTATTATTCAGGCTTGCGTTGAAACAAAATCTCCAGTAATTCTCCAGGTTTCAAAAGGTGCTCGTGCTTATGCTGATAAGTACCTTTTGCGCCACATGGCAGCTGGTGCTGTTGAGTACGCTCATGAATTAGGATGTGATATTCCTATCGTTCTTCACCTTGACCACGG
>JAEEGK010019569.1_pt1 | contig 14500 bp, 14 predicted proteins | sample 8958771 | NCBI WGS metagenome assembly JAEEGK01 (sample SAMN16246547, study PRJNA631951) | gut metagenome | biome: gut microbiome; feature: rumen; material: SC-attached | host: Bos | place: Iran: Karaj | collected 2018-10
GTTCTTTTCCCGCTGTTTGTAATAGCGGTTCTCCAGCTCAACCGCCTTGCAAAGGGTGCCAGGAGAATGGCTGAAGGAAATCTGGAATCGCCCGTAGATACCAAGCATATGTTCTACGATTTTAAGACGATCGGTGAATGCATCAACTCCACGGGAGCCGGACTTGAGATTGCGGTAAATGAACGTATGAAGAGCGAGAGGTTTAAGACAGAGCTCATCTCCAATGTCTCCCACGATATTAAGACTCCTCTCACTTCCATCATCAGTTATGTGGAGCTTCTTAAGGAACAGCCTGCCGGAGAACCCGCTAATCCCGAATACCTTGAGACTCTTGAGCGTCAGTCGGTAAAGCTCAAAAAACTTCTCGAGGATCTGATAGAAGCGTCCAAAGCTTCAACGGGAAACCTGAAGGCGGAGCTTGAACCCTGCAACGTGAACACGGTTCTTTACCAGGTCATCGGCGAATATGAAGAAAAGCTCTCCGCTTCCCAGCTGGATCTTCGCGTCAATGTTCCCGAAGAGCCGATAAGCATCATGGCTGATACAAAGCACCTCCAAAGAGTACTAGATAATCTCTTTATCAACGTTTCGAAGTATTCGCAACCCGGTACAAGAGTGTACGTCAACCTGAGTGCGGGATCCGACGAAACGGCGATAGAGATCAAGAACACTTCAAAGGAACCCCTGAATATGACTACCGATGAACTGCTCGAGCGCTTCGCAAGAGGAGACAGTTCAAGAGGATCAGAAGGAAACGGACTCGGACTGAGCATCGCACAGAGCCTGATGGAGCTGATGAACGGAAAGCTCAAGCTCGTTGTCGACGGAGATCTTTTCAAAGTAATACTTCTCTTCCCGAGAATAACCGAATAAACAATTGAACGCTATGTGGGTTACATTCACGACGAGAACGCGCTTCCGTGAATATAACCCACATAGTTTCTCTGATATTATGTGGTAATATATTGGTATGGAATTATCTATGAAAAAGCGCCCGGGCGTAGAAACGACAACGATATACGAAAACAATGGGATTCCGAGGATCAGTTATCTGTCGTTGGAAAAGTATCCCTGGCTGTTCAACGGCTTTTCGACAAGGATCGGCGGAGTCAGCACCGGATGCTATGAGAGCATGAATCTTTCTTTTACGGTGGGTGATGACAGGGAGAACGTCCTAGAAAACTACAGGCTGTTCGGAGAGTCGGTCGGAATAAGCCGTGAGCAGATGGTCTTTGCGGACCAGCAGCACACAACCAATGTAATGGGAGTTACAAAGGACAATCTCGGAGAAGGCATCTTAAAGCCGAGATCTTTCAAGGATATCGATGGGATCATGACCGATGAACCCGGTGTATGCCTTGTCACATCATACGCGGACTGTGTGCCTCTCTATTTTGTCGATCCCGTGCATAGGGCAATAGCGCTCTCGCATTCAGGCTGGAGAGGCACTATCGGAAACATCTGCCAAAATACAGTTGATGAGATGAAACGCTTATACGGAAGCAACCCTTCCGATATGATCGCATGCATCGGGCCTTCCATATGCGCCGACTGCTATGAGGTCGGAAGTGATGTCGCGGACGTGTTCATAGAAGAATACGGTCTTCTGTCAAATGTTGTCCTTCCCCATAACGGCGGAATTTCCGGAAAATATCAGCTTGATCTTACCTTTGCCAATTATCTGAACATGCAAAAAGCAGGCATTCCGAGCGGAAACATTTCCGTTCCCGACCTGTGTACCTGCTGTAACGGTGAAGTTCTTCATTCCCACCGTGCTTCACACGGAAAGCGCGGAGGTCTGTGTGCATTTATGATGATCAGACCGTAGCCTACTGTCTGTCAAAATACGCCTTGCCCGAATCGGGAAGGAAATACGTTCTTATATATCCATCCGTAGAGACCACGACAAACTCGTTGGTCTCTTCTATATAGTAGACATCATCTCCGTCTTCCTGCTCGGTCTTATGCAGGGCATTTGGATTTGTGACGACCGCCGATGCCGCAAGCTCATACTCCTGTGCGGAGGCAAATCCCATGCTTATCCCGTGCTTTTCGTAATGCTGTTCAAGAAGTTCCTGTGATCTGAAACAATACACCGGGGCATTAGGGATCTTATCCTCATAATACTGTGCCGTATGTATCGCAACAGTCTGCTGCTCCTGTGCCGAATCGGCCGCCGCAGCCATTTCCTTCTCCGATATCCTCACGACTATGCTGGATATGACCGCGATCATAAGGATCATCAGCGTAAGGATTATATAAACTCTGAACCTTTTTTCCATTAACGAAAAACCTCAATAATATTATTCCGTACGAAGGATCATCCGATCTCTTCGTCGGTCGGCTTTCTGACATTGCCTTTGAATCTCTCTTCGCAGCATCCGAAAGCCTTGTAATTTTCTCTGGCCTGCCTCAGGCTCACGCTGTTGGCACCGCCTTCAAGATCCTCATCATCAAACTGTTTCCAGTCATCCTCCCAGAAGCATACGGGGCAGATATCGAAGTCTCCCGAAGGCTTCTTTTTAAAGGTATAGCAACCGCAGCAGGGGCATTTATATCTGATCTCGCCTGAACCCATCATTTTGGCATCTTCAAAAACGTTTTTGTCCATAATCAGTGCCTTCCTTTCCACATAGCTGCTTTTAGGATACAACCTATATTTTAGCACGTTTCCGCCCATTTTTTCAAAAAAAGCCCCAAAATCGTCCAATCGGGCATTTTTTTTGCAAAAAATGACGTATTTTCCGAAAAATAAGGCGGTGGCCGGAAAGCCACCGCCTATCTTGCGGATATTTGATCAATATAAGCATTCGTAGAGGATATTTCCGTCGCTGTCATAGATCCTCTGATATTCATATCCGTTGGGGTATTCCTTTGCGGGGAATATCATAAGGCTCATCTCTTCAAATCTGAAACCGTCCTTCGTTACGATCTCCGTCCTGAACGCAAGGTCTTCCTGATTGGCCAGTTCCAGCTCGATAGTAAATGCCTCACCGTTCAGGGCTCCTTGTGTGATATCCTTCGTCTCCAGTTCTTCTCCGTTTGATATATAAGTGATGGTGACAGATTCAATTTTTTCCGGGAAACTGAAGTCCAGCCAATATTCACCTTTGTACTTCATCTTTCCGCCTATGGTATCTATACCGTCAAAATTGCACGAGAACATGGGAGTCGGAATATAATCCCAGAACAGCTCTTCCGGGAAATCGACCGTTTCGTTTTCGATAAGTTCACCGTTTTTGATGCTTACAACCGGAACCTGACAATGATCAAAAAGGCTCAGGGTAACGCTTCCTGTGTACATACCGCTGCCTGCGTTTGAAAGAGCGACATCCTTTCCGGCTATATCGATGCTTACCGAAGTGCTGTCTGTAAATTCCTTAAGCCACAGTTTAAACGTGACATCAACGAGATTGTTTTCCGGATCCGAAACTTCGTATTCAAAATTCCTGATAAGCCTGTCTCTGTCTTCTATCTGACTCCTCAGATTCGATATCTCGAACCGAAGTCCGTTCACTTCCGAATCAAGCTCTCCGATCCTGGTCTGCAGGCCGCCTATCATACCGTTTGCGGTACTGATTCCCAGATATGAAAGTATCACTATGATCATGAGTACGATCTTGTATATGACACTTGCAGTGCTTCTGGGCTCGGGAATCGCAGAGTGAGTATCATGCACTTCACCCTTTGTCACCTTATCGAGATGTTTGTTATATGCTATTATGCTGATCACAATGATGATCACCGCGACAAGCATCATCAATATTATTATCCACAATATACTTGCCATTTCTTACCTCCGCTCAGATCTTGAAAAATCTTCTGAAATCACTGTAATAACTTCTCGTTACATCAACCAATGTTCCGTCAGACATTGTGAGTATGTATTTCATTGAAAGTGACGGTCTTATCTTCTTTACATGTTTTCTCGCGATTATGACCGATTTGCTTACTCTTATAAATTCATTCGGATCGAGAAGCGACTCCAGCTCATACATTCTGTCCTGGGAATGATATGTATCCTTCAGTGTATGGATCTCAATATCTTTTCCGAAACTTTCTATGTATATGATCTCGTCTACGGTTATGCTCACACGGTCTTTCTTTTCATCCTTTACGGAAATAAATTCACAGTGTTTGCCGGCTTCCGTGATCATGTATTCCGCATCTTCGGAAATCTCTATTCCGTGCTCGGCGAGATACTTTTCTATGAAGTCTTTCTTTTCGTCCGAAACCGATATTCGGATCCTCATAAATCTGTCTTCCTCCTTACAGGGGTTATCATAACAGACAAAAAAATAATTAAAATACTTTTGTAATAAGATGCACCGAAATCAGGTATGAGTTGCACTGGGAAGATAGACTGCAAATTCCGTCTCACTGTTTTCGGCATCCGAACGTGCATAGATATCACCGCATAATTTGCGTGTGATCTCATAGCATTCAAACAGACCTATGCCGCTTCCGGGAATACCTTCGGAATTCGAGCCTCTGTAGAAGCTGTTGAACAAAAAGGGAAGTTCCTTGTTCGGAACGGCTTTACCCTTATTTTTGACGGAGATAAGATAACCTTCTTCATCCTTGGAAATGCGGACTGATATGCCGTCGCCGTTTCCGTACTTGATAGCATTTTCCATGAGCTGTGAAAGGATGCGGCAGATACCGTCCTTATCACTTTTGATCATTGCATTTGATTCGAGTTCAAAGGAATGAGGGATCTTCAGGACATCAAGCCTGTTCTCATATTCCTCTTTCAGAAAATCCGTAAGCTCGCTGAGGTAAAAGTTTGCAAGGGATGGTTCGAAATCAACGACTCCGCCCTGTGCCCTGTCGATCAGTTCCTTGACGATCGATGCGATCTCATCCGCATTCTTGCTTATCTTTCCCGCAACCTCGGCATCGCTTTCATTCACCTTTCCGTCAGGCTGATACAGACCTGTTGAGATTGCATCCGCATACAGTTTTATATTAGATACCGGTGTCTTGATCCCGTGTGCGATCGTTGTGAGCATGGTAAGATGCTCGCGGCTGAGCTCACCGATCCTTCTGCGGTCACTCGTAAGACGGTCGCTGAGCATATTGATGCCCCAGGTGAATTTTCCGAAGAAGCGGTTCTTTGTTTCGGGAAGTTTTTCAGTTATCTGGTTTTTGGAAAGTCTTTCGGGATACGATGAGAGTTTTTCAAACGGTCTCAGAATATGCGTGCCGATATAGGTGCATACTCCGAGTGTGATGATAAATGCTGCGGCAATGCACAGCTCCGTAAAAAGAAGAAGTTTTAAAAATCTCGATTCGCTGTATTCAAAGGCAACGAATCCGATAAGTGTGCCGCCACTGCGGAGTGCCCACAGTTTCTCATAATCCTTATCGGGATTTATAAGGCTGACTTCACCGGTTCCCGCTTCGGCGGAAATGAAATATACTTTTTCGGGAACCGAGTCCCTCCCGTATTCTTTCGTCATTTCATCGATATGTGAGTAGTAGATGTCATCTATTGCCGCATTGACAGCATCTTCCGACATCTCTGCCCCGCTTTCGGAAAGTTCCGATACGATCTCATTAAAAACACGGTTCATGAGGATGTAAGAACTGTCTTCATTCTTCCGGATGACCTTTGAAAACAGAACATAGGCAGACAGAAAAAGAAGTGCGTAAAGAAGCACCGTAACCGTATACAGTTTCGCCGCTCTCTTCAATTCTCCGCACCTCCGAACTGATATCCGACTCTCCAGACGGTACGTATGAGCTTGGGGTTCTTGGGATCGTCTTCAAGTTTTTCCCTGAGCCATCTGATATGTACGTTTAGACTTCCGAGATCGCTGAAACAGTCGACACCCCAGATCTCATCAAACAGTTTTTCTTTTTTCAGAACCGTCTCGGGATGGCGCATCATATATTCGAGCAGTTCGAATTCCTTGCCTGTGATCTGTACGGGTTCTTCATTCTTGAACACCGTCTTGGATGCGACATCCATTGTGATGTTCCCATATGTAAGAAGCTGTCTGTCTTCCGCAAGATCATAGGTGCGCTTCATAAGGGCTTTGATCTTAAGCCCCAGCACCTGGAAAGAGAAAGGCTTGTCAATATAATCATCGGCACCGACCTCATAGCCGAGAACTTTGCTCTGTTCATCGGTCTTTGCACTCATCATAAGGACGGGGAGTTTCTGCTCCTTCCTTATTTCCTGAAGCGTTTCATATCCGTTTATCCCCGGAAGCATAACGTCAAGAAGCAGCATTTTAAATGCTGCTTTCCCGATGAGTTCCAGACCCTCTTCGGCACTTCTCGCAAGTTGCACCGAATAACCTTCACGCTTCAGAAAATCGTGAACGAGGGTTCCGAGTTCTTCATTATCTTCAATTATGAGAATATCAGTCAATACCTGTAATTCCCCACAAATAAGTATTCGGGTATATCCTCCGCACATTCTCCAGAAGTAAACGCCACATGAATATCTCCGGTAGCATAATCGACGATCACGGTATGTACGGTTCCGCTGTTGTGGACATTTGAGACCACATACTGATCCACAACCTCCCTTGCCATTATACCCTTTAGATCGGCAACTGAAAACTTTTCTGTTTCACTTACCCAGTTATTATACTTTACAAATCGTATCATGTTGCCGGGTTCACCGGAAAATCCGTCTTGATTACCCACTGTGGCAAAAGAATTCACTATGCACAATGTGTCGGGGGTATCCCAGTCAAGTCCCTCCATCAGCGGAGTGTCGGGGGTTCTGATGACCGAATGTGCCATGCCTTCTGCCACAACTTCATACGTGGCGTTCTCACAGCAGAATGCCTCCTTGCTGTCGGTTACCAGCAGATTGTGACACCAGGTGTAGCTTCCGCTCTCTCCGCTTAGATACTTTGCGGCATCTGCGGCATTGTCGAATTTTTCGAGTGCATATCTTATATCAAATGTATAGCTCTTCTTTCCTTCGTATACGAAAGGCATACGGTTTACGGTTCCGACATCGAGGATGCCTATCATGACACCGTCGTTATTTACCGCGGTTATCATATCAAGAAGTCCGAGCACACTTATCGCAGTGATACTGTTTTTACCCTTCTTCATGAATGTAACTGCATGTATCTGTGTCATCTGGGAAGAACTTCCGAGACTCCATTCAAGATTTCTCATCGAAAGCCTTTCCCCACTCACGGTCCTCGTGCCTCCGATCGAGAGTGCGCTGCAGGCGGTAGGTCTGAGTGCATCGGGTATCAGCTGCATGGTAAGGGCTTCGATGTAGCTAAGCTTTCCGTTTTCAAGATATCCTTCTTCACCGTCCGCAATAGTCTTAGCAAAGCTTTCAACCTCTTCTCTGTATTCGCCCGGAAGATTTGAAATCAGTGACATGATCCTCTTTTCCAGGGAATCATATTTGATATCCCTTCCCGAAAAAGCATTCCTTATATTCTCGAACAGGTAAGGTTCAAATACAATTTCATAATCGGGAACGGCTTTCAGGATCGTTTCCGCGTATGCGGCTCCGACTTCCGAAGGTGTGCCTTTTTCATAATCGAGAGTGACATCGTAATATGAAGGATACTTAACTATGGTACACAATCCGTCTTCCGATGCATATTCACCGACAGGCACCTCGACAGGGCTTTCATCGGTATAGTGTGCCGGTGTCTCGATATTCATCGAACCAACCTTTACCATCCCGTCCGATGTAACCTGAGCTGAGGATGAGCAGCCGCATAATGAGAAAAGCAGCGTTACAGCAGCGAGCGCCGAGATCATATTATTGAAACCAATTTTTGGGGTACGGTTATTCATTACGGATCCTCCATATCCTGATCTGATCCATGGATCTGAATGATACAGCCATGACGGCCGTGATTATCAAAATGAGTGCTGCCGGCAAAAGAATGAGTACGAATGCCGGAGGTGAAGCTATCTTAAACGAAACCAGTCCGAGTGCGGCACACCCGATCTTGTTGAACAGCCATTTGTTCAAAGTGAATGCGAACAGCAGTGCCAGAGCGGTCGAGAGAACTATAAGGATGAGCAGCCTGTAGTAATGCCATTTCCTTACCGACCACTTGTCGAATCCCATGCTCCCCAGCATTGCTATGTCGGATGTTTCCTCTTCGATGAATATCTGCTGGTAGAGGAATGTCATCGCAAAAAGAGTGATCGCCATGATCGTTCCCGTCGCAAGTGCAAGCAGATTAAGGAGCTTTCCGAAGGAATTTCCTAGGTCGTAATCAAGTGCCTGATCAAAATCCCAGACCAGTATCCTTTCATCCACCTCACGCATTTTCTCTATGTAAGAAGCATGCTCTGATCTCGGAGCATCGATCGATTCGTTAAAGACATCAAAGTCCTCGCAGTACATACCATCATCGGCCTGTGCCAGGAAGAATTCCGGAGTCCTGCTGTTCCCCATGGTTTCAACAAAAGCGGTGATAATGTAATCCTTCTGCCTTGTCTCTACGGTAAATCCATCCTCACCGTATACCTTATATTCCAGAGTTATTACATCACCGAGATTTGTTCCGTTTGTCTGAGTCAGGAAATGGGATGCAGCAAGTTCATTGGGAAGTGTCGGAACCGTTCCGCCCTTCACGTATGTCATCCTGTTCAGATCAACATCTCCGAAAGCAATGGCTGCTCCGCTTCTTTCACCGTCAATGATCACAAATCCGGTCTGTGCATCCATGATCTGTATATCAACAGGAATACCGTGTTCGTTATAAAGCTGCTCAAAATACAGAAACATATTCTTATAACTTCCTGTCATTTCGATCAGCTCATCCCTGAGACTGTCTTCAGGCCTGATCATAAAATCCCTGTCAGCTCTCGCCCAGTATGTCTTTCTGTATTCATCGCTTACTACAGTGTCTTTGATCTGGAACACCAGAAACAGTATCACCAGACCCATCATATAACTGACAACGAGAAAGATATATCTCTTCATCTTACGGATTATATCCTGAAGTGCAAGGAAGAACGGTACTGATATATTTTTTCTTTTACTGAGTGATACACCCGGTATCTTACTGAACCTTTCTCCCTTTCCTTCTCCGTGGATCGCATCCATCACCGAGATCCTGTCGATACGCCTTAAGGAAACCAATGAAAAGGAAAGCATCATAAGTACAAAGACTATACAGGTGATCACGCCGAGAAGAATGATCACATTCTTGTCGGGATTCAGGGTGTTGGTGACGAACCTGCTTACCATATTTTTTTCGAGCGGGATTCCCGCGATCAGACCCACAACACCGCCAAAAATTGCAAATGCAATATACTTTACGACAAAGAGGGATTTATATGAAAGCGAATCCACACCTATCGCCTTCATCGTACCGATCTCTCTTTCCTCACGCTTGACCGTCGCCTGAAGGCTGAAGGATATAGCCATAAAGATAAGAATTATAAGTGCAATTCCCATCAGTCCCATAAAGATGCTTACAATGAGTGAGATCATCGCTTCATCGGTAAAGGTGTTGCTCTTTCCTGTGGTGATGGTATAAATGGTTCCGTTTATTTCGCCGTTCTCATCCATCAGATTTAATCTGTCAGTGATCTCCCATCCCCATTTCTGAAGTTCGGAAACGCTCTTAAACGGATTAACAAGCTTTAAATCATACTGATCCACCTGTGATGTGAATTCACCGCAGAGTGTTTCGAAATCCTCATCGGAAAACAGGATCTTTGTCATCATCGATGAACTGGGATCCTTATATATCTCAGATACCGTGAACCGATAAATATTTCCCATATCGGTGGTGATTGTTATCTTATCGCCTATATTCGTATGCGAATCGGAAGCAGTCACCTGGGAAAGAGCCACGCATCCGTTATCCAGAACGATCGGATGATCATGCATATCATATGGAATGTTCTGATCGGAACTTACGGGTGAGATAAGGAAATAAGTCTGATATAAACCCGAAACCGTTCTTTTATCTACTTTTTCAAAATCAAGTCTGTCTGTTCCCGTGAAAATTCTGTCAGAGATCGTTATCTCGCTGATCTCCGGGTGTTCGTGCAGCACACCCAAAATAGTTTCTATCTGTCCTTCGGGTGAAGATACGCTTTTATCAACCAGCATTATAATGTCCGAAGAATTGCACTTTTCGTATGTCATATCGATGCCGGCGATAAAGGTATATACAAATCCCGCACTCATGATAAGAAGAGTGGCCGCCAGTATCATGAATATGAATAAGACTATATTTAAAACGACCTTGTCCTTAAGGTCTCTTTTAAGCATTCTTAAATACACTTTACCACCCCATCTCCTCGAGCCATTTTCTGAGTTTTCTTTCCCTGAGTGAAAGTTTCTCCGTCGCACTGATCTTGTCAGATCCGTCAGATGCATTGATCTTTCCGAGTACGAGCTCACCCTGAATATCACCGTCCATAAGATAGATGATCCTGTCGGAGCTTGCGGCAACTTTTTCGCTGTGGGTTACCATAAGAACCGTGGTGCCCGCTTCATTTGCCTTGACCATCTCGCCCAGAACTTCCATGGATGCCTTAGAGTTAAGTGCGCCTGTGGGCTCGTCCGCAAAAAGAACCTTGGGGCTGTTGATGAGAGCCCTGGCAAGACATGCTCTCTGGAGCTGACCACCGGAAACCTCCGTGATCTCACGGTCGGCGGTTTCTATGATCCCGAGTCTTCTCAGAAGGTCTTCCGCTTTTTTGTTGACCTCTTCCCTGCTCATTATTTCTGCCTGATAACCGGGAAGAACAATATTATCCATGATGCAGAGCTTCTTCATCATATACATCTGCTGGAATATGAATCCCATCTTGATGAGTCTGAGCTTTGTAAGCTGCTTATCATTCATCTTGGAAATATCATCCCCGTCGAATATGACCTTGCCCGCAGTCATGTCATCCATTCCGCTTATCGTATAAAGGAGAGTGGACTTTCCCGATCCGCTCGGTCCCATGATGGAGACAAACTCTCCCTCTTCTATCTTGAGATTTATATTCTGCAGGACATTGTTGCTGTATCCGTCAACGATGTAAGTCTTGCAAAGATCTCTTGCTTCCAAACAAATATCTGCCATTTTTAATACCTCTGTAGCAATCTTAAAAACAGTTTTTCCGTTTACAATGACATGCTAACATTTCAATTCTTAAAAAATCTTTAAACGTAAAGAAAAACTTTTTTTGCACTGAAAAACCCTGCGAGGATCATTCCCGCAGGGCTTCATTGTTCATACATATATCAGCCGGTCAATCCCAGCAATTCTTCCGCAAGTTTTACGGTTTCTTCCCGGCTTCTGTTCTCATCCCTGTAGATCTTCCGGAAGCCGGAGTTTTCAAGTTCATTATAAGCTTCCTTGGAGCAGATCCTGGTGAGTATCTCGCGGTAATTGTCGAGCGCCGCCTGAGGATCGGGTTCTTCGAGCATCAGCTGATAAAGGAACTGCTTTTCGGGATCCGGACGGTCGAAGAAGCGATGTATCGATATCTCCGGATCGGACAGCATCACAAGGACATGTTCCGCATCGGATATCTTATGAAGGGTTTCCACGCATATATTGGTATCGACGAAGATCTTCTTATCCTTTGCCTCCGGCTTTGCGAGCAGTTCTTCCAGCATCCCGAGCTCAACGATCTCACATTCCTTTTTTACATTCTCGATCCACGTAACATATTCATCGGGAGTTCTGCGGATAAATTCATGCCAGTCCTGCAGATCCCTTGTATAGCAGAGATTGGGAAATTCCTTGCTGTCAAGTTCGGGAAGCTTCTCATCATGATAGTTTTCTTCGAGTGCTATTCCGTTATGCTTTTTTGCAAGATTCTTTACGATAGTGGACTTTCCCGCATAGGAAGTACCTATCACAAAATATACATTTTTAAGATCCATTGTGTATTACCTTTAGTTATTCTTCGAGAAAACAAGGTGATTGAAAAACGCCACCTTTTTGAATTCATCCATCGTGCTTGCCTTTGTTTCCAGTTCAAGCATCGGACGGTACCATTCGTCAGTGTATTTGATCTCATTATTGGATGAAAGGCCGAAGAATGCCCTGATACCGAATATATCGTCAAGCATCATTCCGTCACCGAGAAATCCTGCAAGTTCTTCGTTCGAATATACATTCCTGTTTCCAAACATACTGTCTTCGGTATTATCATCGCTGAGAAGATCCAGTGCAGCCTTAGGATCATCGGCAAGAACTGCACTTCCGAATATTCTTCCGCAAAGGTTATGCTTTATTACTGATAGTTTTCCGCCGGGCTTTAATACTCTCTTTAACTGAGTAAGTATCTCTTCCTTATTATCGGCATATTCAAGAACGTTATGACATATAACGATATCAAAAGAATCATCAGTAACTGTCTTAAGATGATCGATACCGTCGGTAACAAGGGTGTAATCATTCTCCGATACGCGAAGAGAATACATTTCCTCATTCGGTTCGACAGCCGTTACATCATGATGCTTGGCATAATGATCGGCGGTAATGCAAAAGCCTGCGCCAAAATCGAGTATCTTTAATCTCTTATCAGCAGGGATGCCAAGCTGTGTATATATCTGGTCATAGAACATCCTTCCCCAAGGCTGTTCAACCATTTTTCTGTAATTTTCTATAGAACCTGACATACTGACTCCCGTTAAAGTATTTTTTCCATTCCGATCTTCTGGGGCTTTAATCCCATTGCCTCATAGAACTTTATGGCACCGGGATTGCAGGACCATACATTCAGTGTGATGTTATAAAACCCGTTAGTTTTTGCATATTCAAGGACATGCTCATAAAGCATTTTGCCGACATGTTTTCCGCGTGCGTTTTCATCAACACAGATATCATCGATATATAATGTTCTGATATCGGTAAGCACAGAGTTGTTTTCCTCACATTTCCAAATACAAAAAGCATGTCCGAGAACCGTTCCGTCATCGTCTGCACAGACAAAGACAGGCGTCATCGGATCTTCTATGATCAGTTTCAGCTCATCTGCATTGTATTTGGTTGCAGGCCCTTTGAATATATCCGGCCTGCCATTGTGATGGACCATATCGACCTGAACAAGCAGCTTCAGGATCCCGTCTATATCTGCCGTAGTTGCATTTCTGATTTCCATTTTATTTCCCACTTATGTTTACATCATTCCGTTAGGAGGCATCTGTCCGGGCTGCCGGGGCGCCTGAGGCTGTATCTGCGGCTGACCCTGCTGAGGCATCTGTCCATACTGCTGAGGAGGCATCTGCTGAGGCATGGGCTGCTGATATGTCTGCTGAGATGACATATGCTGAGGTGCAGGTTGCTGATATGTCTGCTGAGATGACATATGCTGAGGTACAGGCTGCCGATACATCTGCCCGGGTGCAGGCTGTCCGGGCATCATCTGAGGCTGTACCTGAGGCCTCGGGCATCCGCATCTTCCGCAGAATTTAAAAGCAGAAACCGTTCCGCAGCCGGGACAAGTCCATGTATCGGCAATAGGTCTCTGACTTCCGCACTTTGAACAGAAATTCAGCTGATTGACGGTTCCGCATCCGCATGTCCAGGTTCCGAGAAATGCAGGGTTATAGATTGTCTGTACAGATCCGGGAAGGGTAACGATGCAGAAATCGTTCTTAGAAGATTTCAAAACAGTAATGAATGCGAAGATGAACATCACAATGACATATACTATCCAGAGCAGTATGCTCATACCGGCAAGAATGATCTCTTCCGTGGTGGTTCCGCCGAGAACGATTGCATCATATACACCGTGGACGATAATGGGAATGATCATCGACAGGGCGTTGTACTTCTTGTAGTCAGCCTTATTGCCTGTGATCGATGCGTATTTAGCCTTGCTGTAGAAATATCCCATGAATACCGCGAAGCATGTATGTCCGGGAACAGCTGTGAACATACGCATTAACGCAGTTGACAATCCGCCGCTGTACACATATCCGACATTCTCGATAGCAGCAAAACCGAGCGAAGTAAATACCGCATATACTATCGCATCATAGCTGTAATCGAAATGCTTGTTCTTCCAAGTAATGAGTCTGAGACATGCATACTTTCCCATCTCCTCTGCGGGACCGACGATGATCATCGCGAGAAGCACCCCTTTGAGTGCCGATTCATAAGGAAAAACCCCATCCAGGATCAACTGTCCTATAGCTTCAAGTATTATCGCAGGGATAACGCTTCCGAGTCCCGCGAAAAACAATCCGATCAGCAGCCCTACGGGTTCCTTTTCCTTCTTGTCCTTGAAATAGATGAACAATAACAGTCCGATTACAGGGATCAGTGCAAGTGCAAATAACATGGTTCTCTCCTTTGGCCTATAAGAAATTATTTTTCTATACGGACAAGACTGTATCCGTATCTGTTGTCTGATTCCTCTATGGTCACATAAACCGTAGACATCGGATCACCGGTATTCACTGTTCCGGAGTAAACTTCATATGTGATCGTATATTCATTGCCGTTCTTATCTACATTAACAACTTCGGCATGAAAGTCAAACGGTTTAAACGAATCCATTTCCCTGTATATATATCCATCCTCCG
>JAEEGK010019572.1_pt1 | contig 14500 bp, 15 predicted proteins | sample 8958771 | NCBI WGS metagenome assembly JAEEGK01 (sample SAMN16246547, study PRJNA631951) | gut metagenome | biome: gut microbiome; feature: rumen; material: SC-attached | host: Bos | place: Iran: Karaj | collected 2018-10
GTCCCCCTAGGAGAAGGGGTAGCGGAAGACCCGGTGGTTGAGCCTGTCGAAACTACCGGGGCTGGAGCGAGGGGAAGGCTTTCCCCCTTCGCAGTATAGCTGCTCGGAGACTCGCTAAAAACAGTCCACTGGACTGTTTTTGCCTGCGTTGCAGGCCGCTCCCTAAGGGGGAGACTTCCCCCTCCTTATGAAGACTAGAACTCGTCGATGTCCCAGCCTTCTTTGATGAAGTAGCCGCCGAATGTTTTGTTGAATACATCTTCAGTTGCTTTTGTCTGGAAAGCTTTTACAACCTTCTTGAAGATTTCAACTTTTGCAGGATCCTTAAGGTCTGCACCGCGGGCTGCGATAAGGTTCCAGTACTGCTTTTCATCAACTGATGTATCTTTGAAAATTGCGCTTTCTGTTTTGATACCAAAGTCGAGGGCGTAGTTTCCGTTTACGATTGCTGCATCAACATCTGCAAGTGCTGAAGGAATTGTGTTTGCTGCAAGTTCCTTGATTACAATTTTCTTTGGGTTAGAAACGATATCTGCAACTGTAGGGTTGAAGCCTGCATCTGCTTTAAGAGTGATAAGGCCTGCTGCGGCAAGAACCTTGATTGCACGTCCACCGTTTGTAACGTCGTTTGGAATTGCAATTACTGCACCGTTCTTAAGCTCGCTTACTGATTTTACTTTGTTTGAGTAAAGATTGAGTGGAATAATGAATGTGTTTCCAATAAGCTTTACGTCATAGTTGTGGCTGCCTGCATCATTCTCAAGGAAGATTCTGTGCTGGAATGCATTAAGATCAATTTCTCCGTTTGAAAGAGCATTGTTTGGTGTAACGTAATCTGAGAACTGAACAATCTTAAGATTGATTCCTTCTGCCTTGAGTGCCTTCTGTGCTGGAGCCCAGAGGTCTTCGTAAATTGAACCTACAACACCAAGTTTAACTTCTGTTGCCTTTGCTTTCTTTTTGCTTGCTGCAAAAACCGATGTAAGAGCTACTGCTCCAATTAAAATACTTGCGATAATTTTTTTCATATTGATACCTCTTTAAGTTTTATGTTTTGCTCGCTCAAGCGAACTCTCAACCTAGTTGATGACTAGGTTATAGCAAAAATCTATAACTTGCACTAATACAAGTTTTTTATTGTGAGTTATAGGAAAAAGTTATAACTCACGGCGTAGCTGTCATCCTGAACTTGTTTCAGGATTTAGTGTCTGTTTCGTTTGATTATCTTATTTCCGCCCAGTTGTACCAGATTTACGATGATTACAAGAACTATAATTGTAAGCCAGGTTACGTCCAGCTGGTTGCGGTCGTGACCGTACATGATGGCGTAGTTTCCAAGTCCACCGGCACCTACGGCGCCGGCCATTGCTGTAAGACCGATAAGGCTTACAAGGGTAATGGTTGTACCGCGAACAAGAGGCCCGATACTTTCGCGAAGGTATACGCGGAAGATAATATCCACCGGACTAAGCCCCATACTTTCTGCGGCTTCAATAAGTCCTCCATCCACCTCTGCAAGAGCTGTTTCTACCTGACGGCTGAAGAAAGGAACACAGCCGAAAATCAGAGGGACGATTGCTCCGCGAACCCCGATGGCAGTCCCCATCAAAAGGCGGCTGAGCGGCATTACACCTGTGAGCAGGATGATGAAAGGAATGGAACGGAAAAAGTTTATAAGCTTATCAAGAATCTGATAAATTACTTTGTTTTCCAGTATTGAACCCTTTTTAGTAACAATAAGCACAATGCCGAATACAAGTCCGATAGCAAAACTGATTGCACCGGCCCAGAGTGTCATTATAAAGGTTTCGAGCAGGCCGTTGAAAAATCGCTCAGGATGTGCCGAAACATTTGGCAATATTTTTTCGATAATTTCTATCATTTAAGTACCTCCACACCAACGCCCTGCTGTTCTATGTGAGCAAGGGCTCTTTTTACTACGTCTTCTTTTCCGCTTATGATTGCCACGGTGCCGCCGATTGGCGCATCCTGAACAATCTCAACGTCTGCAAAAATAATGTTGATTGTGATTTCGTAAAGGCGGGACATTGCCGAGATAATCGGCTCTGAAACGTTCTTTTCGATAAAGGTAAAGCGGACCAGAGTTTCATCCGAATCAAGTTTTACAACCGGAGAGTCTTCTGCAATCAGCTGCTCAATTTTTGTCAGGCTTGAAGTTGAGCGGATAAAGCGTTTTGTAACTTCATCTTTTGGTGCCGCAAAAATATCAAATACATCTCCCTGTTCAACTATGCGGCCATTTTCCATAACGGCTACCTTTGAACAGATTTCTTTTATAACTTCCATCTGATGGGTGATGATTACGATTGTGAGTCCCAGCTCTTTGTGCAGTTTTTTTAGCATTGCAAGAATTGAGCGGGTGGTTGTAGGGTCAAGGGCGCTTGTTGCTTCATCACACAAAAGAATGTCCAGATTGTTTGCAAGGGCGCGGGCAATTGCTACACGCTGCTTCTGACCACCTGAAAGCTGTGAAGGATAAACTTTTTCCTTGTCTTCAATTTCTACAAGGGCAAGAAGCTCGCGAACCTTCTTTGCAATTTCTTCTTTGGAAAGACCGCTGCGTTTTAGAGGAAAAGAAACGTTACTGAAAACTGTACGGCTTTTCATAAGATTAAAGTGCTGGAAGATCATTCCGATTTTTTTACGTTCTTCGCGAAGCTCTTTTGGACCCAGACTTAAAAAATCTTTTCCGCGTACTGTTACGCTTCCGCTTGTTGGACGGCCAAGTAAGTTGATCGTTCTTACAAGGGTAGACTTTCCTGCTCCAGAAAATCCGATAATTCCGAAAATCTCTCCCTTTTGAATTGAAACGCTTGCATTTTCTACAGCGTTAAAACTTTTTTTGCCATCTGTGAAAGTTTTATAAATATCTTTCAGCTCGATTATGTTTGTATCAGCCATAAAACCTCCTGTCAGTTATACTTGGATTTACCAATCTGATAGGTAGGTTATAGCAAAAATCTATATGTTGGACTAATATTTCTTTTTTATGGTGAGATATAGAAAAAAGTTATTACTGACAGGCCTCATTAATGAAGCCGGCAATTTCTTTTATCACACTGGTTCGGCGGCCGAGAAGTCCGTGCTCAGTAGGAAATTCAATGCGTTTTTGAATTGCCTTTGTCTGGTGAGCCTCCAGAAGATTCCAGAGAGGAAGAATCATTTCGTTTATTGGTGAAACCGAGTCGTAAGCACCTCCGATTACAAGCAGGTTTTTGTCTTTTACCTGCTCAAAGGACTTTGGATGGCTGATTTCATCCCGGTTTATTACAACGTCTTCGTAAATTGCGTCAATTCCATCAGACTGAAGGATTTTGCCTTCTTCCAGCAGTGAGCGGAAATAACTTTCCTTGGCGCGGTTTAAGTAGCGGGTAGGGTCGTAAGGAGTGAGCATTATGATGCCACGGATCCAGTCCAGTTTTCGGCCTGCGTTGAGGGCAGAGTTTGCTCCCATGCTGTGGCCCAGTAAAAAAATCTGATTCGGATCTACATTGTATTTATTTGTGAACTCAGGAGAGTGCGCATATTCTGCAAGGTTCTGTGCGTCTTCAATGCAATTGGTAATAAGATACTTTCCCTGACTTCCCCAGGCTCCGCGGTTATGAGGAACAATCACAACACAGCCGATTCTGCACAGTGCGTGTGAAATATCGTCGTTACGGGCAGTTCCCGGAAAGCCGTGCAGCATAATTACGCAGGGATGAGGCTTTGGCTGATTTGCCGACGGCCACATAATTTCGCCATAAATGTGGGAGCCGGTACTTACAAAGTCCAGTGTTGTGTAGTCCGGTAAAGCTGTAGAATCCAGTTCTTCCGGGTCAGTAAAAAGATATTGTAAGTTTAGATTTGAAGCCATCTGCATCTCCCTTATGATAATGATAAAAATACTCTGATGAGTCGCTTTTGACAACATCAGAGTACTCCTAATTTTTTTAATTACTTTTTATGACTAGATGTTATATGTTAATGTGCGTTCATCAATAATACGCTTTGACTTGTGCTCACTGCGAGTATTGAGTTCGCCGTCTTTGTGAACAACTACGCTTGAAGGCTTTACACCAATGCGTCCCTTAAGTGCTGCACTTGTAAGAGCTGCAACTTCGTCGTCAGTCTTTGTGCTGTTTGAAGCCTTTTCTACCTCTACAGAGTAGTGGCATGTAAAGTCTTTTTCGAAGATGCGGATAAGGTATTCACCAGTAAGATCCTTTTCATCGCGGATTACAGCTTCGATATCGCTTGGGAATACGTTTACTGCACTTACGATGAACATATCATCCTTGCGTCCAAGAACGTGGATTCTTCCGTGTGTACGGCCACACTTACATGGTGTCTGGTCAATGCGTCCAATATCACCTGTGCGGAAACGGATAAGTGGGCGTGCATGCTTGCGGAGTGTTGTGAATACGAGCTCACCAGTTTCTCCCGGTGGAAGAACTTCGCCAGTCTTAAGGTCTACTGTTTCAACAAGAATATGGTTTTCTGCAATATGAAGACCATCATGATATTCACACTGAGCAGCACAAGCACCGAAGATGTCTGAAAGACCGTAGAAGTCGTAAACCTCAGCTCCCCAGATGTCTTCAATAGCCTTACGTGTTGAGCTGATAGAACCACCAAGCTCACCTGCTACAATAATCTTTTTAATATTGAAGTCCTTTTTAGGATCGTAACCGGCCTTAAGAGCCTTTTCACCAAGCTGCCATGCATAAGAAGGGCTTGTCCAGATGATTGTAGGCTGATACTGCTTAAGAACAAAAAGAAGACGTTCGCTAGGAAGTGTACCACCCCAGATACAAAGGGCACCAAGGTTCTGAGCACCAATTACATCCGGTCCACCAACGTAAAGAGAGAAGTTGAGCGCGTGTACATAGCGGTCATTCTTTCTCATACCAATCTGATAGAACCAGCGGCTTTCTGTGTCCTGGAACTCATCAAAGTCTTTCTTGCTGAAAGGACTTACTGTTGGTACACCAGTTGAACCTGAAGATGTAGAAATGAATACAACGTCTTCTTCCGGAACTGCTGCAAGTTCTCCAAGGAAAGAACCAACACCCTGTGTGTCGCGCTGTGTCTTTTTGTTGATGAATGGGAATTTTTCAATATCCTTCAATGTTTTAATATCACTTGGTTTTACACCTGCTGCATCAAAGCTTCTCTTATAGTAAGGAGCGTGATCATACGCAAACTGTACGATTTCCTTTAAATCCTCAAGCTGCTTTGCTTCCAGCTGCTCGCGTGGAAGTGTTTCCAATTCTTTATTCCAGTATTTTCCGTCTGGATTTGCTGTTCCATAATCTGCCATAGTTTTACCTCTTTTTATTTGAATTAATTTGAATTACCTATTGAGTCGGTATGTTATAGATTTTTCTGATGTTATGCTAATACAAGTTTTTTATTAAAAGTTATAGGAAAAAGATATAACTAAACCTATAGACTTACTAGGTAATTACTGATATTTTAAACCTACAAAATAGATAGGTAAATAGGGTAATACTTATTAAAAAGGATTTATAAAAATTGATTGAAGAACAGGAAAGTATAACCGCCAAGCTTTGTCTTTTTGCCAGAGCTTTTCATTCAAATTATGGGAAAGGAAAAATCTTTGATGATTATCTTTCTTTTGATCTGATGGGGCGGGAACAATATGAAGAAATGGGTCAATTGATTGAAAATGATTTTGATCCTGCAAAATTCGACAGAAACAGATGGTTCTGCCACAAGAATATAAAAGAAGTTCTTTATAAATATATACTTCCCATTCCGCTTTCAAGAATTAAGTTTGCAGAAATTGAATTGGAAAACTTTGCAAAACTTATGGGTGCAATAGGAGGAAAGATTCAGTACGTAATCTGCGGTGCAGGAATGGACAGCTTTGCTTTCAGAAATCTTATGCACAATATAAAGATTTTTGAAGTTGATCATCCGGATACCCAGAAGTATAAGCTGGAGCGTATAAAGAAGCTTGAATGGATTATCCCGAAAAATCTGACTTTTGTACCTGTTGATTTTTCTAAGGACAGTCTAAAGGAAAAGCTTCTGGAAAAGGGTTTTGACCCAAGCCTGCCAACTTTTACGGCAATTCTTGGTGTTACTTATTATCTGACCCTGCCGGTTTTTGAGCAGACCTTAAAGATAATTTCAGAGCTAAGCTGTCAGGGTAGTAAGCTGATTTTTGATTTTCCGGATGAAAGAACTTTTTCTGAAGAATTGGAAAAAACAGCACCGAGGGTAAAGGGGCTGGCAGAGGTAACAGAGAGACTGGGGGAGCCAATGCTTCATGGTTTTTCTCTTGAAGAGGTGAAGGGTGCCCTGGACCGTAATTCCTTTGAGCTTGCTTCGCATTACACACCTCTGATTATTCAGTCCCTTTATTTTGAGGGAAGAGAAGACGGCCTTAAGGCCTATGAAAATGTACATTTTGTAAAGGCAGAAAAGCTGCCCAGATAGATGCTTGAGGAGGCATGAAAATGAGTGGAAAAAATTACAAATCAATTGAATCGGCATTGATTCATGGTGGTATTTACGGTGATGAGACAACAGGAGCTGTAAATGTTCCTATTTATCAGACTTCAACCTACGAGCAGCAGGGAATTGGTCAGAACAAGGGCTGGGAATATTCCAGAACAGGTAACCCGACTCGTGCTGCCCTGGAAGCTTTAATTGCAGAGCTTGAAGGCGGAAGTCATGGTTTTGCCTTTGGTTCAGGAATGGCTGCCCTTACTGCAGTTTTGAGCCTGTTTAAGAGCGGCGACAAAATTGTAATTTCAAGTAATGTATACGGTGGAACCTTCCGTGTGCTCGACAAAATCTTTAAGAACTTCAATATCACTTATTCGATTGAAGATACAACAAATCTTGAAACTCTTGATTCAAAGATTACTCCGGATGTAAAGGCTATTCTTATTGAAACTCCTGCAAATCCTCTTCTTACAATTACAGACTTGCGTGGCGTTGCAGATATTGCAAAAAAACATGGCATTCTTTCAATCGTAGATAACACTTTTATGACCCCTTATTTACAGCGTCCTATTGAAAGTGGAATTGATATTGTTGTTCACTCTGCAACAAAATATCTTGGCGGCCACAGCGATGTTGTTGCAGGTCTTGCAGTTGTTCATGATAAAGAGCTTGCAGACCGTCTGGCCTTTATTCAGAACGCAACAGGCGGAGTGCTTGGTCCATTTGACTCTTTCCTTTTGATTCGTGGAATTAAAACTCTTGGAGTCAGACTTGACCGCCACACAGAAAATGCCTTGAAGATTGCAAAATGGCTTAAAACTCATGATGCAGTAAAAAAGGTTTACTACCCGGGACTCGAAGATGCACAGGGCTACGAAATCAACAAAAAGCAGGCAAAGAACGGCGGTGCAATGATCAGCTTTGAGCTTAAAGAAAATTATGATTTTAAGAAGTTCTTTTCTTCTCTCGGACTCATTGCTCTTGCAGAAAGTCTTGGCGGCGTAGAAAGCCTTGCCTGCCACCCTGTAAGCATGACACACGCAAGTATTCCTCGCGAGATTCGCGAAAAGGTTGGCATTACAGACGGTTTAATCCGTCTTTCAGTTGGAATTGAGAGTGCAGATGATTTGATTGAAGATTTGAAGCAGGCAATAGATAAAAGCCGGGCTTAGAGGTGTTTTATGAAATACTATAATTCGATGCAGGAGTTGATTGGAAATACTCCTCTTGTAAAACTTACTAACGTTAGTTTGCCAGAAGGTGTAAATCTTTTTGCAAAGCTTGAGCTGATGAATCCGGCCGGAAGTGTAAAAGACAGAATCGGCCGCGAGATGATTGCCGATGCTGAGGCCCGTGGAGTATTGAAGGCTGGCGGCACAATTGTTGAAGGTACTGCCGGCAATACCGGGCTTGGGATTGCCTTTGCCGCTCTGGAGAAGGGCTACCGCGTAATTTTTGTTGTGCCTACAAAGTTCAGTCAGGAAAAGCAGACTTTGATGCGGGCCCTGGGAGCTGAAATTGTAAACACTCCCCGTGAGGAAGGTATGCTTGGCGCTGCTAAAAAAGCAGAAGAAATCCGCGATTCAATTCCGGGGGCAATTGCGCTAGAGCAGTTTAAGAATCCTGCAAATCCTCGTGCTCATTATAAAACTACCGGCCCTGAAATTTACGATGCTCTGGAAGGTAAAATTGACTATTTTGTAGCCGGAGCTGGAAGCGGTGGAACTTACGCCGGCATTATGAAATATCTCAAGGAAAAAAATCCTGAAATTAAAGGTGTTCTTGCAGACCCTCTTGGTTCTACAATGGGTGGCGGTGAGCATGGCGACTACAACATTGAAGGTATTGGAAACGACTTTATTCCGGATACAATGGATATGTCTCTGGTGGATAAGGTAATTAAAATTACTGATGATGATGCCTTTGGTGGCGCCCGTGAGCTTGCAAAACGCGAAGGTATTTTTGCCGGAAGTTCCAGCGGCGGTGCTTTTTCTGCGGCTAAAAAACTTGCCCGGGAAGTGGCAGAAAAGGGTAAAGAATTCAATATTGTGGTTGTCTTCCCGGACCGCGGAGACAGATATTTTTCAAAAGGATTATATGAATAAGTTATTATTCTAATAAAAAAAATGTATTGAAAATCCTATTGACAATTTTATCAGATGCTGTATATTTTATATATAACCTAGTGAAATAGTAGGTATAATAATAAAAGATTAAGAGGTGAATTATGAGCGACATTAAACAGAGTTCATTGGAACTGATTGGAAAGACTCCGCTTTTACAGTTGAACGGATATTCAAAAAAATCTGGAATCAAAAATGCAACTATTCTTGCAAAGCTTGAATATTTGAATCCCGCAGGAAGCGTAAAAGACCGCGTTGCTCTTGCAATGATCGAAGATGCTGAGCAGAAGGGAATCTTAAAGCCAGGTGCAACTATCATTGAACCAACTTCTGGTAATACAGGTATTGGTCTTGCTGCTGTTGCTGCTGCAAAAGGATATCGTGCAATTCTTACACTTCCTGAAACAATGAGTGTTGAACGCCGAAATCTTCTTAAGGCTTATGGTGCAGAAATTGTACTTACAGAAGGTGCAAAGGGTATGAAGGGAGCTATTGCTAAGGCAGAAGAGCTTCAGAAGTCAATTCCAGGTTCAATTATTCCTGGTCAGTTTGTAAACCCTGCAAACCCTGCAATTCATAAAAAGACTACAGGTCCTGAAATCTGGGAACAGACAGGCGGAAAGATTGATTTCTTTGTAGCTGGTATTGGTACTGGTGGTACAATTACTGGTGTTGGCGAATATATCAAGGAGAAAAATCCTGATGTAAAGGTAATCGCTGTTGAGCCTGCTTCAAGCCCTGTTCTTTCTAAGGGTGAAGCTGGTGCACATAAGATTCAGGGAATCGGTGCAGGCTTTGTTCCTGATGTTTTGAATACAAAGATTTACGATGAAATTCTTGCAATTGAAAACGAAGATGCTTTTGAAGAAGGCCGTGTATTTGCAAGAAGCGAGGGTATTCTCGTAGGTATTTCAAGTGGTGCTGCCCTCAAGGCTGCAAAAATCATTGCAGAGCGCCCTGAAAACAAGGGAAAGACAATTGTAGTTCTTCTCCCAGACTCAGGAGACCGCTATCTTTCAACTCCACTCTTTAGTGATGACTAATTGTTTATTACAAAAAGAATAGTTTTATTATGCTCCTAAAACGCGGGGTGTCCTTAAGAAGTAAAAAGCTTGGGGACACCCCCTTTTTTTTGTGTGGTGCCAGCGGCTGTTACAGGGCTGCGGTGGTCGTTCCCTATGTCGCCCCCATCTTCTTCCCTCGTATAATAAAAATCTATTACTTTACATAGAAAACTTGTATTAGAACAAAGTTCTTTATTTTGATATAACCTAGTTATTCAGTGGGTTGAACATTGCGGATGTGAGAGCCTGACGCAACATAACTTGCCCTCTGAAAAAAAATTTTTAAGTGGCAAAAGATGATTCACAGAAAGAAGGTTTCATCGATTTTGCTTCGGAGGCTATATGAAAAAAATAGTTGCCATTTTAGTTGCAGCAGGACTCGTTTTGTCTTCTGTAAGTGCTAAGGCAAAAAAAGCGGCAAAGGCTGATCTGGAAAAAACAAAGTTCACAATCGGTCATTTGAATTCAACAGCACATCTTCTTGCATTCGTTGCTCAGGAAGAAGGCTTTTTTAAGGAAGAGGGCTTGAATGCAAGTCTCCTTCAGTTTGCAAGTGCAGGTGAACTTGCAGCAGGTCTTGAAGCTGGAAAGCTTGATGTTGCATTTATCGGTTCGGTTCCGTCAATCACATTCCAGAGTAACGGACGTGACCTTACAATTTTTGGTGGCGCAATGTCTAACGGACATGGCTACGTAATTAAAAAAGAATTTACTGGTGGAAAAGATAATCTTGGTGTTCAGATTCTTAAGGGACGCAATGTTGCAAGCGTAAAGAACAGCGTTCAGGATGCAGAACTTTTGCTTCTTCTTAAGAATGCAGGAATTAAAGTAGGAAAGGGTAAGGACGAAGTAAACATTGTTTACTTTGACAGCCAGAAGGATGCATATGCAGCTCTTCAGAACAGCTCAATTGATGCAGCTTCTGCTTACTCACCATATACATCACTTGCAAAGGGCCAGGGCTACAATGTTGTTTACTACTGCGCTAACGAGCCTGCTCTTAAGAATCAGCCATGCTGCCGTCAGGTTGCTCATACTCCTTCTTTGAAGGCTGCACCAAAATCTTACAAGGCTTTTGAAAGAGCTTTGATTAAGGCTTACAAGTTCAGCCAGGAAAATCATCCAAAAACAATTAAGGATGTAAAAAAGTACATTGATATAAATGAGGACTATATCAATACAGAAGTTTACGGAGGCTTTAGTTTTTCAAGTCCTGATCCGGATAAACAGGGTACAACAAATCTTAAGACAACAGTAGTTGAGCTTGGTTATACAAAAGATTACGACATCAACAAGCTGTATAACACTTCAATCTACAAGGATGCTTTGGATTCTTTGATTGCTGAAAACCCAACAGATAAGATTTATAAGGAACTGAAAGAACACTTTGCTCAGTACGAATAAAAGTTTATAAAACGGAGAGAGAAGTAAAAAAGTGTAAAAAGTTCTGCTGCCAGTAGTGTAACTCTGGCAGCAGTTTTTAATAAGGAGCACCCTGATGGGAAAAATAATTGTAGATAATATTTGTGTTACTTATAAAGAAAAAAACAAATCTTTCGAGGCCCTGAAGGATGTATCTTTCGCTATTCAGGACGGAGAGTTTGTAAGTATTATTGGACCGAGTGGTTGCGGTAAAAGTACCTTTTTGAGTGTACTGGAAGGAATCCTTCCTCAGACTTCAGGCCATATTTATATTGATGATAAAGAGGTTACCGGAACCGGCACAGACCGTGGTGTAGTTTTTCAGAGCTACTCACTTTTTCCCTGGCTTTCGGCAAAGAACAATATTGTATTCGGCGTTCATCAGAAAAATAAAAAACTTTCAAAAGATGAGCTGGAAAAGACAGCCCTTGAATATCTGGAAAAGGTAAACCTTACCGAGTTTGCAGATAAATACCCATGCCAGCTCAGCGGCGGCCAGCAGCAGCGTGTTGCAATAGCCCGTGCACTTGCAATGGACACAGACATTCTTTTAATGGATGAGCCTTTTGGAGCAATCGATCCAAAAAACCGTGCGACCCTGCAGGAAGAGCTTTTGAAGCTTTGGGAAGGCGGAGCAGACGGTCAGGGAGCCGTTAGTGGAAAAAAGAAAACCGTAGTATTTGTAACCCACGATATAGACGAAGCAATTTTTCTTTCAGACAGAATTGTAATGATGGCTTCAAAACCGGGACACGTATATAAAGAGATTTCGGTTCCTTTTGTACGCCCGCGTGTTAGAGAAGACTTATTCAAGAGTCCTGCCTATACACATCTTAGAAACGAACTTGTTTCATTGTTCTATAAGGATGTTGCAGAAAGAATTGGAAACGAGGAGGTTGTACTATGAGCACAAATATCGAAAATAAACTGGACTGGAAAGAGCGCTTTCTGCGCGTTGTAAATATACTTTTTGCCCTGCTGCTTTTAATTCAGCTTCTTCCAAATCACAATTCGGTAGATCCTAAAACTATTTACCTGATTGGTTTTGCAGTGCTGCTGGAAGCGGTGGTAATTCTTGTGTCTGCACTTATCAAAAACAGAAGTGCTCACACACTTTTTATAGATATCATAGCCTTTCTTTACGGTCTTTTGATTTTATGGACTCTTGCAACAGCAAAGTTTAACTGGCTTAAGGAAAGCCTTTTTCCACCGCCGGGAAAAGTCTTTGCCCAGTTTGTAGAAGACGGATTAAAGCTTTTGATTCATGCGGGAAGTTCTATTGCCATTGTTCTGGAAGGTTACCTTCTTGGTCTTGTAATTGCAATTCCTCTTGGACTTTTCCTTGGCTGGAGTGCCCGTCTTGGAAGTGCTGCAACTTATATTTCCAAGTTTTTTGGTTCAATTCCACCAATTGTTTACATTCCTTATGGAATTGCTCTTTTGCCAACCTTCCGCTCAGTTTCGGTATTCGTAATTTTTCTTGCAGCCTTCTGGCCGGCCTTTGCAGGAACCATGAGCGGCGTGCTTCATGTTGAAAAACGCATTATTGATTCTGCCCGTGTTTTGAACGTAAGCAAATCTACAATGCTTTTCCGTGTCATTCTGCCTGCTGCGCTTCCGGAAATCTTTTTGGGTTGTAATCAGGGACTTGGAGTTTCCTTCATTCTTTTGACATCTGCCGAAATGATTGGTGCCAGCCGGGGAATAGGCTTCTACGTAAAACAGTATTCAGACTTTGGTGATTACACCAGAACAATTACAGGTCTTATCGTAATAGGAATTGTAGTTGTTGTGATAACTTTGCTTTTCAATAAGCTTCAGCGTTATTTGCTGAGGTGGAAAAGATAGATAAAAATATTTGATTTAAAGAGGAAAAATATGAAAAAGACAATTATTACATTAACTGCACTTGCTTTTCTTGCAGTTTCGTTCAGCGGATGTGCAAGTACAGGCGGACATAAAAAAGCCTGTTGTGAAGAAAAGGCAAGCTGCTGCGAAGAAAAAGATGATTGCTGCAAGGCAAAAGAAACTAAAGAAGAAAAAGACTGCTGCAAAGAGAAAAAGGACTGCTGCGAAGATGACCATCACAAGGCAGATAAGCTTGGAGCAGGCTGCTGCGGCTGATTTTTAATTCATTTATAAAAGAGGAAATCCATGACAGAAATTCTTTGGCATGGACGCGGTGGACAGGGGGCCTTTACGGCGGCTAAACTTCTGGGAGCGGCTTATTCGCTTTCAGAAGGGAAGTCGGCGCTGGCCTTTCCTTCTTTTGGTCCTGAGCGTCGAGGTGCCCCCATTCTTGCATTTACTAAACTTGATTCAAAAGAGATTGGCGACAGAAGTCAGATTAAAAAAGCTGATTATGTAATTTATCTTGATGACACTCTATTTTCTGATGCAGCCTTTGCAGAGATAAAAGAGGGCGGAAAGATTCTTATAAATACAAAAAAGAATAAGGTTGATTTTCTTGAAGCTGATGGAGTAGACGGCGCCACTGCAATTGTTCCTTTTGATGCAGACAGTCTTGCCCTTGAAGTTTTAAAGATGCCTGTAACAAATACTGCTATGCTTGCTCTGCTGGCTCGCGAGAGCGGAGTTGTTTCAAAGGAAGAACTTTTGCAGGCTGTCCAGTCCTATATGCCGGCCAAGATTGCCGCAAAAAATACTGTACTTGTAGAAGAAGTGTTTGCGGGAGGTCCAAAATGAAACCATACTTAAGAGAAAAAATCCCCACAGGTTTTAATGATATCCCCGAAGCAACAGTTTACGAGGCAGGTTATCTTGTAAGTAAAAATGCCGGCTGGAGAAACATACGACCGGTCGTTAGTGCAGAAAAATGCAAAGGCTGTCTGCAGTGTTATCTTTACTGCCCGGACGGAGTTATTTCAAAAGACTCTTCTAACGGCAAAGTAAAAGTAGATTACGACTTTTGCAAGGGCTGCGGCATCTGTGCAAAAATCTGTAAGTTTGAAGCAATTTCAATTGAAGCAGAAAAATAGAATAAAGAGGTAAAAATGTCACGACAATTTCTTTCTGGAGATGAAGCTTTTGCTTACGGAGTTCGCCTTGCAAAGCCTGCGGTAATTTCTGCTTATCCAATTACGCCGCAGACCGTTGTTGTAGAAAAACTTTCTGAGTTTGTAGAAGATGGCTCCCTTAAAAGTGATTTTATACATGTTGAATCTGAACATTCAGCCCTGAGCTGTGCAATGGGTGTAAGCGCTGCAGGAAGCCGTGCCTTTACCGCAACAAGTTCTCAGGGGCTTTTATACATGGCAGAGTGTCTGGTTTATGCAAGCGGAGGTCGTTTTCCAATTGTAATGATGAATGCCAACCGTGCAACAGCTCTTCCCTGGAACATCTATGGAGACCAGAGAGATTCTCTTGCACTTCTGGATTCAGGCTGGATTC
>JAEEGK010019575.1_pt1 | contig 14499 bp, 7 predicted proteins | sample 8958771 | NCBI WGS metagenome assembly JAEEGK01 (sample SAMN16246547, study PRJNA631951) | gut metagenome | biome: gut microbiome; feature: rumen; material: SC-attached | host: Bos | place: Iran: Karaj | collected 2018-10
GCACTACTCAGCAGGCGTGGACATCTCGAACTACAAGAACATCTACGTGCCCACGAGCTATATGGCTGTCACCTCGAAGTACGACTTCGAGGGCGGCTACGAGAACGACACCAAGGGCGGTATGCTGCACGTAGCCTCCCACCACTTCTCGCCTGGCAAGAAGCAATGGACGTGGGGCAACGGCGACTTCGGACGGGCGTGGGACCGTAACCTGACTGACCCCACCTTGCCCCCCGAGGGGGGCATAAGCGGCCACAAGCCCTCCCCCTCGGGGGAGAAGGAAGGGGGTTATTTCCGCCCCTATATCGAGCTGATGGCAGGCGTGTATACCGAGAACCAACCTGACTTTACGTGGCTGATGCCCTACGAAGAGAAGCAGTTCGTGCAGTACTTCATGCCCTATCGTGAGCTGGGCGTGGTGAAGCAGGCATCGAAGGACTTTATTATGAACATCGAAAGCCTTCCCCCGACCCCCTCCGAAGAGAGGGGGAGGTTGGTTACTATCAAGGTGTTGGCCACGTCGAAGCAAGAGGTGCGGATTGTACTGCGCAATAAGCAGGGCGAGGAGTATTATAATAAGGTGTTGACGTTGTCGCCAGAGGCCGTCTTTGAAGAGACGGTAGACGTGAAAGGAGCAACGCTGAACGAATTGTTGTTTACTATCAATAAGCTCTCCCCCTCGGGGGAGCAGGAGGGGGGTCTTAACAAGCTCTCCCCCTCGGGGGAGCAGGAGAGGGGGCTCTCATGGCAGGCGGAGCCCGACGAGATCCGTCCCATTCCCGATGCTGCTGAGGCTGCGTTGTCGCCCGAAGATACGAAGACCAACGACCAGCTTTACCTGACGGGCCTGCACCTGGAGCAGTACCGCCACGCTACGTGGAGCGCCCTCGACTACTACGAAGAAGCCTTGCGGCGCGACCCCAACGACGTGCGCTGCCTGAGCCAGACGGGACTCTGGTACCTGCGCCGCGGACGGTTCGACAAGGCAGAGCCTTACCTGAGGAAGGCCGTGAAGATATGGCAGAAGCGCAATCCTAATCCCTACGATGGAGAGGCCATCTTCTACCTGGCGCTTTGTCTGAAGTATCTGCATCGTCCGCAGGAGGCCTACGAGCTGTTCTGGAAAAGCACTTGGAACAAGGCGTGGGCCGATGCCGGCTACTTCGAGGCCGCCTGCATCAGCACGGCTCAGGGACGCTACGATGATGCACTCGACGAGCTGAACCGCTGCCTCGTCTTCAACAGTTGCAACCACAAGGCTCGCGCTTTGAAGGCAGCAGTACTGCGGTATATGGCAAACCCGTTGCCACAGAAAAAGCAGGCTTTCATCGACGAAAGTCTCGCCCTCGACCACTTCAACTACGGCATTCTCTACGAGCAGTACCTGATGACCAAGGACGAAAGCGTGCTGAAGCAGATACAGCAGCTGATGCACGACAATGTCTATAATTACCACGAACTGGCGCTCGACTATGCGCAGGCAGGCTTGTGGCAGGAGTGCATCGACATACTGCAGTTGGCAGCGGAACCGCACCCCATGACCCAATACTATCTGGGTTGGGCGCTGCTGAACGCGGGCGACGCCGTAGCCGCCAATGCCGCCTTTGAACAGGCTGAGCAGGTGGACAGCTACTGCTGCTTCCCCAACCGTATGGAAGACGTTCTCGTGCTGTCGCTGGCCAAGACGATGAATCCCGATGGTGCCCGCGCACCTTACTACTTAGGCTGTCTGTATTACGACAAGCGGCAGTACGACGTCGCCATCGAGAATTGGGAGCTTGCTGCCGAGCTTGACCCGCAGTTCCCCACGGTTTGGCGCAACCTCGCTTTGGGATACTTCAACAAGCAAGGACGTCAGGACGAGGCCCTCGAATGTATGGAGCGCGCCTTCAGCCTCGACGATACAGATGCCCGCATGCTGATGGAGCTCGATCAGCTCTACAAGCGTCTGCAGAAACCCTGTCAGGAGCGGCTGGCTTTCCTGCAGCACTATCCGCAGTTGATAGCCCAGCGCGACGACCTTGTATTGGAGGAGATTACGCTGCTCAACCAACTGGGACGCTACGAGGAAGCTATGAAGAAGCTCGATGCCCACAAGTTCCATCCGTGGGAGGGCGGCGAAGGCAAGGTGCCTGCGCAATACCAACTGTGCCGGGTGGAGCTTGCCAAGCAGGTGCTGGCTACCCAGCCAGAGCGTGCTATTGCCCTCTTGAAGGAATGTCTGGAATATCCGCCCCATCTTGGCGAAGGAAAACTCTATGGTGCTCAGGAGAACGACTTCTACTATTACCTTGGTATTGCCTACGACGCCCTCGGACAAAAGGAAAAGGCTCGTGAGTGCTGGGAGGAGGCTACGAAGGGACCGCAGGAACCTGCCGCCGCCATGTATTATAACGATGCGAAGCCCGAAAAGATATACTATCAGGGACTGGCCCTGCGCAAGCTCGGACGCGATGCCGAGGCCAACGGACGCTTCTACAAACTCATCAACTATGGCAAGCAGCATATCTTCCAGAAACAGGTGATGGACTACTTTGCCGTTTCGCTGCCCGACCTGCTGATATGGGACGACAGCCTTGACGAGAAGAACCGCATACATTGCCTCCGTATGATGCGCCTCGGCTATGAGGGCCTGGGCGATAGCGAGCATGCAAATATCAACCTAAAAACATAAGATAAAGATGACTAAACACCTATTTTTGAACATGACGTTGGCTGTCGTGGCATTGCTGCCCCTTTGGTCGACGGCAACAGCACAGGTGACGGTGACCGACCGTCAGGGTACCGACATTCAGGTGACGTTCTTCACCCCGCGTACCGTACACATTACCAAGACCCCGCAGGGGAAGTCGATTACCCGCAAGAGCATGGTCGTTACGACGCAGCCTCAGAATGTATCCGTCAACCGCAATGAAAGCGGCAGCGAGGTCGTGGCCAGCAGCAATGAACTGACCGTCCGCGTGAACAAAACGACGGGGCGCGTCAGCTTCGAGGGACGCCGTATCAAGAACCTGCTTAGCGAAGAGTCGTTTGGCTTCGAGGAGCGCACCAGCGGTCCCGACAAGGGCGCCTATCGCGTGACAACCGCCTTCCGTCTGCAGAAGGATGAGCCCATCTACGGCTTAGGCACCCTTCAGGACGGTAAGCTGTCGCATCGCGGCAAGCATGTAGACATGGAGCAGTCGAACCTGCAGGACTTCCAGAACGTGTTCCAGAGCATCCGCGGCTGGGCCATCTACTGGGACAACTACTCCCGTACCGTCTACGACCAACCGGCCCAGAGCATGACCATGTCGCTCTCGTCGGAGGTGGGCGATGCTGTGGACTACTATTTCATGTTGGGTGGCTCGGCCGATGGCAACATTGCCGAGATGCGCACGCTCTCCGGACAGGTGCCCATGTTCCCCCTCTGGACCTACGGCTACTGGCAGTCGAAGGAGCGTTATAAGACATCGCGTGAGCTGCTTACCGTGCTCAACAAGTACCGTCAGTCGCAGGTGCCCCTCGACGGCATTATCCAGGATTGGCAGTATTGGGGTTCTAACTATACGTGGAACGCAATGGAGTTCCTGCACGACGACTTCCTCGACGGCAAGAAGATGATTGACGAGGTACACCGCCAGCACGCTCACTTCATGATTTCTATTTGGGCAAGCTTCGGTCCCAAGACCAAGCAGTATCGGGAGCTCGACTCCCTGGGCTTGCTCTATGACTTCCAGACATGGCCGCAGAGCGGATTGTCGCCCTGGCCACCGAGGATGGACTATCCGTCGGGTGTCCGCGTCTATGATGCCTTCAGCCCCAAGGCCCGTGAAATCTATTGGCGCCATCTCACCCGTCTGCTCGATGCCGATACCGATGCCTGGTGGATGGACTCTACCGACCCCGACTGCTTTAATCCTGTAGATAAGGACTATGACCATACTGCAGGCGACGGTACCTGGCGCCGCTATCGCAATGCCTTTCCATTGGCTACTGTCAGCGGTGTCTACGACGGTCAGCGTTCGGTAACCAGCGACAAGCGTGTGTTTATCATGACGCGCTCTGCCTTTGCCGGACAGCAGCGCTACGGCTCAGGCCTTTGGAGCGGTGATGTAGGTTCGTCGTGGGAAGTGTTGCGCCAGCAGATACCCCTGGGACTCAACTATACGCTTACTGGCTGTCCTAACTTCAATACCGATATCGGCGGATTCTTCAGCGGCAGCTATAACACCCGCGGCAGCGGCTCGGCTCCTCGTAACCCGCAGTTCCAGGAGCTCTACGTGCGCTGGATGCAGTATGGCCTGTTCTGTCCCGTGTTCCGCAGCCACGGTACCGACTGCTCTCGCGAGGTGTGGGAGTTTGGCAAACCTGGTGAGGCTGTCTACGATGCCATTGTCAAGCAGATCAAGCTGCGCTATCGTTTGATACCTTATTTATATAGTACCGCTTGGCAGGTGACCAGCAACAACGGCAGCTACATGCGCCCGCTGTTTGCCGACTTTGCCAACGACCGCCGCACATGGGAGATGGGCGACGAGTTCATGTTTGGCCAAAGCATATTGGCAGCTCCCATCGTTCAGGCTCAATACACGCCCGAGGTCTCCGATCGCCGCAAAGCTGATGCCCAGGGACTGGAGGGATGGAGTGTCACTTCTACAGCCACTACATCAGATGGCTATCCCGTGGTCGACTTCTCGGGTACGAAGAGCGCCACGAAGTATCTGCCCAAGGGCGCTCTGTGGTATGACTTCTGGACGGGCAAACAGTATCGTGGCGGACAGGATGTGACCATTGAAACCACCCTTGACCGTGTGCCTATGTTCGTGCGTGCCGGCAGTATCCTGCCCCTTGGTCCTGAGATGCAGTATACTGGTGAGAAGTCGTGGGATAACCTTGAGTTGCGCGTTTATCCCGGAGCCGACGGTTCGTTTACCCTCTATGAGGATGAGGGCGACAACTACAACTACGAGAAGGGACAGTACACCACTATTCTCATGACTTGGAACAATGCCCAGCGCACGCTTACCATCGGTCAGCGTCAGGGGCAGTACAAGGGCATGATCGGAAACCGTAAGTTCCAGGTAGTGCTGCCCGATGGTACGACGAAGACCGTAGACTATCAGGGAAGTGAAACCATTGTAAAACTCTAATAGCGTTGATGAAGATAAAGCATTGGGCGGTATCGCTATTGGCATTTGCCCCAGCATTCCTGGCATCGGCTGGCACGTTGGATAGTGACCAGCAGGCGGTTGCCGGGTTTGGTAAGAAAGTCACGTGGGATGCCCATAGTCTGATGATTGACGGACAGCGAGTGTGTCCCGTCATGGGTGAGGTACACTATTCGCGCATCCCTGCCAACGAGTGGGAGCAGGAAGTCAGGAAAATGAAGGAGGGCGGCGTGACAATCGTGGCCACCTACGTCTTTTGGAGTCATATAGAGGAGGAAGAAGGCATTTTCCGTTGGGACGGACAGCGTTCGCTGCGCCAGTTCCTGGAAGTGTGCAAGCAGCAGGGACTGCCAGTCGTTCTGCGCTTAGGGCCGTTCTGTCATGGCGAGGTGCGCAACGGAGGCATTCCTGATTGGATGTTCGCGAAAACGCTTCCCTCAAAAGAAGGAGAGACGGCAAAACCCGTCAAACTGCGCTCTACGCAGCCCGAGTTCCTCATCTATGCCGAAAGGCTTTACCGTCAGATATTTACCCAGGTACAGGGACTCCAATGGAATGACGGCGGCCCTGTCCTGGCTGCCCAGTTCGATAATGAGTATCGTGGCTCCGGAGACTATCTTATGGCGCTGAAGCGTATTGCGCTCAGCATCGGTTTCGACCTGCCCTTCTATACCAGGACAGGATGGCCGGAGCTGTCGAAGCCCGTGCCCTTTGGCGAGATGCTGCCCCTCTATGGCGACTATGCCGACGGTTTCTGGGACAAGGAAACGGGAGAAGGCGTGGGCAACTACTACAAGGCATTTAACTTCAAGGGCTTCCGATCCTCAACAGCCATAGGTACCGACCTGTTGGGCAAGCAGGAGGAAAAGATTGGCAAGGGTGACGAGCAGTATCCCTACTTCACATGCGAGCTGGGAGGAGGAATGGCTACCGCCTACCACCGCAGGCCTTATGTCTATGCTGACGATGCCTATTCGATGGCTTTGGTAAAGCTCGGCTCCGGATCCAATCTGCTGGGCTACTATATGTATCATGGCGGTACCAATCCCGAAGGTAAGTTGCATACGCTCAATGAGTGCCAGACATCGCCCGGAACGGCCAATAACGACTTGCCGGTCATGACCTACGACTTCCAGGCCCCATTGGGAGAGTTCGGGCAGTCTTATCCGCAGTATTACCAGTTGCGTCCCCTGCATCTTTTCATGCACGACTATGGTGACGTACTGGCGCCGATGGAAGCATCGTTCCCCGCTCCTCAGGACTTGAAACGCGGCGAGGATAGCGGACTTCGCTGGGCCGTACGCTCGGAAGGCAACAGCGCCTTTATCTTCATCAACAACTATGAGCGCCTGCAGCATCTCTCTGCCAAGCCAAACGTCCAGTTGTCGGCGTGCAACGTAACTCTCCCTAAGCTGACCATTCCTTCTGGTGCGATGGCCATCTTCCCTGTGAATATCGACGGCATACGTTATGCTACCGCACAGCTCGTGGCCAAACGCGACGGCAAGGTCTATATGATGCAGATAAAGGGCATTCCCACTACATTGTGTATGCAGGATGGTAAGACGCTGCGTAATGTGAAGGCTCGTGGTATGGAGAAACCCGTCTACAAGAACATCTACCTGCTGACGCAGGAGGAGGCCTGCTATTGGGGACTCTCCTCCAAACCCGTTAGCAATGGAAGTACAATAGCTGTTGCATGTACCAAGGTGCGTGAGGCAGGACCATTGCGTACCATCAAGAAAGGTAAGGCTAAGGTGGCCGAGGCTCCTACGGAGGAAGATTGGCAGCAAGCTGCAGTCTACCAGATAAAGCTTCCGGCAGAGCGTATCTATCAGAAGGAGAATTCTCTGAAAGCAGAGGTTGGTAACATGCTTTCCGTAACCTATCGTGGCGACTGTGCCCGTCTCTATGCTGACGGTCGGTTGGTGGCAGACAACTTCTATTATGGTCGTCCGTTCTTCTACGGACTGTGGCGTCTGCCCGCAGGCGTTACCCAGTTAGAACTGCGTATACTGCCCCTGCAACCCGATGCCCCCATCTATATGCCCCGTGAGGCTGACAAGTCCGCGGGCGAACAAGTTGTTAAGGTTGAAATACAATGAAAAAGCTGATAGTCATACTATGTGCCCTTTATGGGTTGACGCTGCAAGCGCAGGACATTATCCCGTTGGCTGGTTTCTGGGACTTCTCAGTAGGCGAGAGTGCCTCGTTCAATGATAAGGATAGTTCCTATGTCATGTTACCTGGCTCTATGCTGACCAATGGCAAGGGCGACCTCGTTAGTGTAAATACCCAGTGGACGGGGTCTCTTTACGATTCCTCCTACTTTTTCAATCCCTATATGCAGCAGTACCGGGTGGAAAGGAAGTTCCCTTTCTTTCTTACGCCTGAGCGTCATTATGTAGGCAAGGCCTGGTATCATAAGAAGGTCTATGTGCCCAAGGAATGGAAAGGTCGCCGCATGACGCTTTTCCTGGAGCGCCCGCATATAGAGACTACGGTGTGGGTGAATGGCAAGGAAGTGGGGCATCAGATGTCGCTGTCCACTCCCCACCGTTATGACGTGACTTCGAAAATCAATGTAGGTGAGCCCAACGATATAACCATCTGTGTCTATAACGGTATTGAGAACGTCTGCGTGGGGCAGGACTCCCATAGCGTGACTGACCAGACACAAGGTAACTGGAACGGTATTGCCGGACGAATTGAGCTGCAGGCACAATGGAAAAAGCTGAATATCCGTCATGTGCGAATCATCCCAAGTAGCGATATGCAGACGTTCAAGGTAGTGGTGGAATTGGAGAACCATGTACCAGGGTTGCGTATGCTTCCTTTGAATGATTACTTTGTTGCTGTCACCGTGCGGGAAATATCTCCCGATGGTACGCCACAGCCGAGAACCTTGCGCCAAGCGAAGAAGAATGTTGAGGGGCTTGATAAGGTAGAGTTCGAGTTTTCGGTCTTTGGCCTTGTCAGTCACCGGCCTAGCAAGGGCGACCTCAGGTTGTGGGATGAGTTCAATCCACAACTCTATCAGTTGACTGTCGAAGGTGGTGAGGATGTATTCGAGATGAACTTCGGCTTGCGCAACGTGAGCATCAAAGGTCGTCAGCTGTGTATCAACCGCCGTCCCCTGTTCCTTCGAGGCACCGTCGAGAACTGCTGTTTCCCAGAGACAGGATACCCTCCTACTACCGTGTCTGAGTGGATGCGTATCTTCATGAAGTGTAAAGAGTATGGCCTGAACCATGTGCGTTTCCATTCCTACTGTCCGCCCGAGGCTGCTTTTGCCGCTGCCGACCACGTGGGCATCTACCTTCAGCCGGAAGGCCCATCGTGGCCTAACCACGGTGTGCGTTTGCGTCGGGGCATGGCCATCGACAAATACCTGTTGGAGGAGTCGAAGCGTATCATCGATGAGTATGGTCACCATCCGTCGTTCCTGATGATGGCAGCCGGCAATGAACCTGCCGGTGATTGGGTGAACTACTGCAACGACTGGGTGCGTGAGATGCATGCGTACGACTCCACGAAAGTGTATTGTGGGGCATCCGTCGGTGGCGGTTGGGCTTGGGATTCTGGTTCCGAGTATCATGTCAAGGGCGGAGCAAGGGGATTGGCATGGGACAACCACGCTCCCAGCAGCGATGACGACTATTACAGCCAGATAGAGTTTCCACGAAACTATAAACAGTCCATCGCCAACAACAGTCCCATTATAGCCCATGAGCAGGGACAGTGGTGCGCCTTCCCCGACTTCAAGGAGGTGTCGCAGTATACAGGGGTATACAAACCCCATAACTTTGAGATATTCCGTGACTTGTTGCGTTCAGGAGGCATGGAGTCGCAGGCCGAGAACTTCCTCATGGCCAGCGGCAAGCTTCAGACTTTGTGCTATAAGTATGAGATAGAGCGTAATCTGCGTACCAAGGACTATGCTGGTTTCCAATTGTTGGGACTGAACGACTACAGCGGTCAGGGAACAGCGCTCGTGGGACCCTTGAACGTTCATTGGCAGGAAAAAGGCTATGTCAACGCTTCCCAATGGCGTGAGTTCTGTTCGATACTCGTTCCTCTGGCCCGTTTCCCGAAGTTTGTGTATACCAACGACGAGACGCTTGTTGTGCCAGTAGAGGCTTATAATGCCTTCTCTGCCAATGTTGATAGTGTACATGCTACCTATTATATAACAAAAGACAACGAGGTGGTGACTGGCGGCCAGTTGTTCAGCGGTATGATTCCCATTGGCAAGAATATGCCGCTGGGAATTGTCCGTTTCGCATTGGAAGGTATCCAGAAGCCTGCGAAACTGACCCTTACCGTGCAGTTCTCGAAACAATGGCAAAACCATTGGGACTTCTGGGTATACCCTAGCTTGTCCGGAGATTCTAGGCTTTCCGGAGACTCTGGATTACCCGGAGAATCTGGCATCACCATTACTTCTGACTATAAGAAAGCTTTGACAGCATTGCAGCAAGGCGGCAAGGTGCTGTTGTTGGCTGCTGGTAAGGTGACTTTGGGCAGCGATGTGAAGCAGACCTATCTGCCGGTATTCTGGAATACCTCGTGGTTTAAGATGCGACCTCCTCACACCACTGGCGCCTTTATAGATACTAACCATCCGCTGTTTAAGTACGATTTTCCCACCGATGACTGGTCGAACGTCAACTGGTGGGAGCTGCTGAATAAAGCGCAGGTGATGAACCTCCGTGAGCTGCCAGCCAGCTATCAGTCTCCCATCCAGCCTATCGATACATGGCACGTATCGCGAAAGCTGGGCATGCTCATTGAGGCGAAAGTAGGGAAAGGACAACTGCTGATAACTACTATGGATCTTACTACCGATCTCAAACACCGTCATGTAGCTCGTCAGATGCGACAGGCCGTTCTTCGCTATATGCAGAGTGCCGACTTCCAACCTTCGCTCATGCTAACTCCCGATGTTGTCGACCACTTCTTTACCCGTCAAGCACCCCCCGTAAATATGTTTACCAATGAGTCGCCCGATGAATTGAAGCCCAAGTTGGCACCTTGATTCGCTGAACCGTTAAGGCGTTTGGCTGAATAAACTTGCGGGAGTCATTAGGAAAGACTAAATTTGTACCAAGAACTAAAACCAGATAAAGAATGGAAGATACATTAAGACTGTTTGCCCCCATTACGCTTGAGGAGATGAGCGGTATACGTCTGATGAACCGAACCGATACGAAGTTCGTCACTACAAGGGCTATGCTGGAGCGGCTGCTGCAGATGGCGCGTGATGACTATTACGCGCAGACAATAGACGGATCACGCATGGCCGCCTACTATACTGTATATTTTGATACGCCTGACTACAATATGTATACCGTCCATGAGACGGGGCATACCAACCGTCAGAAGCTGCGCGTACGTTCCTACGTTGACTCCCACCAGAGTTTTCTGGAGGTGAAAACCAAGAACAACCGTGGGCGTACGAAGAAAAAGCGCATGGCACTTGACGACTTCAATCCCGAGGACAGCTCAGCGTTCAACGTCCAGTCGGCAAACTACGAAGATTTCCTGCACGAGCATCTACGCTACGACCCAATGACGTTGAGCCGTCAGTTGGAAAACCGCTTCGACCGTATTACCCTTGTCAACAGAGGTAGGACCGAGCGGCTAACCTTCGACACCAACCTGCGTTTCCATAATATTGCTACCGATAAGCGGCAGTTTATGGACGACGTCGTCATCATCGAATTGAAGCGCGACGGACTTGTCCACTCGCCCATCCTTCATATGCTCCGTGACTTGCGTATCAAGCCCCATGGATTTTCGAAGTACGTTATCGGATCGGCACTCACCAACGGACAGCTGCGTTGTAACCGCATGAAGCCCAAGCTGGCCGATATTCAGCGTCTACTCCATTCTAACAAGGAACAATAAAAACAACTTATAATCATGACAGACTTTTTATTCTTTTCCCCAGGCTTTGCCAATATGTTGGTACGCCTGACGTTATGCGTGCTTGTCACGTGGTTTATCATTTTCAGGCTCTATTACAAGAAGAGCAAGATTCGTGAATACTGCTTCACGTTTATGCTCATCTCCATTGCTATCTTCTTCATTGTTTTCTTCATGGTTTTTGTCCTCGAAGACATGAAGGGCAAGACGTCGATGGGTATCGGTATCGGATTGTTCGGCATATTCTCCATCATGCGCTACCGTACCGATGCCATGCCTGTCCGTGAGATGACTTATCTTTTTATCATCATTGCGCTGGCGGTGGTCAATGCCATAGCCGAAGGGGTGCCCATGCTCGAGCTGGTGCTCACCAATCTTATTGTGCTTGCTGCCGTCTGGCTTTGCGAGATTAGTCTTAAGCCCCTGCCTTCTAAGCTTGTCCAGTACGACCGTATGGAACTCATCGTACCTGAGCGCCGCGATGAATTGAAGGCCGACCTTGAGAAGCGCCTTGGCGTGAAGATTATCAAGATGGAGGTGGGTGCCGTTGACTTTATTCGTGACATGGCTATGATCCGTGTGGTCTACGAAGGGAAGACCACCCCTGCCAACAGCATTCTGAAGCTGAAGACCAACCAACTGGCTGACTTCAGATAGCATGAAAGAGAAAGGGTTGCCAATCGGCAACCCTTTCCTTTTGTTGTTACATTTACATATCTTCGTAAGTGTCGAGGTAGGTCACATGGGTCACGAGGTATTCCTCTACGCCGTGCTTACCGTCGGCACCGCCGATACCCGATTTCTTTACACCGGCATGGAAGCCTTGGATAGCCTCGAAGTGTTCGCGATTGACGTAAGTCTCGCCGAACTCCAGCTCACGGCAGGCCTTCACGGCTACGTTCAAATCCTTGGTGAAGATGCTCGATGCCAAACCGTACTCGCAGTCGTTGGCATACTTAATCGCCTCATCGATGTCGGAGAACTCAATCAGTGGGATGACGGGACCGAAGGTCTCCTCATGGATGATGTCCATGTCCTGCGTACAGTTATCGAGTACGGTGGCGGCATAGAAGTATCCCTTTGTACCTACGCGCTGTCCGCCGCACAGCAGCTTGGCGCCCTGCTTGATGGCACGTTCTACCTTCTCGGTAACGCTCTCTAAGGCTCGCTGCTCCACTAATGGTCCCATATCTACGCTCTCGTCTGCACAGGGGTCGCCCACCTTTACGGCCTTCATCTTCTCAACCAGTATCTTGGTGAAGGCTTCCTTCACTTCCTTCTGTACATATACGCGCTCGGCGTTGTTGCAGATCTGTCCGTTGTTGCCGATGCGGCTGTCGACAATCCATTGTGCGGCACGCTCCAGGTCGGCATCCTTCATGACGATGGCGGGAGCTTTTCCACCTAACTCTAACGATACCTTTGTGATGTTCTTTGCTGCGGCGGCCATGATGCTCTCGCCGGCACCTACGCTACCCGTCACGCTGACGATGTCAATCTTCGGACTTCCTGCCATCTCGTTGCCGATGACACTGCCCTTACCCGTTACGATGTTGATGACGCCTGCGGGCAGTCCTGTCTCAGCCACCACCTTCGCAAACTCGGTGCAGTTCTCAGGAGTCAACTGGCTGGGTTTGATAACGATGGTACAGCCGGCAATCAGCGCGGCACCAGCCTTGCGTGCAATAAGGAAGAATGGGAAGTTCCAGGGCAGGATACCTGCAACGACGCCGATGGGCTTCTTCGTTAGCAGTATGGTTTCGTTGGGACGGTCGGAGGGAATAATCTCACCCTCGATATGGCGGGCGAACGTAGCCATATATTCAAAATAGGCAATCGTGGCACCTACCTCGATGCTTGCCCATGTGCGGGTCTTTCCCTGCTCGCGCATGATAATCTCGGTAAATTCCTTTTCGCGCTTCTTGATGCCCTCAGCCATCTTCAGCAGGTAGCCGGCACGTTCGATGGCGGGCGTCTTTGCCCATGCCTTCTGGGCTGCCCGTGCAGCGTCCAGGGCGCGGTTCACATCCTCGATGGTGCCTTCTGGCTGACGGGAAATAACTTCCTCTGTTGATGGGTTCAATACGTCAATCCACTTGCCGTTCGAGCTCTCGCAGAACTGGCCGTTAATGTACATTTGTAAGTCTTTCATACGTGTTGTTTGTTTTAAGTAGTAATAATCGGTTGATTGTTTGACGGCAAAAGTAATCAAAAAAAACGAGACTGCAAACGCCAGCCCCGTTTTTTATGATATTTTTTATGTTTCAGTGGATCATAGTAACTATGATCCTCTTGATTTAGAAGTGCAGGCGAACGCCCAGCTCTATAGAGGGTGCCAGCGGATGCTCCTTATAGTAATGCTCCAACTGCGTACCATCGTCGAAATAATAACCGAGGGAAGGTTCCAAATAGAAACCCACCCGGCGGGATGCAACGTACTCGGCACCCACAGCACCGTTTAGCGACCACTGCCAAGGCTCGTCGTTGACGCACTTCTCCAGTATGGTACCACCGGAAACATAGACTTGTAAGCGACTGTCCGACAACAACTTCCAAGCCAAGCCTACGGGCAGACCCACATAGTGCAGCTTCTGGTCAATGGATATATCCTGATAATATGGAATACTGAAGTGCCAACATGTGCGGATATTTGTAACTTCGCGGCATGAGCAGACATCAAAAGAAACGGCTTACCAGTTATTTTCCCCGTCGCTGGCTGGAAGAGGTGCTTGAGCAGTGCCGCAAGATGACAGGGTTCGGCAGTTATCTGCGGAAAGTAGGACACCTTCACGGCCAGTACATATCTCCCAGTATTGATATTGGGAAGTATACTGTCGTATGCTTCTTACGGCTCATGTTCAAAAGGATCATGGGGTCCGTCACCTGATCAACTTGAAGCCGATACAGATACAGATGATACAGATGTTTTCTAAGGAGTCCTCGCGTACTGCGCGTATACGCGGTACGCGAAGAGTTTACAAAATCAAGTGTATAGATCTGTATCTGTATGCATCCGGAAAGGGCCGCCAAACGACCCGAAAAGTGGCACTTTTCAACCCGAAAAGCATTCCTTTTCTTGCAGCAAGAACGCTTCTTTAACTCGGAGTTCTTTGCAAGACGTCCGCGTAGCGCCTGAGCACCTACGGAGCGCAAGAAAGCGGCAGAGCCGAGCGATAATGGGAAGTTAAAATAGGGAGTTATAACGGGAAGTTATAATGAGCCATTACTTCTCCTCATCGCTTGGTTCTGCCAAGAACTTCTCCTCATCGCTCGGCGCTTGCGCCGCTTGGCTTGCCAAGAACATCTTATCATAACTTCTCCTCTTCGCTCGGCGCTTGCGCCGCTTGGCTTTGCCAAGAACTTCTCCTCTTAACTTCTCCTCATAACTCCTTTAACTCCTGATCCAATGAAATCAATGTCA
>JAEEGK010019576.1_pt1 | contig 14496 bp, 21 predicted proteins | sample 8958771 | NCBI WGS metagenome assembly JAEEGK01 (sample SAMN16246547, study PRJNA631951) | gut metagenome | biome: gut microbiome; feature: rumen; material: SC-attached | host: Bos | place: Iran: Karaj | collected 2018-10
CCCGCAAAGATGATAAGGACAGAATCCTGACTTGTGGTGATATTACATTGGACAGAAGAACACTTCGCGTGACTTCAGACGGCATTGAAGTCGAACTCCCGCCCAAGGAATACGGAATACTGCTGCAGCTGATGCAGAATGCCGATACGGTTCTTACCAGAGATCAGCTTATGGATCTTGTCTGGGGAATGGATTCTTTCTGCACAGACAGAGTAGTTGATAATCACGTCAAAAACCTCAGAAAACTGTTAGGCTCTTCAGGAAAAAAGATCAAGTCAGTATACGGAAGAGGCTATAAGATAATGCCCTAAAATGGCTCTCTTATCATCGTCAATTACTTTCAGTTTCCTTCAGGCTATCCTTCTTTTTCTTCGCTCTATATCTGAGGGAGAAGATCAAAAAGAATATCGAGAAACCCACTACAAGAGCTAATACCAGACTGAAGAGATCAAACTCTATCCGCGTACTCATGCCTCCGCCACCGGGCCAATCAGGAGAATCTATCCCATAGCAGCGTCTGAGCATCATGCCGAAGCCCTGGCAGCCCCTCCATTCACCGCCGGATCTTGGGATTGCTATCAGGAATTCTTCAAAAATTGCAAAAGAAATCAGATTGATTACTACGCCGATTATCTCGAACGCTGCTGCCGCAATTAACGACTTGATCAACACCTTTTTCATAACAGTCCTCCTCTGTGCTTAGTGACACAACACGAGACTCAACGCACAAAACAACACGAATACAAACACTATATCAAGGACATACAACAACACATACCACTCTATCTTTATCAGGAAAAACGTAATAAACGAGCCTATTAACAGGACGCAAAGTACCGCGGCAATTCCGGAACCTATATTCTTTTTAATGACCTTTTCGCGGTCAGCGTGATATCGCTGCTCAGCCTCCTGCCGCAGCTTCTCGAGCTGATCCTGTTCTTCGAAATCTTCGTATGAAGCACGGAACGACCATTCATCCAAATACCGGAAATAAACTGTATCTAACACAATGTGTCCACCCTCAATAACCGTCCCCGCCGGCACCGTGACTGTCTCATCGCGGAACGTCTCGGTTATGTCCTTATTCAAGGTCAGCTTATCGGGGCGATCGATATATAACCCGTAATGATGCAGCTCATTTTCTGTGCGGGTATATACAAACCCGCATATAGCGAGAACATCAACTATCAGAAATATGACAGCGATCACTGTTTTTATGTTGATCTGTTTAGAGCTCATACATCCCGTTTTGACTTGATCAGATATCACCTGTTCCTTATAGCATTATCTATCATTTCCCTGGATTGCTCAAATCTTCTGCTTTGGGCATTGTCATCATAACCTGCGCAATATCCGCCTGAGACATGCACAACATCACTTGTCTCGACCTTAATGTAGTAGCTTGATCCGTCGTCAACCAGATCCTTGGTTGCCAGGTCTTCTTCCAGTTCCATGAACTCCACTCCGGTCAGCACGTTTACGATGTTTGACCAATCCTTGTCAGACATCTCGTATTCTTTGATCTCATATAAGTCCTCAGACGGCAATTCTCCCGCAAGATAATCGTAGTGCTTATCGACTTCAGGTCTGATGCTGTAACAGGTCACTTTGAGATCAGATGTGATGACATACATCTCAACATCCGGCAGACCGCCGCAATAGATCAGATAAGTGACTTGCTTTACATCCAAAGGTTCTCTCTGCTTCTTACTTTGGCGCTGCTGCGGTTCTGTTTTGCTGCACGCGGTCATCGAAAACAACCCGATCAACAATATAATTCCGGCAACAGCAATTCTTTTAATCTTATCCATGATCATATGACATCTGCCCTTCTGTATGAGTATTTACTATTCATACAGACATAAGCGGTTTAATGTTGCATGTGGTGGTTAAGGAGCGTAAATCCCATCATGTCGTAAGGAATGCGTCAGCTCTTACATACAACGTCTTGCGTCCTGATCCGATACGGACAAGATATCCTTCATCAACAAGTTTTTTCAATGCAGATTCTACTGAAGAACTGCCTAAGCTCGGACATAATGCCAGGATTTCCTGCTTGGAGAATTTCCCTATCCTTTCTGCTGCACACGCTTTAACAATGTCGTAAGAAGTGCTTTTTGCACCGGCATTATGAACAATAAAGACTCTGTTCTCAAAATCACGATAACACGCAAGGATTATCCCCAACATATATTTAATGAAAGGTTTGGGATCATTTTTCCCCGTGTGCCAGTCCTTATCTGCTCTCTGTAAAGCATCGTAGTATGCTTCCTTAGTGTCAGCAATTGCCTTCTCGATGCTTATGTATTGACCAACAAGAAATCCGCATCGGTTAAGAAGAAGGAGTGTCAGCAAACGGCTCATTCTTCCATTTCCGTCGTTAAACGGATGGATACACAGGAAGTCGAGAAGAAAGCATGATATCAGGATCAGCGGATCTACTGATTCCAGATCCAGCTCTCTCTGGAAGCTCTCACATATCTGATCGATCGCACCCGGTGTCTCGTATGGTTGTAACGGTCTGAATAAGACTATCTTCTCTCCATCTGCAGTTATCATGTCAATCTCATTTGACGTAGTCTTAAACTGACCGGCATAAGATAAATTCGTATAATCGAGCAGTTCTTTGTGAAGCTGAAGAATATAATTCCGTCTTACCGGAATCGAATCATAACTCTCGTGAATCAGATTAAGCACATTGCGATAGCCGAGTATCTCTTCCTCGTCACGGTTTTTAGGCGTTGTTTTATCGGCCACCAACTGTTTCAGTCTTGCATTAGTGGTAATTATGCCTTCAATACGGTTTGATGCCTCAGTACTCTGCACTTTGGCAAGCTCTATAAGGCGGTCAAGTTCAACCGGCTTCTGGCGAAGGAAAAGTTCCTGTTTTCCCTTGTATTCATGGATCTTCGAGATATAGGAAATTATCTCGTTATCCCAAGTTCTGTCAGCCAATTTAGAATAATCAAACTGTCTCATCTGATAATAGTCCTTTCTCCCAAATCTATTTCTTTTCTCCCAAATTGTAGTCGCGTTTGGGAGAAAATGCAACAGCTCCAAAAGAATATGGTATATTTATAGCAAAAAATTAATAGGAACCTTGTCTGCGGGCGAGATTCATTGTAAGAATTATCGGAAAAGTAAATCACGAATATTTCGAACTAATGGAGATTAATCAGCGTGGTTATTTTCAGAGAAAGAGGCAGATATGGAATGGCTGAACATTGACGAGATCGATAAGCAAAAACCTCTTGTATTGAGATTATATTCTCCGGAAGATGAACCGGTCCTTCTGGATTTTTATCCGCTTAGAGAATCTGATGAGCCGCATTTTAGATGAGATCGGGAATCATTCAGACGAACACGATCCGAAGGAAAAAGTTTTTTTGAATGCCTTTACCGGATGGATAAAAGAAGCTCTGAAACACACAAATATAATAGTGGTCTTAGGAAACCAATAAGGAAAAAACAGATATGGTAAACGGTGATCTTTTGAACGCAGTTGAACTGGATATGGATGAATATCTTTCAATAGCAAATGAATTAAAAAGCTATGTTGATCACGGAGAAACAAATGGAACTCAAGAAACTATCTGAACACATATGGTATATGCCTTTCGAGGAAGAGCGCGACCGTCCGAACCTCGGATATATCAAGGGTGATAAGCTGAGCATCGCTGTCGATGCCGGTCACTCGGAAGCGCACATCAGAGAGTTTTACGCTCTCCTTCGCAAGGAAGGTCTGCCACTTCCTTCTCTTACGGTCATTACACACTGGCACTGGGATCATACTTTTGCGATGCACGCAGCAAACGGTCTTACCATAGCAAACAAAACAACAAACGCGCATATTCTGGAATGCATACAGAAGATAGAGAAGAACGGCCCTGACGCGTTCATGAACATTGGTGACAGCATAAGGAAAGAATATTCAGGCGGCAAGGAAATGATCGTTATTCCTGCAGATATTGTTTTCGAGGGCAGCATGACGATAGACCTCGGCGGATGCACAGTCAATATCTTACAGACTGAGGCTCCTCATACTGACGATTCAACACTTGTTTATGTTTGCGAGGATAAGACACTCTTTATCGGAGATGCCACCTGCCCGCAGTTTCCTCATGGTGACAGGGATAGAAAACTTGCAAATGCATTGGCTGATAAGATCCGTTCGACTGGCGCTGTCACCTGTGTTGAAGGACATTGGCAGCCTGTAGAGACAGAAGACACATTAAATGATCTTCTCAGCTAAAGACGGAGCCGAATACGGAATCACAAAAGGCACAGTTCTCAAAGTAAAATAACAAGATATAATTATATTCAGATCAAAACCGTTTGGAGGATAATAAAATGCAGTTCGTTGAGATTCCTGTTTACCGCATCAGTGTTCAGCTTGAAAGCGTACTCCGCAAAAAGGAATACAAAGAAGATCAGATAGCTCAAACATACAACATCCTGAGCGAGAAAAAGAAGAAACAGAAGATGCCTGCTATTATCCTCGCTATAGTCATCGCGGCCATCGGACTGATCATGTTGATCAGTTCGATCATCACAGACAACATTGTAATGGGGATCGTAACCTTTGCAGTTCTGCTCGTCATCGCAGGCGTTGCAGGCTATATCGGATATTACACGGTGGTCGGAAAGACCGCAAAGCAGTGGAACAATCTGCTGAAACAGTACTATCCTGACATCAGTGATAAATACAAGCTTTGATCATTCTTTGTAGTCAACAGAAAAACCCGGTTAACTATGATCTCCATTTGGTCGCCTGAATTGCACCGTGCGTTTTTTGTGCAGTAAAATCGAAAAATCCGCACGATTTTCGCAATTTGAGGCCGAAAATGCTAATTTTGTACAGTGAAATCGAAAAAACCGCACGATTTCCGCACGCGTCATCTCTGCGGTAGTCAAAAAGACCTCAAAATGACGACCATTCGGCAATCAGGTATTGATTTGCAGTTTGAATGCAAAATTTGCAGCATGAGCGAGAAGAAAACAGTTGACCGGGCAAACATTTACTAACAGGAACTCGAAAATGGAAGAACAAATAGTAGGAAAAAATAAACAATACTGGGATGAACACGCTGACCTCTGGTTCGGAACGACAGCTTTACCAAAATACGGAGTCAAATTTGTAACAGAAGACGATCTGCATTTTTTCTCTGACGTTGCAGGGAAGAAAGTCCTGGAACTGTGCTGCGGCAGCGGGCATTCACTCAAATATCTTGCTGATAAAGGCGCCGGAGAACTGTGGGGATTGGATCTGTCACAGAAGCAAATAGATAATGCCGGCAAGCTTTTGAAGGAGAGCGGTTACTCTCCAAAGCTCATATGCGCACCGATGGAAGCAGAGTGCGGTATTCCCGAAGATTATTTTGACTATGTGTATTCAATATACGGAATAGGCTGGACGACTGATCTTGAAGGGACGTTCAAGAAGGTTGCTTCGTATCTTAAGAAAGACGGCATCTTCATATTCAGCTGGGGACATCCACTTCACTACTGTGTTGCAAAATCTTATGAGACCGGAGAAGATGTCGTTGATAATGACAAGCTGGTCTTTTCGCGCAGTTATTTCGATGAGTCCTACTTTAAGATGCCGGTACACGATACTACTGTAACGTTTGCGAACAGGAAGATCTCTACTTATGTTAATGCACTTTACGATGCAGGTTTTATAATCGAGAAAATGATCGAACAAACTGACGAAAAGTCTTTAACGGATACAGAAGACAAAAGTCCCAAGGCGCAAAAAGCGAAAATGGTACCGCTCTCGATCTGCTATAAGTGCAGAAAGCTCTGAGCCGGAAAGAACACTTATTATTATAGAGTCACGTAGTTCGTATAATCTTGAATTAAACCGACGAGGTCGAAGGATTATGATTATTATCTTTATAGAGAAGACTGAATAATGGAATAATCGTAATCTTGGTATAATTGAATCGTTAGACGACAAAATTTAAAAATCTGATGCAGACACAGTAAATCAAACATTAGCTTTTTTAGCGATTGAGGAACTATATATGACCGAACAGAAGAATAGTTATAGCAAGATGGCTGTGGCAGGTCTTTGTTTTGCCGTTTTGTCATTGATCTTAGTTTTGTCCATGATTATCTTTACTCCCAGACCTCCTTTTTCTGGAGACAATATTGAGTTGGGTATTATTCTTTTTTTCGCGGGAGTAACATGTGCTATTCTCTTGCCTTGTTTCGGGTCTGTATTTTCGATTATCGGACTCATCATTTCTATAAGAAAAAAGAAAAAAGGTAAAGCCCTGGCTATTGTCGGAATAGTTATCAACGAGTTGGAACTTATTGTGATAATTCTGTTTTTTGTTAGCATTTTCTTATTATGGCTTGGTTTGGGGTTGATCGGGTATTAGATCTTGTGAATTGGAAAATACCGTAATAGAACTTGAATATTCTCAAAACGCCGAAAACAGGGGACAATAGATGGAAAAGATAACAGTAGATGATGGGAAAGCTTTTGATTTCGGGAAGACTTCAAAAGCGTATGCGAAATACAGGGATATTTATCCTGAAGAAGTATTCGAAAAACTGCATGAGATCGGAGTCGGCGTGCAAGGCAGCAGATGGTTGGATCTGGGCACGGGAACCGGTGTAATACCGAGAGGCCTTGCCAAGTATGGCGCTGACATTGTTGCGACTGATATTTCAGAACAGCAAATAACAGAGGCCATTGCTCTTTCGAAGGATTATTCCAATATCAAATACGAAGTTTTGGCAGCGGAAGATATTTCTTATCCGGAACACAGTTTTGATGCTGTTACGGCATGCCAGTGCTTCTGGTATTTTGATCCGAATACCGTTGTGCCTGTGATCAAGTCGCTGCTGAAGCCCGGTGGTGTATTTTTGAAATTGTACATGAGCTACCTGAAGGAAGAATCAATCGCTCAGGATTCAAACAGCATTGTAAAGAGAATCAACGGCAATTGGAAAGGCGCCTCGCCGGCACTTCAGGATCTGAACACACACTATTTCGAAGATCCGCATACGGAAACGATGCTGGTTGATATTCCTTTTACAAGAGAATCCTGGCATGGCCGTATGATGGCCAGCCGCGGTGTTATGGCATCAATGAATGCCGGGCAGCTTGCACAGTTTGATGCGGAGCACAGAAAGATGCTTGAAGAGAAATATCCTGAGAGATTTACCGTCAGGCATAAGGTATTCTTTACGTGGTATTACATGTAAGTGCTAGACGAGTCGAGGTATAACGAATGAACGTAATTGTTATTAACGGCCCGATGGGTATCGGGAAAACAACTGTAGGGACGTATATCGCGGATTCAAATCCCGGTACTGCCTTTATTGACGGCGATTGGTGTATGGATCTTCATCCGTTTGTCGGCAATAAAGAGACCAGGGACATGGCAGTCAACAATATCGGCAATAAAATGAACTAAGAAATTATAAAAATTGATGGCGGTTTATCTCGGAAAATATAACAAGTACAGTTAGAAGCAAATAGTCCTAGTACAGAGAATGATACGAGAAATTAATAACTTATATAAAGAAATAAAGATCTTCAAGAAATGGGCGAATAAGCACTATCCGGAGTGTGATGAGGAACATGATAATGGTGAGTGGGAATTTGGAGTTAACTCTCATTTTGATGAAATGGTCTACAGAGCCGGAGAAGTTATTTCAAGTGTTGATCATGGGGATGCGGACGATAATCTGATCGATGCCATGTTATATGTTGTTGCCAGAGATAATGAATGCGAAAATCTGGCAGATGAACTGGTTAAACATGAGGGCTGGTTTACGTTGCTTGCAACTAGAAGTCTCAATTCGAAATATACAAATGCTCAATGGCAGTTTGCAAAGCGAGTTGGTGAAATTGAATCATGTAAGGAACTTGTGTATGGATTTATAGAGTCAGACAACGAGTATACATCTAGAATGGCACTTCAAACTCTGGCTGATATAAGTCCTGATAAAGCTGAAGAATATGCTGTGCTGTTATGGAATCGAGAAAAATATGCAGAAGGTTCTTACGAGGATGAATATCAGAAAATCATGGCGTTGCACGTTCTTCATAGAATCAATTCGGAGAAACTCAATGAATACCTGGATAAGGCGATGCAGTCATCTTATGTGTATTTAAGAGATAATGCGAAAGAAATAAGAACATTACTATAATTGTACTAATTCCGGTATCGTTTACGAAGTAAAATTAAAAGATAGAACGATATACTGGTAGCTAGCAACTTGAAGATAGTAGTGCTTTTGTGGTGTACTAGGAGAATCACTTATGGAAGACGAGAACCGTAAGAATATCGATAATACTATTTACAGAACCCAGGAGGAAGTAAACAAAGCCTTGGGTGCACTGTATATAGATGATAAAGATATTCCTGATTACGGTCAGTATGAAGGGGTTACTTCTTATGATGATTATGATAAGTTGCCAGGTTATAAATCTCTCAAACAGTTAGTTGAAGAGCATGTACAAAAATGTAAAGATTTACTAGATTGAAACTATTGGACAAACCATGTTGACCGAACTTAAGGAATTAGAGAAGAAAATAGCATACGAAGAAGGTCAGATCTCTTTTTTCTTTGCTTGTGATCTTGTGCCCATGTCTTTATCTGATTTGGGACCGTTAAAAGAAATACTGGTAAAAAATAAAGTTATAGCAAAGGATGATAACGTATCGTTAACGATGATAGATGATCCATTGACAGATATGGGCGGAATATGCAGGGAATGGCATCTTGATGATGAGATATCAGCCAGGCTCTTGCACATAGTGCAAAAAGCTGATTGTTATTATCTCGTGAGGGCAGACGGTACTTATTCGGCATATGGGTATTTATGGAGTGAGTGTCGCATCGTATATAAAGATAATGAATTTATTCTTCTTGAGTTTCATATATGTGACTAATATTGCTTTCAGTAAAATATAGCCCGGATAATCAGTGATTGATTGTAAGATATCTCGGAAGTTAAGAGCGTATTAACAATTAATCATCAAGGGGAGCTAAATATGGGAAGACAATTAGCATTTTGGAAGTATGAAGATGATCGATATCATGGATAGCTTTGGCTGCCCTTTATATGATCCTCAGATCGAAACAAGATTTGACGGTCATTGATAACATTGAAGTTGTTTTTGAAGGCATATAGTATTTACACCCCTGGCGGTGGAGAGAAATCTCCGCCGCTTTTTTTATTTCTTAACTTTAGGTCCGTCGGACCTAAAGTGGTTTTTCTTCTGTAATAGATTTTTTTATCGTATAATTTATTGCGAGGGGCAGATGAAGTACAATTTAAAACAAACATTTTATGGAGCGATTATATTCCAGTAGAATCGACTAAGGAGATATTAGATGAAACACATTATCACTGTTCAACATACACAGTCAATTCATCATACGAATGGAATGGTAGGTTCGTGGACAGATTGGGATTTAACAGAACTTGGGAAAAAACAGGCAGATCACATTGGAAAGAAATTGAGCAATGAACTTGCCGGTAAAAAGGTGGTTTTGTATTCTTCGGATCTAAAGCGTGCTATACAGACAGCTGAAGAAATAGCTAAATATCTAGGTATAGAACCGATTTTTAAGCAGGAACTAAGAGAAAGAAATCTTGGAAAATGTTGCGGTAAGTCGGTTCAGTGGCTTCGTGAAAATATTGAGTGTCCAGAGAATACTGTTGATGACAGACTGTTTTCTGATGGGGAAAGTCGGAGAGATGCATGGAATCGTCTGAAATCTTTTTACGATGAAGTTATTAACAGTAAAGAAGAGAACATCATTATCGTGTCTCATGGTGATCTTTTGAGTATTTGGAATGCAATGTATATAGGACTTCCGGTTGAATCATTTTATGAAGTTGATATCCATGGTCCTGCTGGAGGGGTATCACATATGATTATTGGTGATGATGGAAAACATCGAGTAAGGCATATTAATGATATGTCATATATTACAGGATAGTAATGATGCAAATGTATGTTTTACCGGAATTTATTATTTTGAAACTTTAATTGTCGGAATGAAATATAGATGGGGAGGTTTTAGATATATGTGGATCATATTTGCACTGTTATCTGCAGTATTTGCCGCATTAACCTCAATATTGGCTAAGATAGGAATCGAAGGAGTGGATTCTAATCTGGCTACGGCCATCCGAACCGTGGTAGTGGTTGGAATGGCCTGGATTATGGTATTCATAACTCATGCACAGAGCGGGTTATCGACGATCGGCAAAAGAAGCTGGATATTTCTTATTCTCTCAGGTCTGGCTACGGGTGCTTCGTGGTTATGTTATTACAAAGCATTACAGTTGGGAGAAGCTTCTAAAGTAGTACCTATAGACAAACTCAGCGTGGTGATCACTCTGGTTCTGGCATTTGTGTTCCTGCATGAGCAGTTTACCGCAAAGTCAATTATGGGATGCATCTTGATCGGAGCGGGGACGCTGCTGATGGTAATATAATATTCAGGCATTATCGATCAAGGAGGCAAGTAATGAAGCAATATATTGTTGATGCTTTTACAGACAAGCCGTTTTCCGGAAATCCGGCGGCGGTTTGTGTAATGGATAAATGGCCGAAAGAAGACTTCATGATGAAGTTGGCTATGGAGAATAATCTGAGCGAGACAGCGTTTATTGTCAAGGAGGAACAGGGGTATCATCTCAGATGGTTTACTCCCGGATCCGAAGTTGAACTATGTGGTCATGCTACTCTGGCATCTTCTTTTGTGATATTCAATTACTTTGAGCAGAATGAGGATGTAATAGAATTTAATACTCTCAGCGGAAAACTGACGATTGTCAGAAAGGGTAAGCTTTATGAGATGGATTTTCCTACTTATGAACAGCAGGAGATATCGGTGACAGACGAGATGGAAAGTGCTTTTGGTGTGAGGCCCGTTAAGGCGATACTGGGGCCAGATCTTGTATGTATTTTTGAATCTGAGGAGCAGATCCGGAACATGAAGCCGGATCAGGCTAAACTTGCAGGGCTTCCCGGACGTGGACAAAATGTTACGGCAAAAGGAAAAGATACAGACTGCGTATCGAGGAGTTTCTTTCCTAAACTTCTGGTTCCCGAAGATCCCGTTTGCGGTTCTGCGCATTGCCAGATAGCTGATTATTGGTCAAAAGAATTAGGGAAATCAGAGATTCATGCGTACCAGGCGTCGAAGAGAGGTGGGCATCTATATTGCGAACTGCTTGATCATGGGAGAATAAAAATCAGTGGAGAGGCTACCTTGGTTGCTATCTCGGATATCGTTGTTGATTTTTAACTTACAGTATAATTGACTAAGCACAGAGGGGAATAAATCTTGAAGACAGTTAAAAAGACAAGCATCTTTCCGGCAAGTAAAAAGAAGGTATTCAGCCGCTTGTTGAAATTGAAAACACTTCAATATATTGCATATCCGTATGCAACCTTTACTCCGATGGATGGAACCGATTGTATGTCGTGGGAGGTTGGAAGCATTTCCCGTTTTAAGTTTCGACTGTTCGGAATTATTCCTTTTGGAATCCATACTATTCACGTAATCAGATTTGGGTTGGATGATGGGATTTATACTCATGAAGGGAATGAGCATGTTCCGACATGGAATCATGAGATCATACTTGAAGAATTACCGGGAAACAGATGCAGGTATACGGATAAGGTTGATATCGATGCCGGATGGAAAACAATCTTTATATGGTTATGGGCGAAATGTTTTTATGATCATAGGCAGAGAAAATGGATCAAAATGTTGAGAGGTAAGATATGATCCGTTCAGAAAATTTCACTACGAAGGAGCAACATAATATACTATGAAAACACTACGCAAGGTTTCAAGAATAATTGATGTAGTTGTGTTTGTTGCAACCACTTTAGCTATTGCAGGCGTGTTCTATGAAGGAATGACTCTGAAATGGTATGACATTGTTGGAATGTTTGTAATCTGTATGGATTATTCCTTTATGCCTGCGACTATCATTCATCTTATTGTGGATAGAAAAGAAAAGATGATATGGTTCCATGTCTTTTCCACGGTTATTATTTTAATTGCAATTGTAATGAAGATATCTGAGACGGATTATCCGGCAATTACCCTTGTCTTATGGTATTTCTACATATGGTTCTTATACGGGACAATAAATGTAAAAGCGTTTTGGTTGGATAAATGAAATCTTCAGGATAACTGATTCACGGCCATGACATAACGCCATCCAACATTCCTCTAAAAGTGATAATATTATGGAGATTTAGAGGAAAAACGGATTGACACATGAGTGGTGATATATTATTTATAATCATGAAAAAACAACGTATTATTGGAAGAATTAAAGAATGTGAGCGCTTGGATGAATGCATGAATTCAGACAGAGCGCAGCTGATCATTGTCTATGGACGCAGAAGGGTTGGAAAGACTTATTTGATAAATGAGTATTTCCATAAGGATTTTGCGTTCAAAATTACGGGTATTTATGGAAAAGGTAGAGACGTTCAGCTGGAGAGCTTCGCCTCGGAACTCAAGAGGAAAACACGTAAGGAGCAGGATGCATTGAAAAACTGGCGTCAGGCATTTGAAGAATTGCGTGATTATCTTGAACTACTACCCGAAGACAAGAAGCAAGTAGTATTCTTTGATGAGATGCCTTGGCTGGATAATCAGAAGGGTGAATTTCTTTCTGTGTTTGAATGGTTTTGGAATGATTGGGCATCTACAAGGGATAACCTTGTTTTCGTAGCATGTGGATCTGCCACTTCATGGATGGATGAGAAAATTGCAAATAACAAAGGCGGATTGTTTAATCGGCAGACGTGTAAACTGTTTTTAAAGCCGTTTAAACTCTTTGAAACTGAGGCATTTCTTTTGAACAAAGGCATCAAATGGTCAAGATATGATATTGTCAGATGCTATATGATCATGGGCGGAATCCCTTACTATCTGGATCTTTTGAGTAGTAAAATTCCCTTCTCCCAAAACATAGACAGATTATTTTTTGCTGAGGACGGAGAACTGTGGGACGAGTTTGAACATTTGTATAAAACGTTGTTCTCAAATAGTGATAGTTATATAAAGGTTGTTGAAGTCCTGAGTACTAAAGACTCTGGCCTTACCAGGGGAGAACTAGTAGCTGAAACAGGTCTTAAGAATAATGGTGATCTGAGCAAAATACTGAAGGACCTTGTTCTATCCGGTTTTGTGCGTGTGTCAGGGTTCTATAAGAAAAAGAAAAAGGATGCATTATATCAGCTTTGCGATTATTATACGGCTTTCTATATGCATTATCTAAGAGACAGACATGGTAAAGATGAGCACTATTGGACTAACTCTACGGGGAATCGTTCCAGAAGTACATGGGAAGGCCTTACATTTGAACAGGTCTGTAAAGATCATATAATGGCTATAAAATACAAACTGGGAATCCCGGGGATTTTGACTGAAGAATCTTCATGGTTTCAGCGAGGTGATAAGAAAAAAGGTATTAGCGGTGCTCAGATAGATCTGTTAATTGAGCGCAGTGACAAAGTGATCGATATCTGCGAGATGAAGTTTTCGAGTGCTGAGTATACGATTGACAAGAAAACTGATATGAATCTCAGAAATAAAGCAGAGACTTTTAGAACTGCTACAGGATGCAGGGATACCATTCGGTTGATAATGATCACTACGAATGGTGTTAAAGAAAATGAATATAGCGGTGTAATCCAAAATCAGGTTGTTATGGATGATCTGTTCAAAGAATGGCGATAGGATTATTTCTCTAAATCTATATAAAAAACTAAGATAAAGAGGAATAATGTATCGGCTTCATTCGTGCCCTGACAATCAAGTGTGTGGATTCAACAGCGAGATGCAGGAGAAGGCGCTTCAGGAACATATCAGACTTTTGTGAGGGATTAACTCAGAAACAATTGATGAGGAGATTATCGCAAATGAGATTGATCAATTCGTCAGGTAAAAAGGATTCAAAAAATGAAACCAGGTACGCATATGTTTTGTGGACGCTCTTAACAGTGCTCAGTATTGGTGCAGATATAGCCCTTGCCGTTATGGGGACGGGGCTGTCTGATCTTGTGCCCTATTTTGTTATAACCGGTTTTATTGTGCTGATTGAATTATTTGTTATATATTGGTTCTATAAGGACTGTGTCAAACCGAAGATTACGCTTGAAAAAACCGGTGACAGTTCCATGGAATGGCGCCTGGCGCAGACGAAAAAACGTAGAAAAGGGAGAGATATGTATGAGATCGTCGACGCATACCAGCGAGGGAATCTAATCCTGTCGATGATACTGGTAGTTGTAGCGTCATTTTTGTTGTCGGCTGTTGTGGTCGCAAAGATCAACGGGTATGATTATGGTCCGCATTTACCGTATTACTGGGTGTTCATCGGTGCCTTAATATTTTCGCTGATCGGCGTGGCCCTGACGTATATGTTTGGGAAGTTTTCCATTACAAGTGAGGATTTGAAGCGTGTGATCGCAGCGCATGGCTATG